>Ga0247611_10005464_pt1 | contig 16783 bp, 10 predicted proteins | sample 177DNAGHGhighgp2_FD_192422 | JGI IMG/M metagenome (GOLD analysis project Ga0247611, IMG submission 192422) | Sheep rumen microbial communities from Palmerston North, Manawatu-Wanganui, New Zealand - 1770 DNA GHGhigh gp2 | ecosystem: Host-associated > Mammals > Digestive system > Stomach > Rumen... | reverse complement strand
GAGTGCTTAAATGTTTTGGCAGTTTGAGAAGTAGTCACTATCTTTGCCATCACTAACCGATTATGTAGCAAACTTATCTTGATGAGCGGATTTATACATACAGATTATCGTGACCACCTGGGCAACATCCGTCAGGTGAGGGAGGCGAACTGTAATAACGCCCCATTTCATCGGAGCTCAGACATTTTGTTTAGTTTTGTTAAGTAGTTTTTTGTGTCGATTGGTGGAAAAGCATTACCTTTGCAGCATTATTAGTTAACTAAAAAGAAATAAGTTAGGAATGAAAAAGATTAATCTCTTCGGACGATTGGTAATTTGCATCGTCTTATTTACGTTTTTTGCACCAGTCACAATGGCGCAGACAAATCCCAAACCTGGATATATCATCACAAATGATGGTGACACGATTAGGGGTATTCTTGACTTCCGTACTAACGAGAAGTTGTCAAAGCAATGTGAGTTCTGGGCTAATGGAGGAAGCGAGAGCAAGACTTACAAGCCTGGAGACATAGAGGGATTCAGGTTCGACAATAACGGGAAGTATTTTGTCACACGCCGACTTAATGTCTCAGGCACTCCCCAACTGTACTTTGCAGAGTTTATGGTTCAGGGAAAGATGAACCTCTATTGTGTTGCGGACGATTATGACGAATACTTCTTCTTCGAACGTGAGGACGGTGAAATGGCACAACTTACCAACAGGGGATTCTTAACGTCGTCATCGATTGACGATGAAAAGGGTAGGCTACAAGAGAAGAAGGAACAATACGGCAAAGTGAAGATTCTGCTGAAAGACTCATGGAAAGCCTGTGAAGACATGAGCGAGAAAGACATGTCGAGAAAAAAACTGGTGAAAGTTGTGCGCGACTATCACAATGACGTATGTACCGACGGCAGCTCGTGTATGGTTTATGAATACAAGGAAGAGTCCGACAAGGTGAAGACTCATTTCAAGGTGTTTGCCGGTTATGCATACTATTCACACGAGAGGACAGTCTTTCAAAGTCTGTTAGACGAGAACTATCATGGCAGTGCATTTGAGATCGGTCTTGGATTTGAGACCGATGTTGAACGGATGATAAAGGGCGGAAGTTTCGAGATAGGGATAGCCTATTCTCCCAAAGCAACTTTTGAACACCATACAATGGTTTCAGGAGGACATGAGCCCTCACTCACTAAATTTAAAAAAGGTAGAGTGACATTCTCTTTAGGCATGGTGAAGCGCTTTGGCAAAGGGAAGATCGTTCCACTTGTCCGTGGCGGAGGATTCTACGTGTTACATTTTGGAAATAAGGAAGAGCGGTATTACTTATCTAAGAAAGTAATGGAGCAGGATTGGGGTAACACATCGCACTTTGGAGTCTATCTCGGTGCCGGTGCACAGATGGCAGTAGGCAAGCATTTTGCCCGATTGCATGCCGACTGGTACAAGTCTTTGGAATCTTCAAGCAAAGGTAACATGATGAAGTGGGGCGTTACTGCTGAATTCGCATTTTAACGAACGGTTTGGCTAAGCCGGAAGAGCAGGGCCAGACTTGCTTGATGATTAACAAAAAAGTGTCCGCTAAGAGGCAGCAATGCATACCCTTAGCGGACACCTTATATTATATAATGCGAGAATTACAGAATTACAGGTTGACCGTGACAGCAGAACCGTTGTAGGAAACAGTCTTCGTCGTGTTATCCGGTAAGACGACGGTGAACTGGCGAGCTTGTAGCATACCGGGATAGCTGCCTTTCCTTTCACCGATGGTCAGGCTATGTGTCTTGTCATTCCATTGGAACGGGATGGTGGTGTACACTCCCTTTTCATAGTTGTAGTTGTCGCCTTCATCCTCGTAAAGGACAAAAGTTCCATCAGCACCGGGATAGACATGGATCTCCAGATTATCCCAAGTCTTCTCTCCAACATACTGCATCTCTGGTCCGAGCGGTAAGATGCTGCCAGCCCTGATGAACATCGGTACACGGTTCAGTGCACTTTCAAATGTCACCGTCTGTCCACCCTTTATCTTGCGGCCAGTCCAGAAGTCGTACCAGTCGGCTCCCTTCGGCATATACTTGGATGCGGTCTTCGTCTCAAGCCAGTTTACCTGCTGGTTCTCATCAGTAGCCTTTACGTCTTTCTTGTCCCAGCCGGTCATGGCATCTTCCCTGATAATCTGCTCTTTCGTGTACTGAGCCTCCACGATAGGAGCGGCGAGGATGCTGCGTCCAAACATGAACTCGTCGGTGATTTCCCACACGCGCTTGTCCTGAATGAAATCGCTGAAAAGCGGTCGCATGTAGCTCTCGTTGTTACTCGTCACCTGCCATGCAGTACTATATAAATAAGGTATAAGCCGGTAACGCAGACGAATCATCTGCTCGATGGCATCATAGACAGGTTCTCCCTTCTTTCCGAACTGCCATATCTCCCGTGGAGCATCAGCACCATGACTTCTGAAGACAGGGCAGAAGAGACCGTACTGCATCCAACGTACATAGAGTTCCTGATATTGTGGATTGCGAGGAGCAGAGCCTCCGCCCTTCGTGTTGTATGAGCCACAGAAGAAACCGCCGATGTCTGTATTGAAATTCGGATTACCCGTCAAAGTATAGCTGAGTCCGGCGGGAATCTGTTTGCGTAGCATGTCCCATGATGAAGCGACATCACCGCTCCACATGTTCGAACCGTAGTGCTGCTGTCCGGCAAATGCCGAGCGAGTCATGATGAACACGCGTTTCTTTTCAGACTCCTTGCGTTGTGACTCATAGACGCCGCGGACGGTTGACAACGGGAAGGCGTTGCGCAAAGAGCGCCATGTGCCGCCCTCATCACCAGCCTTGTGGTCGTAGTTGCTCTCTTTTGCATTGAAGAAGTCGGGGTCAGTAGAGTCCATCCACCAGGCATCCGTTCCTTTGTTGAAGAGACCCTTCAGGTTCTCCCAGTAGATGTTACGTGCTTCCTGTGAGAAAGCGTCATAGACACGCACGCCCGAGGGATAGTCCATGCGAGGCGGCCAGAATGTGAGTCCGCTCTGTGGCCATGTCTCAAAGTCGAAGAGCAGTCCCTTCTCATCGAGCTGGCGGTATGCCTTGGTCTTTGGTCCGAAGCTTGCCCAGATGCTGATCATGAAGTGGGCATTCTTCTTGTGTACATTATCAATCATCTGCTTGCCGTTGGCATATTCCTCGGTTAGGAAGTCCATGGCATTCCACAGATAGTTTGATCCCCAATACTGCCAGTCCTGAATGATACCATCGAGCGGAACCTGCAAGTTGCGGTAGTTATCGACAACGGACAGTAACTCGCGAGCACTCTTATACCGTTCCTTGCACTGCCAGAACCCGTAGGTCCATAATGGGAACATCGGAACATCGCCAGAGAGTTGGCGCATCTGGGCGATGACACCGTCGGCAGAACCGCCATACATGAAATAATAGTCGGCACAGTCGCCCACCTCAGAGGAGAAAGACGTGCCTTTGATGATGTCGTCGTCGAACTGAGTGCGAGAATAGTTGTCCCAGAACAGGCCCCAGCCCTTGATGGACTGAAGTACGTTCTGGAAATCCTCCAGGTTCGACTGCTCCATCAGCTTGTGATCACCACGGCGGTTCATCTTTCCGTTCTGGAAGGTGCCCAGTCCGTAGATGGCTTCATCCTTGTCGAGCTGGAAAGCCTGAGTCACACGGTAGGCACCAGCATCAGGTCCCGTCGTGCGCGGTTCAAAGGTACATGCCCCTTTTTCTCGTAGCAGTGTCTTTCCTTTTGCACTAAAAGAGACAGCTCCGGTCTTCGGGTCAATCTTCACTGTCAGGCTCTCACTACTTACAACATTTCCTTTCTGGGTAATCTTTAAATCTTGAGGCTTAGCGATTACGACAAGGCTGCGTTTCGTGTATTCATGACCCACAGGGGACTTTACAACCCGCACGATTGACGGGGTGAAGAACTCCACAGATACATTTGTCTTTCCTGCCTGTATTTGAACGGGTGCTCCGTACATGGCAGCGACTGTCATACATAATAGAGCAGTCAGGAAACTTTTCTTTATCATAATTTCTCTTGTTTTGTTTTTAGTTATCAATCAACCAAGTCACAATGGTGACAGAATAATAGGTATGCTATTTTAGTCTGTTGGTTAGAGAAGGGTAGATGATTAGGAAAAAACGCGCCCCAAGAAAGATGGGACGCGAATTATCAATAAGTATGACTATTACTCAGATTTCATAGTCTTAATCTTACCCTCCTCATCAAACTCAATGGGGATTACCTTCAGGCTTCGGAGCCATGTGGTGTCGTTAGAAGGTACGCAGTCGTGATGGAACAGATACCATTTGCCTTTGTACTCGACAATTGAATGGTGGGTTGTCCAGCCCACGACAGGCTCCAGGATAACACCTTGATAGGTGAAAGGTCCATAGGGGCTGTCGCCGACGGCATAGCAAAGGAAGTGGGAGTCGCCCGTTGAATATGAGAAGTAGTATTTCCCATTTTGCTTGTGCATCCATGATGCCTCGAAGAAGCGGTGCGGGTCGTTAGCCTTTAGCGGTTCACCATTCTCATCGACTACAAGAACAGCCTTGGGTGCTTCAGCAAACTGCAGCACGTCATCAGTCATGCGGGCAACACGGCTGGGCAGTGCCACCTCATCACCTTCGGGAAGCATGGTAGGACGGAAGTTCTCCTCGCCCACTGATGCAGCCGGTTTCAGCTTGTTATCTCTGTACCATTGAAGCTGGCCACCCCAGATACCGCCGAAATAGCAATATACCTGACCGTCATCATCCTTGAACACACATGGGTCGATGCTGTAAGAACCAATGATGGGAGCAGGCTCGGGCTTGAACGGTCCTTCGGGACGGTCGGCTACGGCAACACCAAGATGGAAGACCCCCGTGTAATCCTTTGCTGAGAAGATGAGATAGTATTTACCATTCTTCTCAACAACATCGTTGTCCCACATCTGTTTCTCTGCCCAGGGCACCTGTTCAACATCAAGAATCACGCCATGATCAGTAACTTCTCCTTCCATCACATCCTCAACAGAGAGGACATGATAGTCTTTCATCTGAAAGTGTCCACCATCATCATCGAAACATTCACCACTGTCCCAGTCATGAGAAGGGTAGATGTAGAGCTTACCGTTAAACACGTTAGCCGACGGGTCGGCCATGTAATCCTTAGGAAATAGATATCTTGCTTTCATTATGTATAATATTATTTTAGGTTTGAAACTTCTTTATCTTAATTCTTTTTCTTTGTCGTCAGACCGATCAACTGCTGTACAATAGCCTTCGGATTGCTGTTGCGGTCGAAGAGAGTGGCGTAGTCGTGCCGTCCCCGGATGGGGAAGTCGTTACGCCAGGAGCACTTATCGTTAAGGTTCCAGAATCCAATGCGCAGAATGTTGTCTTTATGACCGATGAGCATATTGAAAAAGTCCGTCCAGAACAGGTTGGCTTTTTTCTCCACCTCTGCCGGAAGTTTCTCAATATAAGGATCCTTATCGGGAGTATAAGTGAAACGGTCGCTTACGTTCGCGCCTGAGAAACCGTAGGGATTAGGCAGTACAGAGAGGTCCAGTTCAGAGAAGAATGTAGGAACCCCCAGTGCTGCGATAGACCTGATGGCATAGTCATACTGGCTTACATAATCGGCAGCATCCTCCAGGATGAGATGCCCCTGCATTCCGATAGCAGTGATAGGCATGCCCTTGTCAATGAGAGGACGGAAGAAAGCCGTTACGCCATCCACCTTTGAGGCCTTGTTCATTGAGAAGTCGTTGTAATACAGCTCGGCAGTGGGGTCGGCTTCATGCGCATATTGGAATGCAAGAGGGATATAGTCGCTCCCCAGAATCTGCCAGAACAGACTCTTGCGTGGCGTTCCGTCATCCTCAAAAGCCTCATTCACAACGTCCCAGGCATCAACACGTCCTTTGAAGTGAGCCATCACAGTGGTGATGTGTTCCTTCATACGCTTCTTCAGCACCTCAGGAGAAACAAGCTTTCCTTCTTCATCGAAATGAAACCACGGAGCGCACTGCGAATGCCAGATTAGACAATGCCCCAACACTTTCAGTCCGGCAGCCCGTGCCTTGTCGACGAATTGATCGGCCAAAGTAAAGTCATAGACACCTTCTTTGGGATGTATGACCTCACACTTCATGCAGTTTTCAGCCACGACCCATCCGAAGTGTCTGGTTATCATGTCCCAGTCGGAGGTCTGGTCTAATCCGACCATTCCCGTGTACTCCACCTGTGAATTGCTTGGAGTCTCGGCCTTGACCTGCCACTGATTTACGCTGATACTCATTCGCCAGTAGTCACGGAAAGCATCCTTCAGTGTTGTAGGCTGTCCGAACACCGGAATCATCTGCAGAGCACACGCCAACAGGAGAAAAACCTTGATTCTGTATCTTCCCATTATCTCCTAATCCTTTTATTTATTACGAGCCTCAATAGCTTTGTTGATTTCGTCTATCTTTTCATCGCTCAGTTCATATTTAGAGATGATGAACATGGCAATGATAAGCAGAATGGCAGGGATGACACATACCAGCCAGCGGATACCTTCCTGTGCCAGTGCTGGAAGAGTCTCCATGTTGTTCATGAAGTAAGCTCCGGCAGCATTTCCTACCGACATCATGGCAAAGGCAGTGATGAAGAAGAGGGCGATGACACGCAAAGGACGATTACGCATGAACTCGGTCCAAAGATCACTCACCTTCACATTCTTGGTCTCCTTTTCATCCATTACGACACGCTCTTTGGTCTGTGAGAAACAGAAGATGAGCAATGCGAGGCCTACCAATGAGAAGATAAGCATGGTGAGGAACCAGGCGTGGGAGTCGTTGGGCAGATTACTGGATTCAGATGCAACAGGCTCATAGTTAACCAGCCACAAAACAAATCCAGGAACAACGCCGCCTAATGCCATACCAGCCTTAAAGAAAATACCGGTGAGTGCATTGACGATACCGGAGATACGTCTGCCAGTGGTGTACTCTCCGTAAGAAATCACCTCGGGGATAAGTGCCCACATATAACCCGTAGCTACGATGACACCAGTTGACTTAATGAATTGTGCAATGTAAACCCAGATGATATTCTCCTGTACAGTACCGATGCGGCTGATGATGTACAGTAATGCCATTCCGAAAATTGCGACGGAAAGGAAGATGTAGAACATGTTCTTCTTACCGACTTTCTTCTTGATGGCAGGAACCAACGGCATGAAAATGAATGAGGGAAGTGATCCCAGACCCATGAACAGAGCCATCTGGATAGGTAGTTCGGCACCAGCCAGAACAGCAACAAGAATGGGTACGCCAGCTGAAACACATAATCCACCGACATTAGCCATGAACATACGTACAGAGGTAAGAATGGTAATCTCGTCGGTGTCGCGGGTGAGCGATGAGTTCAGCGCTCCGTATGGAACATTAATCAAAGTGTAAAGCATCGACATTCCTACGTATGTGATATATGCATAGAGGATGGATGGCTTGAATCCGTCCCAGAAACAGAGAATAGCCAGAATGGTGAGCGGAATACCACCCATGACCAGATAGCTGCGGTACTTACCCAGTTTAGGATTGTGCTTGTCGACAAATGTTCCGACAAGGGGGTCCCAGATTACATCTACCAGACGGACAATGAGGAACATAGTACCAGCCAGACCTGCTGACTTGGCTGCGTCACCACCCAAGATATAAACGTCTGTATAGAAGAACAGTAGATACATGCAGATGGTCTGATAAATCAGATTCTGCGCTAAGTCGCCTGCACCGAAACCGATGCGCTGTAGCCATGATAGTTTGTAGAAGCCTTTTGCTTCTTGCTGGTTCATAAATGTTTCCATATTATATGATTCCTAATTATTTATTGTTTTCAGTTTTTATCTTGTCCTATGCCAATGCAATTCTCAGAATTCAGGGGCTTATTCACCCGTAATGATCTTTGCTGCATATTGTCCCATCACTTTGTATCCTTCCGGGTTCAGGTGCAGCCAGTCATCTGTGTACTGCTTCTGTATCTTTTCTTTGTCCTGGTGGTCACGGACAAGTTTGTCGAAGTCGATGACGCCATCAAACTTCCCACTTGTTCTTATCCATTCGTTGACAACCTGACGAGCTGTCTCATGAAAAACAGAGTACCAACCATTGCCTTTGAACGGCGTGATGGTAGCCCCGTACACTTTCTTTATACCCGCAGCATGTGCCTTGTCAATTAAAGTCTGATAAGCATCGATGAGCTTCTTTACCGTCTGTTCGGCATGGCCGGTTGTACCGATGTCATTTGTTCCCTGGAAGATGATAATCGTCTCCACATTGCTTTGTCCGAGAATATCACGGTCGAAACGCTTCAAAGCCGGTTCGGAAAGACCGCCGGCGACGACGCAGTTACCTCCGATACCCAGATTCAGCACTCCGGCAGGATTAGTGGGGATAAGTGTTTCTGCCATAATATCTGTCCAGCGGTTCTGCTTATTGGTGGTTGTTCCGCGGCCGTCAGTAATACTATTACCCAAGACAGCGATGGCTTTGCGTCCATTTGCTGGTACATCAATCTTGGTGATGTTGTACCAATGGTCAACACGCTCAAAAGTGTTGAATGCCTTTCCGGGCTTGATCGTTCCTTTAGCAATATAGGATGTTGTGCGACTTCCACGATGAGAGGTCGCATTTACAGGAACCTGCGCTCCATAACAGACGGTAATGGAGAGTAGTTGCAGAGGCTTAAGGTTGTATTTTATTGGGTCGCTCCAAATCGTCTTTCCTGGTTGGATGGTCGTGTTGTACTGGCCTTCGAATCGCAACATACGTGCAGTCTTGCGGTCGATGTCGCATGAATCTTTAGCATCGGCAATATAAACACTCTTAATCTCTACAGGCTGAGCACTGAATTCGTTTGATAATTGTAATCGCAGGCAGTCGCCTCCAAGGCTCACATGAACGATTTGCCGTACGGAAGTGTTGTCCAAAGTTGTTTTTTGCGGCATGTCACCAGGTCCGGTAAACTCAGCGGCGGTACCCCATGTACCTGTCCATTGTTGTGCATTTAAGGCCAAAGCAAAAGTGGCCAAGAAGATAGTCAGTAGCTTTTTCATATTCTAAACGATTTTGATGCAAAGATAAAAAATGTTTTTGATAACGACGTACAGGTTTTGCAACCAATATATTTTATTTTGTATCATTTTATAAAAAAATACTGGCTAAATTATATTTTCTTCATAATAAGTTTTAATTTTGCGGAAGAAACTTAATAACTGAATTATGAATACAAGAATAAAAGCTAGCTTGCTGTTTTTGATTACTATGCTGGCAACTGTGCAGCCGATTCAGGCTGCTGAAAAGTTCGTCAGTTTTTCTGGTGGAGATTGGCAACTCACTTCCGGTGGAACCGTGAGTATTTATGTGGATGCAAACGATCTGAAAGGTGTCAATCGTGCTGCTCAGGATCTGACGAAAGACATTCAATTGGTTTGCGGAGTTCCCTCTTCTGTTGTCTATGAAGGGAAGACAACGATTATTGCCGGTACGTTAGGCCATTCAGCCATCATTGATGAAATGGCTAAAAAAGGTGTGATAGACAAAAAGGAACTGGCTGGAAAGAATGAGAAATTTATTATAACAACTGTTGATAACCAGCTGGTTATTGCCGGAAGTGACCGTCGAGGCACTATCTTTGGAATCTATGAATTGTCTCAACAGATTGGTGTCTCACCCTGGTACTGGTGGGCTGATGTTCCTGTCGAGAAACATGAACGTATCTATATCAAAAATGGTACTTATACAGATGAAGAACCTGCCGTCCGCTATCGTGGACTGTTCCTCAATGATGAGGCACCCTGTCTCACTTCTTGGGTAAAGAACAGATTCGGTACTGGTTTTGGTGGACATGAGTTTTATGCACATGTCTTTGAGTTAATCCTACGTCTGAAAGGTAATATGCTTTGGCCAGCCATGTGGGGATGGGCCTTTTATGCAGATGACCCTTTAAATGGTAAAACTGCCGATGAAATGGGAGTTATTATCGGAACGAGTCACCATGAACCGATGGCACGCAACCATCAGGAATGGGCACGTCACAGAAGAGAATACGGGGCATGGAACTATCAGACGAATAAGGCCGTTCTCGACCGCTTTTTCCGCGAAGGAATCGAGCGTATGCGTGGTACGGAAGATATCGTAACCATTGGAATGCGTGGTGACGGAGATGAGGCGATGAGTGAAGAAGCAGATACCCGTCTCTTGCAGGATATCGTAAAGAACCAGCGAAAGATAATTAGTGAGGTAACGAAGAGACCGGCTAATGAAACTCCGCAAGTGTGGGCTTTGTACAAGGAAGTGCTCGACTATTATGATAAAGGTATGCGTGTGCCTGACGATGTCATCATGCTTCTCTGTGACGATAACTGGGGAAATGTCCGCCGTGTACCAACAGGAAAAGAGCGTAAGCATAAAGGTGGATGGGGACTGTACTATCATGTCGACTATGTAGGAGCACCTCGCAATAGTAAGTGGTTGAATGTGACACCCTCACAGAACATGTGGGAACAGCTGACACTGGCATACGAAAATTGCATTGACCGTATGTGGATTCTCAATGTCGGCGACCTGAAGCCTATGGAATATCCGATTACCTTATTCATGGATATGGCGTGGAATCCTAAGTCTGTCGATGTAGATGTGGTGGAAACGCATACACTTCCTTTCTGTGAGCAGCAGTTCGGTAAGCAGGAAGCAGCAGAAGCAGCACGACTTCTCAATCTCGCATGTAAGTATAATGGAAGGATAACAGCAGAGATGCTGGATGCAAGAACCTACAATCTTGAGAATGGTGAATGGGAACGTGTCGTTGGAGATTATGTACAGCTGGAGGCAGAAGCTCTTCGCCAATTTATAAGTCTTCAGCCGCAGTACCGTGATGCTTACCGCGAGCTGATTCTTTTCCCCATACAGGCAATGGGGAATGTCTATGCCATGTATTATGCTCAGGCTATGAATCAGAAACTGGCTAAGGAAGGCAATCCCGATGCTAACAAGTGGGCTGCACGCGTGAAGGAATGTTTCAAACGTGACTCACTGCTTTGTGCAGAATACAACAATGATATAGCCGGCGGCAAATGGGCAGGTATGATGACCCAGAAACACATCGGCTATACTTCATGGAATGATAATTTCCCTGCAGACCGCCTGCCTGCCGTAAAGAGTGTTGAGGATAAGCAGAGTGGAAATGTCTTCATTGGCGAGAATGGCTGCGTCGTAATGGAAGCTGAACACTTCTATGTACGACAAGAGGCACAACAAGCTAAATGGACTGTGATTCCTGGAATGGGAAGAACACTGAGTGGAGTGACACTGATGCCATATACACAACCTGTCAATGGAGCAAGTCTGTCATATCGTTTCCAGCTGGGAGAGAATGTTCCCGAAACGAAATCAGTGAAAGTCAGAATTGTCGTGAAATCGACCCTCGACTACTTAAATAAAGGTGGATTGACTTATACTGTTCGTTTGGACGAAGGAGAGGCTAAAACCGTCAACTTTAATGCAAATCTGAACGAGGATCCGAAGAATATCTATAGTGTCTATTATCCTACGGTTGCTAAACGAGTGGTGGAAAGTGTCATAGAGCTCCCATTGAATACTCCTAACGGGAATCATACGCTGACAATTAGTCCCAATGATCCTGCGATTGTCTTTGAAAAGATTGTCATTGATGCAGGAGGCTACCGTCCATCGTATCTCTTTGGCAAGGAGTCACGCCGTTTCCAGGAATAATACGGTGAGAGTGGAGTGGAATTTAGAATGATAAAACAATAATTTAATAAGAATATTCACAAAGATGAAGAAGTTACTGCTATACATTTCGATGTTTTTTGTTAGTCTGGGCGTTTATGCTGAGGATGGTTCGCAACTTTGGCTGCGCTATGATTATATAGGTACTGCCGATGTCGTGTCTTCGGTCCATACCCCTGTTATTGACGTGGCTATTAAGGAACTGCACGATTACTGGAAGGGCGAAAAGGTGAAACTTACGGTGAACGATGCTGATGAAAGGTTTAAACAAGGAGGGAATTCTTCTTATGTCATTCACAGGACTGCCGATGGAATAGAGATTGTAGGGTCTACCGAAACATCTGTGCTTTATGGAGCATACGATCTGTTACGTCAGCAGAAGACTGGTATCTGGACTTTAGGAAAGGTGATGAGTTCTCCTTTCTCGCTCCGGATGCTGAATCATTGGGATAACATTAACGGTTCCATAGAGCGAGGGTATGCCGGTAAAAGCCTTTGGAAGTGGGAGCAGATTAATGAGAATATGGCAAAAGAGAATGAAACTCTGTATTGCCGTATCATTGAATATTGCAGGGCTAATGCTTCGTTAGGCATTAATGGAAGTGTATTGAATAATGTCAATGCTTCGCCAAATATTCTTACTCGTCCTTACCTTGAGAAAGTGAAGGTGCTGGCAGATATCTTCCGTCCTTATGGCATACGCGTTTACTTGAGCATTAACTTTGCTTCGCCAATGGCGCTTGGAGCAACCAAAACAGCTGACCCGTTAAATAAAAAGGTTCAGCGCTGGTGGGTGAAGAAGGCTGCTGAGATCTATTCGTTGATACCCGACTTTGGCGGCTTCCTGGTAAAAGCCAATAGCGAGGGACAGCCTGGTCCTGGCGACTATGGACGTACGCATGCTGACGGTGCTAACATCTTGGCTGATGCGCTGGCTCCCTACAAAGGTACTGTTATCTGGCGTTCTTTTGTCTATGGTGCCAACCATAAAGGAGAAGACCGTGTAAAGCAGGCTGTATCTGAATTCAAGCCAATGGACGGTCAGTTCCGAGAGAACGTAATCCTTCAGTCGAAGAACGGACCACTCGATTTCCAGCCACGCGAGCCTTATGCTCCCATCTTTGATAACATCACTCAGACTCCTCAGATGGCTGAACTGCAAATCACCCAGGAGTATCTTGGACAATCGATACACCTCGTCTATCTTTCGCCGATGTGGAAAGAGTTCTTCTCTTATGTTTCACCCAAAAAACTGATGGGCATAGCTGGTGTAGCAAACATCGGTGACGATGTAGACTGGTGTGGCCATCATTTCTCACAGGCTAACTGGTATGCCTTCGGACGACTGGCATGGAATCCTGAGCTGACTTCCGAGGAGATTGCCGAGGAATGGCTTGTGCAGACATTTACAGACCGCTATGCTTTTGTAAAGGTCATGCGCGACCTGATGATGCGCAGTCGTGAGGCGTGTGTGGATTATATGATGCCACTGGGACTGCATCACATCTTCTCGTTCGACCATCATTATGGTCCAGAGCCTGACGGATTCATACGTACGTATCCATTAGAGTGGTGTCCTGTCTATTACCACAAGGCCGACAAGAACGGCATCGGTTTCGACCGCACAACAGCAGGGTCGGGAGCCACCACACAATACAGGGAGCCTTATAGTAATATATATAATAAGGTGGAGACATGTCCGGAGAATCTGTTGTTGTGGTTCCATCATCTGCCATGGAATTACAAGATGAAAAACGGACGCACACTGTGGGAGAATCTTCAGGAGCGTTATAATGCAGGAGTCAGGGAAGTGATGACTTATCGGCCCATTTGGAAGATGATGCGTCCCTATGTTGATGAGCAGCGGTGGCAGGAAGTGGATGATCGTCTGAAGCTGCAAGAGGCGAATGCCAAGGAGTGGCGCGATGTCTGTCTGAAGTATTTCGGCTCGTTCGTCAACTGATTTTCCTTTAGATAGTTTTCTGTAAGGATTTAAATTTGTATCTTTGCAGCGATATATTACTATTACTGCAAACTGAAAATAAAATGAAACGACTGGTAGGTTGTATCATATCAGTTATGTGTGTCGTAGCTCTCAATGCTCAGGTTCTTCTCCGGAATTTGGGTGAAAGGGCATTTCTGGAAGTGGATGGTCAACCCATGCTCATTCTTGGAGGTGAACTGAGTAATTCTGCAGCGACATGTATACAGGATATAGATAAGGTGATGCCGCAGATGAAGGCGGCAGGTCTAAACACCGTCTTGGTGCCAGCACAATGGGATCTGATAGAACCGAAAGAGGGGCACTACGACTTTTCTTTGATTGATACCACCATCTTAAAGGCACGTGAGAACGGTCTGAAAGTGATTTTTCTTTGGTTTGGTGCTTGGAAGAATTCGATGTCTTGTTATGCGCCATTATGGTTTAAGGAGAATGTGAAGCGATTTCCTCGTGCCATGACCCATCAGGGCAAGCCGTTGGAGATTGCTTCTGCCTTTTCTGAAAATGTGTTTGAGGCAGACAATAGAGTGTTTGCATCTTTCATGCAGCACATCAAGGAGATAGATGGCAAAGAGCATACGGTCATCATGATACAGGTGGAGAATGAGATTGGCATGCTTGAAGATGCCCGCGATCATTCTCCATTGGCTCAAAAGGCATATAATGAGCTGATTCCAGGTAAACTTAGAAAAGTCTTGGGCATAAATAGTGCGGTGAAATGGAGTGATGTCATTTCCGCCGACCAGTACACAGGTGATGAAGTGCTTGCTTTCCACGAACAATTTATGGCCTGGCATTATGCCTGTTACGTGGAGCGTCTGGCACTGACCGCCAAGCATATTTACGACATCCCGCTTTATGTGAATGCAGCGATGAATAGTCGTGGCAGGAAACCTGGTGAATACCCTTCTGCCGGTCCGTTGGCTCACTTAGCCGACATCTGGAAATTGGGGGCACCACACATTAGCTTTCTTGCTCCAGATATCTATGATACCGGTTTTAAGGGATGGGCTCAGAAGTACGACATGGGAAAGAAGAATCCCCTCTTCATTCCTGAATCGAAGTGCTGTGTGAATAGTGGTGTTCGTACAATCTATGTCTTTGGTGAACACGAAGGTATCGGTTTCAGTCCCTTTGCCATTGATCGTGGGACCGATGCTGAATTAGGACAGGTGTCGCAAGCTTATTCCATGTTGAAGGAGCTTTCCCCTCTACTTTTAAAATACCGTGGAAAGAATATGATAAGAGGAGTCCTCTTCGATCAGGATGACAAAGAGACAGTGATAGAGGAAGACGACCGGATACTCACGTGCCGGCATTATTTCACCTTGCCTTGGGATGCCCGTGCTACCGATGGGTCAATATGGCGTGAAGGTGGAGCAGTTATTATTCGTCTGAATAACAACGAGTATATCATTGCGGGCAGTGGCGTTGTGGTGACATTCCAGACCAAGACAGAACATAGGCAGACAGAGAACCAGCGTCTTGGTGAAGATGGGTTTGCAGAATCGGGTAGTGGACAGGGGAGAAACGTAGCCAGCCCTGTCTTTAGTGGCAAAAGAATCGGCATAGGAACAGTTGATGAGGTGCATGTCGGACCAGATGGTACATTAGGATATCTGCGAAGACTGAATGGCGATGAAGATCATCAGGGACGTCATGTCCGTATCGGAATAGACGACTACCAGATATTACATGTAAGACTCTACGAGTATTAGCATAAAGTTGCCCCTATGGTTTAATGCTTTTGTTCGCTTGCAGTGACCAAATACTCGTTTTATCGTTAAAATGTTTTGTGGTTATCATTGATTTCTGTACCTTTGCATTTAATAAAAATAAAGTGGTATGACATATACGATTGAGAAGATTGCAACGCTGATAGGCGCACATCATTATGGAAGTGAGAATGCTGTCGTCCGTTTTGTATTGACAGACAGTCGTTCATTGTGTTTCCCTGAAGAGACGCTGTTTTTCGCTTTGACTTCGCCGCGTGCCGACGGACATAAATATATACCGGAGTTGTATAGGCGTGGGGTGCGCAGCTTTGTAGTCTCCAAGGATTCTGAATATGGGATTGCTCATTCCGAAGCGGTGATGAGTCAGTTCCCCGAAGCTTGTTTCCTGCAGGTGATTAATCCGTTGGCAGCATTGCAGCGGTTGGCTGAACGTCATCGTGAGGAATTTGACATTCCTATCGTAGGTATTACAGGTTCCAACGGAAAGACAGTGGTGAAGGAATGGCTGTATCAGTTACTGCTTCCTTCACAGAAGATAACCCGTTCACCCCGGAGTTACAATTCACAGGTGGGCGTTCCGCTTTCCGTCTGGCTGCTGAACGATCATTCCGAGGTCGGCATTTTTGAAGCTGGAATAAGCCAGCCGGGAGAGATGCAGGCTTTGCATGATATCATTCAGCCTACCATCGGTGTGTTTACACATCTGGGTTCAGCCCATCAGGAGAATTTCCGGTCATTGGAGGAGAAGTGTCTGGAAAAGATGCAGCTGTTCCATGATTCCCAAGTGGTGATTTATCCCAGTGATAATGATGTCGTGAGCCGTTGTGTGCGTCGTTCCAGTTATAGCGGACAGCGGTTGGGATGGTCGAGAATCAATGCAAATGCTCCCTTCTATGTCAAGGATGTGGAGTCGGATGGACAGAGTAGCACTATCCACTACGTATATGAAGGTACAGAGGGTGCTTATTCCATTCCCTTTATAGATGAGGCTTCCATAGAGAACTCCATTACCAGTTTTATTGTTGCTCTCCAATTAGGGCTTCCTGCTGATGAACTGAAAGAACGGATGCCAGGTTTAGTTCCCGTTGCGATGCGTCTTGAGGTAAAGGAAGGACAAAGGGGATGTACCCTGATAAATGACAGCTATAACTCGGATGTGAACTCTTTGGATATAGCACTTGACTTCATGAACCGCCGTCGAGACGATAACAACCGGCATCGTACGCTGATATTAAGTGATATCCTGCAAAGTG
>Ga0247611_10005463_pt1 | contig 16784 bp, 7 predicted proteins | sample 177DNAGHGhighgp2_FD_192422 | JGI IMG/M metagenome (GOLD analysis project Ga0247611, IMG submission 192422) | Sheep rumen microbial communities from Palmerston North, Manawatu-Wanganui, New Zealand - 1770 DNA GHGhigh gp2 | ecosystem: Host-associated > Mammals > Digestive system > Stomach > Rumen ... | reverse complement strand
CCGATGCCAGTACGCAGATAGCGGGTGGAGTTGGTGTAGCCGTCGCCAGTCTCGCTGTCGCGATAGTAGTAGATGGGCTGGTAGGTGCCTGATGTGGTGTGGCTGGGGTTGGTGTCCCACCATTTGGAGCCATTGAAAGCCACGGAGGCATAGAAACGGGGTTCACGATTGGCATATTGAAGCGACACGTTGGTGGCCAGCGGGGGATATTGTCTGAAGTTGCGCGCAGTAGTCCATCCCTGTATGCGCTCCGAACCGTCGCCGCCGTTCATCTCATCATCCTTTCCAGGCACGTCGGCACCATCGTTCATATAATAGGCATCAACCATCTTCTGGGTCATGCCGTGTGAGTTCCATCCGTTGAGCGATGAAGGCAATTGGTGAGCGACGAGGGCTGTGACAGAGTTGTTGATATCGTCGCACATATTGTAGCCTCGGGTGAAAAGCAGTTCAGGATTGTCGGCCATGCCCACCTCTCCGTCGAAGATTTGCCTATAGCTCAGGTATGGGTCGATGTCAGCCCATCCATAGGGCCACGACTTCTCTGAGAAGTTGCCGTCGGCAGGCGGGACGATGGTAGCATCGCGGTCGAACGTGGCGACAGCATTGAAAGGAGCGTGATAGAGTTCGTAACCACCTGCGCACTCGATGATGTCGCGACATGCGGCAGCGGCGCGAGCCCATTTCGACTCATCGTAGTCGAGGCTGAGCAGTGGTGTCCCGTCGAAATTGACCAGCATATGTGCCACATCATCCTTGACGGAGGGATCGTGTTTACCGTTCTTCAACTGACCATTGGCAAGAGGTGAGGCAGCATAAAGCAAGGCCAGTGCCCTTGTGGCCAGACAGGAACCTTTGGTGGGTCGTGTCATATTCATGGGGTCACGCTTCCAGTATTGTATCTCCTGTGCGGCCTGCTCCATCTCCTTGGCGATATAATCAGCACACTCTGCATAAGTGCTGCGGGGTATGGAGATGGCTTCATAATTCTGGGTGTAGTCCACTCCCTGGTCGGGCATGATGGGTATCGGACCATAACGGCGAAGCAGCAACCAGTAGTAATATGCCCGTGCGAATCGTGCCTGTCCCTTGCGGTCAGCCCGCTCCTCAGGAGTCATCTGCTCATTGATATCGATGTTGTGGATGAACACCGAAGCCTGGAAAATTCCTTTATAGGCTTTTTCCCATGCCCAGTAGCCGGTCTCCTCATCATATTCACCCAATTTAAAAGCATTGTAGGTGTGTCTGTACTCACCATTGTCGCCATATTGTGGGTCGCGGTCGCCATAGTACATATCATCGGCGAAGCAGTGATAATGGCCGTTTCCCTTACTGATGACATCGGCCAGTTCATTGTTCATGAATGAGAAGGCGTAGGCGAGCCATTGTTCCGACTGTGTGCGGCTGGTGAAGACGGTCTCGAGGGTTTTACGGTCCTCAAAATACTTGTCGGAGTCCAAATTGTCAGCACAGTTGGTAAGAGTCACGCTGACAGCGCAGCAGGCGATAATGCCGGCAACTGCTGTTTTTATCTGTTTCTTGTTCATAGTCATGCTGTATTAAAGATTGATTTGAACGCCCATTGTGACGGCTTTGGTAATGGGGTATTTCTGACCGTCGCTGCTGCCCATTTCTGGATCCCAGGTGTCGAATTTAGATATTGTAAACAGGTTGGTGGCCTGCAAGAAGAAACGCACGTCGTTGATATGTGCTTTTCCGGTCCAGGTCTTGGGCAGCGTATAGCCGATATCCAAGTTTTTGAGGCGCAGATAGCGGCCGTCACGCAACCAATAGCTTGAGGCACGGTTGTTGTTGGAGTTATTGCCGTAAGTCAGGCGCGGATAGGTGGCATTGGGATCGGCATTGGCAGCGATGCCCAGTTTGGCAGCGGTCTCAGTGTCGATATAGCGGTCGTCGACCATGCCTTTGAATATCTGTCCGTAGTTGTTGTTGCTGAACGCATAGACACACATTCCGTTCATAAGGAAGGTAGATTTGCCTGCTCCCTGGAAATGAAGGTTGATGTCGAAATTCTTATACATCACCGAAATGCCAAGACCATAGATAAGGTTAGGGGTACTGGTGGCACCAATGGCCACAACGTCATCATTATTGACGATACCATCACCATTCACGTCCTTGTATTTGATGTCGCCAGGCTGCACGGTGCCGAAAGTCTGGAGCGGACTGTTGCGGATGTCATCATAGTCGCGGAACAGTCCTTCGGCAATGAGACCACGCACTTGGTTGACTCGGTATCCACGCTGATACTGATAGGGGTAGACGTTGTTTTCCACGTCGTAGTCGAGGATGGTGTTCTTGGAGAAAGTGATGTTGCCTCGGGCTATCAAGTGGATTTTCCCAAAGGTGTCCTCATACTTGAAATTACCATCGAATCCCCTTGATTTTACGGCTCCCACATTGGCTTTCGGCGTGCTTTCCAAACCTGTCGACCAGGGCAGGTAGTTACGCGACATGTAGATACCGGTACGCTTCTCGTTGAAGTAATCCACAGTAAGGGAGAATCGGTTGCGGAACAAGACAATATCCACGCCCACGTCATCTTTCTTGGCTTCCTCCCATGTGACGTTGGGTGATGCCACCTGTGTGTAATGAATGCCAGACACATGACCATTGCCCCAGTTCCATCCTGCATCGATATTGTCCAGTGTGTAGAGATAGGGGAAGCGGTCGCCCGTCTTGTCATTACCCACACGTCCGTGAGAGTAACGCACTTTCAACATGTTTATCCAAGGGAATGCCTTCTGTATCCAACGCTCCTCACCGATATTCCATGCCAGGGAGTAGGCAGGGAAGAAACCGAAGCGGTGTCCGTCGGCGAAATTCTCTGAGCCATTGTAACCGAAGTTGTAGTCTAGGAAGTAACGGTTGGCGAAGTTGTAGGTGACCTGTCCGGCCAAACCCATGTTCTTGCGGGATATACTGTTCTTGATATCGTCGCCAATATTTTGGGTCTGAATATAACTGTCCTGAGTGTATTTCACATTGGCACCGAAGTAATGGACTTTGCCGAATCTTCTGTCCCAATGCAACAACAAGTCGAGGAACTCACGCCGCGAACCATTACTGCCCGATGACTGATGCATGTCGCTTTGGTCGTAGACGCGGTCGTAGCTGATGGCACCTGTGTTGACGTCACGCGGGAAGGCGGAGTAGAGGGCGGGAGCCTGCTGATGGCTAATCCAGTTGGAGTTGTAGGTATCGTAGCCAAAACGTCCGGTAAACTTCAAGCCCGGTGTGATGAACTTCAAATCCTGCTCGAGAGTGACATTGCTCTGCAGGTTGTTGTTCCAGTTCTCATTGTAGCCCGACTGAGTGGCCGACACCCATGGGTTGATCATGGCTGCATTGCCACGTCCGATATTGATCATAGGCATATAGCCATTGCTGTACTTGATAGGTGAAAGCAGGGGATTGTATCCAAAGAGCTGTCCCCAGATGTCATCATCGTTCACCCAGACGTCCATCTTGTTTTGGCTGTTCTCCACTTCTTCGATGGAACGGTAACGCAACTGTCCCGGACTGTTTCTTTTCGAAAGGTCGCCGCTGACGCCGAGTTTCAGCAATGTGGTAGGTGTGATGTCTATATCCACATTCAGACGATAGTTCCAACGATTGTAGTTGGCATTGGTGTCGTATTTCTTCTTCAGCGTCTCATCGGTTTTGTACATACCTTGGTCTTCAACATACGACATGGAGGCATAATAGCGTGAGGTATTGCCACCACCGCTCAGGTTGACATTGGCACGGTAGCTCCATGCGCCGTCTTTGAGCAACAGGTCCATCCAATCGACGTTGGGATAAAGGTCGGGGTCGATGCCCGTGCGTATAATCTCAATCTCCTCTGGCTGGTAATATGCGGGCTGATTGCGTGTGATTCGCGCCTCGTTCACCAAGTTGGCATAAGTGATGCCGTCGACAAACTCTGGAGTTTTCGTGCGTGTGTTGTAGGATGTTTCCACCTTGCCGTTCACTTTGATTTTACCGGCATGACCATGTTTGGTGGTGATAAGGATGACGCCATTGGCACCTTTCGAACCATAGATGGCCGTTGCGGATGCATCTTTCAGCACGGAGAACGACTCGATGTCCTCAATGTTGAGGTCATTGATGTTGTCGCGTTCGAATCCATCCACCAGAATATAGGCGGAGGAACCAGCGCCAAAGGTGGAGATGCCTCGAATCCAGAACTCAGAGGTATTGCGTCCGGGCTGTCCGCTGGTCTGCATGGCAATAATGCCAGGCACGTTGCCCGCAAGGGTGTTGGACAAGTTGGAAGAGCTGTAATGCTTCAACTCATCCATGTTGACATTGGTCACGGCACCTGTCACAGTGAGTTTCCTCTGGGTACCCATACCGGTGACCACGACCTCATCGATGATGTTCTTGGAATCCTCTTGAAGCTTGATGTCGATGACAGTCTTGTCGCCTTTCAGCAGCACTTCCTGAGGTTTGAAGCCGATATATGTGAAAACCAAAGTCTGATATTGCTTAGCCTTGATTTTATAATGTCCGTCGATATCTGTAATCACGCCCAGACCGTTGACGTCCTTGACGACGACACTCACACCGATGAGAGGCTCGCCCTTTTCGTCAGTGACCGTTCCGGTGATTTCCAATTCGCTTTGTGCCCATGCGCCTGAGGCGCAGAGCATCATCAACAGCATGACGATATATTTCTTCATAGCGTTACCGTTTTTCATTGTTCACTTTCCTCGTTTCCTTCCATCGAAATCATGCGGATGCGGTGTCCCACAGTGTCGAGAATGTAGAAGGTGTTGGTCTCCTCGTTATAGCATATGCCTGTCGGGTCGCGGAATCGCGCCACCTCACGCAGGTCTCCGTCCTCGGTTCCCCACATGTTGTTGTCGGTGATGGATGAGGTGCCACGTCCGGCATAGGTACGCACCAGTCCGTCGGGGGTGAGATAACGGATGCAGTGGTTTTGGTTGTCGCAGAAATAGAAATCATAGACATCCTCACGGCCAGCAGCCACATACTCCGGATTTTTGACAAAGCATCCCTGATAAGGACGGTTGACGCGTGCGCTTGTGCCTACACCTTCCACCCATCCGGTTTGTCCCATCTCTCCTGCAAACACATAAGGAGCGGAGAACCGTTTCTCAGCCTCATTGTAGTCGGAGCGAAGAATGTAGTGCTGGTTGATAACCACGATATAGGCATATTTTCCAGACGGATGGATATCAATCTGAAACTCCCATCCGTTGTCCTGAATGCGGAATATGTTCTGATAGGCACCATCTGCCATGTAAGGACTCCAGGGAGCGCCTTCATAACCTTCTTGTTGTGTCTCAAAGAACTTTGCCATGTCGAGACGGAACACCTGTCCGCTCTCATAGCTGTTGAAATAGAGCTCACCGTTGACGGGATGTATGGAGGCACCATTGCATTGTTTGTAGGAGGCGAGCACCTGTCGCTGAGAGTTGTTGCTGAACGTGCCGTCGTAGTTTCGCGTGACAATCCACACACTGGGCGACTGCTGTCCGTTGTCGGCGCGGTCGGTCGACACCAACATGTATTTGGCTTTCTCGCCAGTATAGGGGTCGTCGGCAAAATCGATGGTGCGCAGGCGCTGGTCCTGGAAGCATGCCGCCTTCGACATGACGAGTTGCACGGTACGGCGTTTCATGTCGAGCATTTGTATGCCAGGGCCACCATGGTCGTAGATGATATAGAGACGCTCAGGATAACGGGGGTCCCATTTCATGAAACCATCCTCACGGAAACCTGTTGCCTCGCTGAAGGGAACCGTTACTCCCACTGCACCCGGATTCCAAGGGTCGTCTCCACTCTCATTGCGTTTTCCGCAGAGCGTGCTGAGCACCATCTTGCGCTCATATTTGAATGTCTCTTTAGCTGTAGCCGTCTTTCCACCGACAGTGACTTGAATATCGCCACGATAGGCACCAGCCGGCACAAAGCAATAGATAGCGGTGGGCTTCACGTTGACCACTACAGCCCTCTTGCCACCAATAGTGACTCTCACCAAAGCAGTGTCGACACCGAAGTTATTACCGAAAATGAGCATCTTTTGGTTGACGCCACCGTCCTTCGGTGTGAAATCGCTGACCACCACTTCCTGTGAGGGGTCGAATGGGACCATGTCAGCATTGCTGTCATCATCTTCTTTGCAACCAGCAACGCAAAGCATCAGGAATACCAGCAGGACTGCCGAGAGCAATCCATATCTGGCAGGGATTGTCGTTTTTTCCATAATAATTATGATTTATTGATTATTCCATTTCTCTACCAGTACGCGCATCCAGTGGCCACCCACCACGCTGCGTGCCTTGAAGCCTGTCATGGCCGCGGTTTTTGTGTCATACCAGTCGCTTGTAGGCACACGGCTCTCTGTCTCGTTCATGTAAGCATAAAGCGGTGCGACGAATTTCAGGAAGGTCTTCTTGTCCTTCGACATGGCGGCAGTCCACATGATCCAGTCGCTCTTGGTGTAGTCGCGACGGATGTCGAGGGGCAGACCATACTTGTTTTGCTTGGTGAGATAGTATTTCACCTCAACGTCCATGGCATTGTTGGGGAAAAGGTTGGTCTGCCACAGTTTATCCCAAATCATGTTGTATTTCTGGCTCCATGTGTCGGGACGGTCAAAAGCCAAACGGTAATGGTCGCCTTCCCTGGCATCCTTCTCCCATTTCTCAGCCATCTCGCGGGCGCGGTTCATATATTTGTCGGCCACGCTTGCCAGTCCTTTGATGCGTGCCATCTCTGCGTATCCGGCAACTCCCATGATGGCCTTCACCGAAAGGTTGGCATTGTGTGCCCAATGCCCGGCAAAGTCATCTGTACACAACTGGTTGGAGGGATCCTGTCCATTTTCCGAAAGATAGTTGGCCCAGATGGTAATGACATCCCAGTACTTATCCACGTAATTGGTGTTGCCATCGATTTTGCAGAGCATCGCGGCAAGCGTGAGCATATTGCCGGCTTCCTCCAGAGGCATGTCGCCACCATATACCTGATGGTTGGCCTTGGGATACTGTCCCAGGTCGTGGGCGGCAAATGGTTTCTGCCACCGTCCGGTATAACTGTATTCGAAGATGCTGGTCATCATGGCCTTTTGCAGTTCAGGATTGTAAATCAAGAAGAGCGGTGCTTCCGGATAGGTGAGGTCGACGGTGTTCACACATCCATTGCTGTTGTTTTCCTTTGAGAAGAAGAGCAGGTTGCCTTCATCATCACGGAAAAGTTTGTGGGCTGCTATACAATGGCGGTAGCAAGCCGAAAGCAGTTCGGCATATTGCTTATTGCCGGCATTAAGACCGTCGTCGTAAATCATTTTGTCGAGGGCGCGGCAGCGTTTCATGATACCGGCGTATTCACGTTTCATGCGGTTGAACATGTCGAAAATGCTCACACTGCCCTCATGTGCCCAATAACCTTTATAGCGTTTGTAGAAGTATTCGATATCCCAAATCTCATCATATCCGATGAGTGCGAATGAAGATGCCTGACTCACACGGCCGAAGTCATGGCGGTAAGCAAGGACGGGAGCCTCATTGGGCTTCTGTGCCACCACGCGCTGTTTGCCCTCAGGCAACCGGCCTGTGGTGGTGAAAGTGCTTTTCAGTTGCTCGATATCTGTGATGCACACCTCACCATTGATGTCAGGCAGATAAAGATAACCCCAATCAATGCAGATGCCGTCGCCTGTCTTTGCCAAGATGGGCTGCTCTATCGTACCCGACTTCAGATACTTTGTTCCACCATGTGATTCTATGGTGCTCACGTTGGGCTGGCCTGCTTTATTGACAGCAAGCAAGGATGAGGTGCCCAGCAGCAATTGCGCATCGTGAGGCTGTCCGTCGGTCGACCGTACCTGATAGGATATGTAATTCAGAGGAGCCGACAGCAGGTCGTAATCATCCATGAGCATGGGCGCTGTGAACACAATGTCGAGGTCTACAGGACCACAGGCGAAGGTGTAATAGGTGTTGGTGGCCAACACGCTGACACTCTTCTGCTGTGCCTGCTGCACATTGCCTTTCTTGGGTTTCATGTTCTTATAGAGTCCAAAGTCGGTATAGGCGCCGCCAGTGGTGTTGTGGCAGTGGGCAGCGATGACATTCTTGCCCGGTTTCAGCAGTTTTTTCATCTTGCTGTCCATTGGCAGACGGATGCCTTCACGCCAGGTCTCTCCCGTATCGGCAACTTTGGTGCCGTTGACAAACAACTCAAACACATCATCATGTGAATAGATGATGAGAAGGTCTTCCTCCAGGTCGGAGGCCGTCACGTCAATGGTGCGGCGCACATAGAGGTCGCTGTTTTCCTCACGCCACTCCGTGCGTATGAAACTGAGGTCGGGAGAACCGAAAGCAGCCATACCCTCGCGCCAGGCCGAGTCATTGAAATCAGGTTTTTGCCATCCGTCCTGCTGCTTGTCGCGGGAATAACGGGCTTTCCATCCTCCCTCATCGGCCATGGGAGCAATGGCTTGGAACACATCGCGGTCGACACCCATGAAACAATAAGTCACGCCGTCGACACGCAACCATCCCTGAAGGGGTTTCTCATCATTAGTCCAATGCCGGGTGACACCTTCGTTCAACTTGTCGTAGGGAGACCAGATAGAGAAGTATGGGTCGTTGACTACCAATGGCACAGATGGCACACGGAGGTCGGTGGTCTGATAAGGACTGAACAGGTCTGGTGTCTGGGCCTCGACTGCCAAAGAGCCGAGGAGCATAGCACAAATCATTAATTTCTTTTTCATCGCCTTTTATTAATTATATAATGTCGTTTTCTCTTTAAAATGTTATCCCTCCGACACTCTATTTACCCAATTAAAAAAACATGACGATAAGCAAAAACTACTCTTTGTTATTTTTAGTTATTTCTACAATTCGTTTGCAAAATAAATAAATATGATATTGGAATAGGGAAAAAAACTCGTCAAAGAATAGAAAAAACAGATATTTGTCTTAACTTTGTATGCCAATCGAAACAAATACCTCATGAAGACCATATTATTCTTTTCCATTGGATGCCTTTGCATGCTGCTGACAGGATGCCATCAAAAGGATTCTGTCAGTCAAACAGACGCGGAGGTAGTTTTTGATGTCGGATATTATCCCTATTGCGTCCAATGGCAAGACCAATATTACTATACCATGCAGGTTCCTTCGGCCGACAGCATCATCATCTATGCCAGCGACAATCTCTCACAGCTCGCCTCGGGTACAAAGCGATTGGTATGGCACAGCAAAGAGATGCAGCATATCTGGTCGCCAGAACTGCATAGGGTGGACAACAAATGGTATCTCTACTTCGAGTCAGATGGCGGAAACACAGACAACCATCAACTATATGTGCTGGAAAACGACAGCGAAGACCCAATGAAAGGAGAGTATCGGCTCAAAGGAGCCATCAAGACCAATGAGGAATGGAATTTCGGACTACATCCTACAAGCATCGTCGTTCATGGTCAGCAATATCTTCTATGGTCGGGTTGGCAGCACCGTCGTTCGGAAACAGAGACACAGTGCATCTATATTGCACGGATGAAAAATCCCTGGACACTGGATTCCGAGCGTGTACTCATTTCCCAACCTGAGTTGGAATGGGAAAGACAATGGATTAATCCCAATGGTGACCGCTCTAATTATCCCATCTTCGTCAACGAGAATCCAGAAGCATTTGTCAGTCCTGATGGCAACCATGTGTGTGTGTGTTATTCCGCCAGTGGCATTTGGACGGTATACCACTCATTGGGAATGCTGTATGCACGTGCGGATGCCGATTTTCTTCTTCCCTCTTCATGGACAAAGGTGCAAGAACCATTGTTTGTGCCGGAAGACAGGGAAAAGCTCTATGGTACCTCTAACATATCTGTGGTTACCGCACCTGATGGCAAGCAGCACATCATGCTTTATGAGGCCAACCGATTGTTGGAGGATGGCTGGCACCGCAGCGTGATGATGCAGTCCATAACGTGGGACAAGAACGGACTTCCAGTTTTCGGGAAGCCTGTTATCGAATGAACAACGAATAGTCTGAAAAGGCCAACTGATTGGAATCCTCAATCTTATTGAGCAGCATAATCTTTTGGCAGGCAGCCAAATTGCGCCCTGAAGCATTTTGCGAAATAACTGCTTGAGGTGAATCCCACCCGTTCGGCCACCTCGCTGCTGCGGCATCCCTCTTTGAGCAGGCGTGCTGCCCTGTTCATGCGTGCTGTCTTGAGATAATCAGTAGGTGTCATGTCGGTGAGCGCTTTTATCTTGCGGTAGAAACTGCTTCGGCTCATGTGGAGTTGCTCTGCCAGTGTGTCGATAGAGAATTCCTCATCTTGCATATTTTCCTCGACAGACTTCTGCAGGTGCTCGATAAACAAGAGATCTTGCTGGCTCAGTCCGAGAGGGGTATCCTTGCTTTCTTGCTGAGGAACCATAAAACTGTCTATGCTCCGCATACGTTCGTAGAACTGCTGACGTAGGCGCAGCAGACTCTCTATCTGCAGGTGAAGCTGTCGGATGGAGAAAGGTTTTTCCAAGTACAGGTCGGCACCGCTTTCCATACCTTCCACCTTGGCCTCCACCGACACCTTGGCGGTGAGCAGGATGACAGGCAAGTGTGAGGTTGCCAGGTCATTTTTCAGTCTGCGGCATAGTTCATTGCCGTCCATTCGCGGCATCATTACGTCGCTGACAATCACATCCACTTCCTGATACTTCAGCAAATCGAGTGCTTCCTGACCGTCGCGCGCCTTCATCACCTTATACCATTTCCGCAACGACTCTGCGGTAGCCTTCAGCAGTTCCTCGTTGTCCTCAACCAACAGGATGCGGTGGGTAGGAGTTGCTGCTACGGCATCATCTGGTTCTGATGCCGTCTCGGTGGTTGCAGCCATCACGGGTTCAGCATCCTCGGTCACTTCGCCTTTAAGCGGGACGGTCAGGACAAAGCATGATCCGCCACCTGGCGCGTCCATGTATATCAAGTCGCCATCATGGGCTTTTGCCAACATCTTGGCATAAGCCAATCCCAGTCCTGTGCCCAATGTTGCTGCCACGGTGTCTCTGCCAATCTGATAGTAGCGGTCGAAAATATGGTCAAGTTCTTCAGCCGGCACTCCTGGTCCGTCGTCAATAACTGAAATACGTGCGTCGTTCTCTGTTTGTTCAAGACGGATAATGATTTCCTCCTTGGAGTATTTTAGGGCATTCCCCACGAGGTTCATCATCACCTTCATCATTTTGTCGTAGTCCATGGGGAGCACAACGGGTTGTTGGGGCAACTGCAACTGTATCTGCTTTCCCTGCACCTCAACGGCATTGCTGAACTGGTCGTAGATTTGTTGCAGCATGTTACCCATATCTATGTTTCGCCGCACCAATGTGATGCCGCTATTCTCTTGTTTTTGGAAGTCAAGCAGTTGGTTGGTGATGCCCAACAGGTAGTTCATATTGCGGCGAATGGACGTCAGATGCTTCTTAATCTGCGACCCATCTCCTTTCTCCTTTACCTCATCGCCTATGGCCTCCAAAGGCAGGCTCATGAGTGTGAGAGGAGTGCGTATCTCGTGAACCAAGTCGATGAAGAATCTGATTTTCGATTGGAAAGTCTCTTTCTCCTGCTGCTGTTTGAAGTCGAGCATCTGTCGCTGGTAACGCCGTTTCAGCCTGAATTGGATGAAATGGTATACCCCCACCAAAAGAGCAATGAGTGCCAATACATATATGATATATGCGAGTGTGGTGCGGTACCATGGCGACAAGATGGTGATATGGAGGCGGGCCGTTTCTGCCTCATTCGACTGTCCGACACTGCGCAACATGAACACATAGTCGCCAGGTGCAAGGTTGGCATAGGTTGCCTCTGGCGTAGTCGTCCCTTGCACCCATGTCTTGTCGAGCCCTTCAAGCATATACTCATATTGTGCTGCTGGCATGCCATTAAAATGAGTGGATTGGAAATGGAGGGTAAAGCTGTTGTCTGAATAAGGCAGGCGGATGGACTCCCTGGTATAAAGGGGCACATCAAGTCCCAGTCGTTGCAGCTCAGCATGGCTGTCGGATGCATATGGCAGAGTGAGGCCTGAGATATAGACTCTCTGCAAGTTGGTTTGAGGAGTCATCTCTCGTGTCTTGAGTTTGAATATGCCACCATTGCCTCCGAACAATACAAATCCATAACCATGTGTGCATGATGACCGTTGCAACCTATAGAAGTTGGCAGCTTGGCTGAAGCCATAGATTTGCACATTTCGCGCATTGCGTGATGGTCCCATGCGTATGATGCCGGCCGACGTTCCCAGCCACAGCACTTTTTGGTCATCCTCCTCGATGAAACTCACCACCTGGTCGTTAAGGATGGTACCCTCGGTGTCAAAGCGTGTGAAATCACCCTTCTTGTGGTCAAACCGATAGAGGCCACCACCGTTTGTGGCTGCCCATAGTATTCCCTGACTGTCGCTATACATGACCGTCACCGTCTGCCGTCCAATGGTTTTTGACTTGAATGCGTCGAATGATGTAGTGGCATCACGCTTGATGAACAGTCCCCTATTGCTCGATGATGCCCACAGCCAACCATTGGACGCCTCCTCCATGCACACAAACGAAGACATGGCACTGATGCTGGCATAGCCATAGAAATGAGCGTTTTCACGGTCATAGCGAGACAAGCCCCATGAGGAGAGTACGTAAATATCTCCTGTACGCGTACGGAAGACATAGTTGATCTCATTGCTGGGAATGGTATAGGGCTCGCTGTCGGAGAAGGTGTGGCTGGTGATGGCACCCGTTTTGGTGTTGAGGATGAACAGACCATTATGGCGCGTCCCTATCCACAGGTCATCATTGTCAAGCATAAGGGCAGATACCTCGTAAGGCATCTTTGCCGTAGCATATGACGTGATGCTTTTTGTATCGTAATTGGCGGTGAACAGGCCTTTGTCGGTTCCCAGCCATAAGATACCCTGTGGGGTGCGGCACATGGCGCGCACGAAATTGGCTTCTGAAGAGTTGCTGATAGCGGGAAGCGGGATGTACTCCACACCTGACTGCAGCGTAGCGATGGCATTTACGCCACCTGCTCGTGTTAGAACAAGCAAGGTACTGTCGGTGTCCCATTTCAAGGCATTGACCATGTCGTCAGACAGGCTGTTGCCACTGTTTCCCGACTGAGTCATGTGCTCCAAACGAGAAGTTTGCGGCTCGTATTGGTAGACGCCATTGTCACAACCGAAATACAAATTGCCCTTGCTGTCTGTGGTAATATCGTGAATGGCCCCCATGCTGGGAGCATCCATCACGAGTTCTGTGGTCTTCTTGTCTTTGTTCAGCCGCATCAGCCTCGTATTGCTCGCCAGCCATAATTCATTTCCTGCCTCAGTGATGCTGATACGGTCTTTTTTGAATTGACTGTCCAGGACCTCGTAGCTATTCACATACTGGCCGTCGGCCCTGAATACCACCAATTTGCCTGTCAAGGTAACAGCATAAATCAATCCGTCGGCACCCACTATCATATCGCTGAAGAAACTGCCGTGACGACTGTCTTGGGCAAGTTCTTCGGTCTTTGGATTATAGTTGAAGATACCTTGTCCGTAAGTCAGAATCCATATCATACCGTCATCGGAATCCATCACCTTGGTGACAGCAGATGAAATCATCACACCATAGCGTGTCTTCTTGGAGAATCTGGAAAAACTGTTTTGTCGGCGGTGGAAGACATAAAGTCCTGAAGACCCACCAAACCAGATGTCGCCCTTATGCTCATACAATGATATGACGGTGTTGGTCTCATTGGGACTCTCCGATGCCACCATGTCACGGTAATTCCTGATACGAAGGCCGTCGAAGAAATTGAGTCCGTTCTCGGTGCCCACCCATAGAAATCCGTAACTATCGCGCAAGGCACACAGCACAGAGTTGTCGGAAAGGCCTTCGCTGGTGGTGTACCTTTCAGAAACAATGGTCAGTTGTGCACTTGACGTCAGGCAGCATGCCATTGAAAAGACAGCCGCCAATAGGCATCTCGTGATAGCGTCTCGGATATTCATGGTTAAAGGCAAAGATATCATGTTAACACCCTACAATATACTTGCTTCCAGGAAGCAGCGACAGCAGGCGGGTGGTTGCTGCGGCGCAGATATAGGTAAGGATGGCAATAACGGGTATCGCCAGCCATACTGGCAGTGCCGGGTTTGCAGGACTACCACCGATTATCCATGCGGCGATGGGTCCAAGATAAAGCATATGCATCAGGTACATACCATATGACATACGCGACAATGCATCAATCCATGCCGGTGCCTTGGTGGAACGGATGCATGAGAAGACCAGAAAAAGTCCGAAGGTAGCCAACAGCACATTAGGTGTGCAGAACTCCCATGACCACTCCAATGCCGGTGTCTCTATGAGAAGTCCAGGCTGTCCCTTCCACCAAAAGCTCCATGCTGTAAACACAGCTCCGATGAGGAAACAAATGGTGCCGATGGTCAGTTTTTTCCGATGGGACCACTGAATATGTACACGGATATAATGGGCCAAGACCAAGTAACCCAAATAGCCCGAACAATACCACAACATACCATACTGATTCCAGAAGCACTCGCCCCACAACTCAGGTTGCACAAAACGGTGAAGCCAGGGCATCAGGGTGCTGAACGCAAAAATGCCCAAAAAGATGAGTTCATCACGCGCAGAGGCCCTTTCCAACCATGGTGAAACAACAGGAATAATCAAGTAGAGGCTGATCAGCGGGTACATGAACCACAGATGCCCTCCCATGGATGGGAAATTGAAAGGCAATGACTTGAAGTCGGTGAGAGACTGCTCCCATGTCATGCCTCCCCAGCATAAGGGCAAGAAGGTGTAGAGCAACAGAAAACAAATGAATGATGGCAAGATGCGCAAGAATCGCCGGTGATAAAACCCTGTCATCGTCTGTCCCTTGCGCAGAGGCACCAGCAGGAATGCCGATACAATCATGAAAAGAGGGACGGAAACACGTCCGAGGGCCCCATCGTAGAAAGCCACCCAGAAGCGGTTTTGCTCGTTGGCCAACATGGAGACACTGCCTGCTAAGCCCGATGAATCTGCTCCATAGAAATTCTCACTGGCATGCACCAACATGACCATCAGACATGCCAATACGCGGATGTAATCGATGAATACGATTCTTTTATTTTCTTCCATGCCGTAAAATTAGTGTTTTTCTTATAATTCCTACTACACATCAACGAAAAAAAACGCTCATCCATTGCCCGTCAGGGCGTTTTTACCTGTTTTTATTCTTTTTTGAACGCAGAGTTTCGTTCTTCTTTTACAGGTTAGACTAATTTTGTGGCATATAAAAACACAAGCTTTGTCTAACTTCTTTACAAGCATGAAACAACGGCAATTATGGATTCTGGCAGCAATGATGAGCCTGTGGGGCAACTTATATGCGCAGACAACTTCCTACACTCTATTGGAAACCATGGAAAACGGTCCATGGCCCTGTGTCTATTATCTGCTCAACAGCAATGAGGAACTCGAAGCAATAGTCCCCAAGGCATGGGCAGGTCATTGTGTTGATGAAAGCGACTGGATTTATGGATATGGACCTTTGAGCAACTCCTACGACCAATTCCGTGTTACCGTTTGGGCAAGTGAAGTGCAGCCTTTGCTTGTGCGACGCCATTTCACGCTTTCACATGACCAAATTGCCGCAATTGCCCAAAGCCAGGTGACCCTGACGTGCAGTTACGACGAGAATCCACATTTCTATCTGAACGGGAAATCACTGTAGAGCCTTTCCGGATGGAATGACAACGACTATGCCAAACGCACGTTCACTTCACGCCACAAGGCATTGCTGCGTGAAGGTGACAACATTCTGGCCGTGTCGCTGCCGAAGGGTGCAGGCGGTGGCCATATAGATTTCGGACTGACGCTTACCTGTCCCGACAATCCTGATGCAGTGGAAGTCATCAAAACGGATGATGACACCGACAGTCGGGTTTACAACCTATGTGGTATGCAATTATCCCATTCAGCATACCCAGGTATATATATTAAGGAGGGGAAAGCCATTCTCAATTTGCCGTAATATAAATATGATGAACAAAATTAGGTTATGGAGTATCGTTGTCCTCAGTATGATAGCAGGGCACAACAAGGCACAGCAGACAGTGTCGATGGTAGTGGAGAGACCAACCATGATGGAAAGCAGCGTCTACCGTCAACCTCTGCATGGAGGATATTTGAGGAAACTGCCTGTAGGACAGATTCGCCCCAGCGGATGGTTGAGAGAGATGTTGAACCGCCAGCGCGACGGACTCTGCGGAAAATTGGGAACTGTTAGCGCCTGGCTCGACAAGAACAACAACCAATGGCTCAGCGACCGAGGCGACCATGGATGGGAGGAGGTGCCCTATTGGTTGCGTGGCTACTCATCATTGGCCTATATCCTCGATGACGAAGCAATGAAACAAGAGGCCCAGGTATGGTTTGATGCCGTACTGAAAAATGTGAAGCCTAACGGAATAATTGGTCCAGAAGCCATGGATGGCAATACCCAGAATCCAGAATTGTGGGCCAAGATGCCCATGCTTTGGGCCTTACAGACCTACTATGAACATAGTGGTGATGAACGTGTGCTGACAGCCATGACCCAATATTTCAAATGGGAACTCACCATACCCGACGAGCATTTCCTAAAAGGTCTGTGGCAGGAGAAAAGAGGTGGTGATAATGAATGGAGTGTGATATGGCTCTACAACAAGACGGGAG
>Ga0247611_10005462_pt1 | contig 16785 bp, 12 predicted proteins | sample 177DNAGHGhighgp2_FD_192422 | JGI IMG/M metagenome (GOLD analysis project Ga0247611, IMG submission 192422) | Sheep rumen microbial communities from Palmerston North, Manawatu-Wanganui, New Zealand - 1770 DNA GHGhigh gp2 | ecosystem: Host-associated > Mammals > Digestive system > Stomach > Rumen... | reverse complement strand
CTTGTACAATGTCTGCTTCGCGCCTGGCTCGTAGTCCTCCTCCGGCGTCACGTAGATGTTCGTGCGCGAACGGTGGCTGTCGTCGGTGTGCGAGGTCATCACCGACCCGTCCGCCGACGCCTTCTTCCCGACGGTGATGGAGGTGCACTCCATGCCGTCCGTATCGAGTTCGGGAATGACCTGCGCTTGCAACGAAATTCCCATCAAAATGACAAAACACAACAATAAAGCTCGTTTCATATCGTCTGAAGGCTTGTTAATTCGAGCCGCAAAGATACGTTTTTTTTCTTTTTCTCTGCCAACGTCTGAAATCGGAAATTTGATGTCAAGTTTTCGTTTCTTGGGGTTTGTCCAACCCCTCTGAAGGGGAAACTTCATTCGAATTGAAAAAACAGGTGGCATATCTGCGTTTTGCCGTCAAATAACGTGCACCTAAAAATTAACAGTTAATTCTTAAAAAATGAAAACGAAAAATAATTTTACAATAGCGGTGTAACGGTAAGGAAAATTTATATTTTTGCGCAGTGAAAAACGAATCTAAAATGATGCAATTTTAACAATTAATTCTTAAAATAATCATGCTATGAAGAAAAAACTACCCATTTTGATGGCTTTTATGACGGTTTTGCTGTCAGGAACACTGTTTGCGCAGGAAAACGATTTTCTCCATGTCCGTTTCTCAACGGTGGACGCTACATGCTATAATAATGGCAAGGTGGTCTATGCCTTGACGGACGATTCCGGGGCGGTGCTGGACAGTTTGCCGCCGCAGCTGACGCAAGTGCGCGTCTATTACAAAATGACCGCATCAGATTCGACACACTACGCAGGTTGGTATTATTCCGGTGGAATTGACACGTTGACCGTTAATTACGGTACGTATATCGTGGGTGTGGAGGGTCTCTTGGCGGACAGTGTCGGCGGTTTTACCCGGGTTGACACGCAGACTGTCCTGACTGTCGCCACCACCTACCAGAAACCCACTGCGGCGGTTGTGCCGTTCGACGCGAGGCTCAAAAGGGATGATGCAGGAACCCTCTATACCATCTCCTGTGAGGACATCGGAAGGGTGCAGCTGCGTATCCTTTACGGACAATTCCCCTATACAGTGACCGTTAGGAATAATGCCAATGGCGATTCCCTCCGCACCGTGGTATTCAGCGATCGGCAGTACAACGGCACTTCTGAGGCTGCCTACGATTATAAGGATTACTACTCCATAGACAGCCTGTCCGGTGGGAATTGGTCGTTCCATGTGGAGGACGGTTGCGGTTATGGTCTGCCCGATGTAGTGGCGACAGTCTCGACGTTTCATTTGAGCTCTCCAAGCATCGTCGGAATGTTCGCCTCCTCCGGTAATTTCGCCGACAGCAATGTGGTGAAAATCTACATCGGCTATACCTTCCCAGTTAACGAGATAATCGACGTTTTCCGCAAATACGCTCGTTATCGTTTCAGCTTCGACGGTGTAGCGGATGAGTCGTGGCACACCATTCCTGAAGATGTTACGACGTTTGGAGATCATGTCTTCTACTTATATGACACGATCCGATCGGCCACAAAGTACTGTGACATTTGGAACCATGATATCCGCTTCGAATACAAGATAACCGGTTGCGGATCCTCTTCTTTTACAAGAGTGTTTCAAGTGCTGAAACCGAATGAACTCTTTTTCGAAAAAGACAGCGTGGATCTTACGGATTCCGTCAGAGAAGAGGAAGGCGGGTGCGTGAATGTCGAGTTCTGGCACAGGCAGAGCTACTCCATCCGTTATTATAAGGAATCGGCATCCCCGCAATATTCTCCGAACGATGTGTTTTTGGATATAGAAGATGAATATTACCGCTATCACTACACACATCCGTTGACTTGGGTGTATACGGACACGCGAACGGAATCGGTCATCAAGCGAGACACGGTGTCGATTATCACGGAAAAATCGTATCTGACCTATGAAGACGTGGTCTCCGCTTACGGTGAGTGGCAGGATTCGGTGTTCGCCATTCCCGTTGAACGTCGCCTTCTCGATGGTAAGGGGTGCGAACTTTTTGCTACCTTCGACACCCTCCGGTACGTCCGTCGCGCTGACCGAAGGACGGTCTGTTGGAAGGTCAGCTACAAGGATGACGGAGGCAAGTGCTGTACCGATTTGCGGTGGGTGCGTGTGTATCGGTCCACGGATTTCAGTGGCCCGGCAGACGGTACGGTCATCAGATTGGTTCGCAGTCCCCTCAACAATCTGTACAATTTCGAAGCGGTGTATCGAGCTGCTGACAAAACTTGGACGATTGTGAAGGACAGCATCACGAATACGGCGGCCATAACGGGCGATGCAAGCGGCTTTTCATTGGTGATCAGCGATTTCTGTCTGCCGACTGGACCATACGAGTTTGAGGTGACCACCTCTTGCGGCACACAGGTGCTTTCAGAGAGGGTCTCGTTTGGCGATTTTATGGAGATGCGGCAGTCCGAGGAGGTCGAATGCGTCACAAGCACGGATTGCGGCAATTTGTATATCGACTACCCACACGGCGCATACCAATGGGTGAGGACCAATACCTCTCTGATCACAGGTCTCCCGTTAGATACTGTGTTTCAGAACGTTTCGATGAAAGCCACGGTGGTGGAGGCACCGAATGCGTCGCTGGTCAATGTGGAAAGCCACTTCACTCCGCATTTCGTTTTCTCGATGCCCGGGAGATATGTGTTGCGGGTTTGTCCAAATTTTAACGTGGACGTATGCTCGTCGGACATCTGCCGCTATGACACGTTCCATCTGGACGCGGCCACGGTGGAGTTTGAAGAGGCATTCGCCGTGCTGTGTGACGCCTCTTCCACGGAAGGCAGCGCAAGGGTGAGCGCCGGCCACGGAATCCCGCCCTACACCTTCACCCTTTATGACCAGCCGGACAAGCAGGGCAATGTCTTGGCAGTCAACCATACCGGAATATTCCCCAATGTTCCCATGCACAGTTCGCAGACCCTTTCCTGTTTGGTCCAAGACTCCTGCAACGCTTATTTCCACGTCAATTTCCAGCCTGTCGTGATGGCAGGGCTGCAGAAGTTGTGGTTCGATGGCGGATTGACGGAGACCACCGCGTGCGAAGGATCTATGCTGCAGATCCACGCTTTGGCCATCGGGGACATTTGGCAATATGAGTGGTCAGGGCCGGGAGGCTTCACCGCGACCACGTCCGACCCGTATGCATACGTGCCGCGTGGTGCCGAAGGCGGCTGGTACAAGGTGGTGATCCGGCAGACCAATTGCACGGATGAAATTATCGACAGTATCCATCTCTCGGTCCTGCCTTCGCCGACGATCTCGATAGCTCCCGACACCACCGTCTGTCCCGGCGAGGTGATGACAGTGCGCTTTACCCCGCATAGCGAGATACCATCCAGCAACCTCCCGTTTTCCATCGCCTTCGCCAATGCCTCTGGAATCAGCATCCGCGACTATTCCTCCGCCTCCGGAGTGACGGTCACGGACACATTCTCGACGCTTTCGGCAGCCAAAATCTATCCCGTCAGTATCAAGGATGACCGATGTGAATACCTTATTACAGATCCCGACGATACGATCTTTATCCATTTACGTACGGATGTTGCCCAAGCGTGCCGTGTGATAACCACTTTCGATACAGTATGTTATGGTGGAGATGCCCTGCTTTCCGCAGAGGCCACCGATTCGGTTCCATACATACTCCGGTGGTACGGGGATTATTATCAAACGCAGCTGCTGAAATCGGATACCATTTTGGAGGATGGTCAGGGAAGCTTTTACGATACCGCTGGCATTGTCAGGAGGACCTTGCTGTATGTCTCTTTGCAGAAAGAGGGAGTTTGCCCGAGTGTCAACGGGTTGACAGACAGTGTGATGTCGATGTGTGATGGGGAAACGATTCTCTCCTGCGGGCGACATCTGCGGTTCTATGATTCGGGAGGTGTAGACAGCAGTAGCTCCTCGGGAGAGCGTCTCATCCACCGTTTCCGCACCTCCGACGGTACGCGAGTGAGCCTCCATTTCGACGACCTCAACCTTGTCGGTGCCGGACATCTGTTGGTGTTCTCCGGATCAGAACCTCATGCCGATTCGTTGCTCCTTGACCTGACCGACAGAAGCGCACCATCGCATACGGTTGTGGCGACCGGGAACACCATGACCGTTTGTTACTTGGGAAATAAGACGGTGGGCTCCGATTGGAGTGCTGTGGTAGAGGCTTCCCCTGGCATTGCCGTCGCTGACGTCCATCGAAGCAACACCATATTATATAAAGATGAGGTATGCCAAAGCCAGACACTCGTCTATGATGACCCCTACGGAATGGTGCCCGATGTGGTTTCTTCTGAAGAGATGTCCCGTGCGATGCGGAAAGCCGGCAACTACTTCTATACGAAAACCTTCCCGGCCGCTGATGGGAACGGTTGCGACTCTTCGGTCCATTTCCATCTTACCGTCAATCCGCCGATGGAGACGGTGACTACGGCGACGGCGGCGCAGCGGACGGGTTTCGTATGGTATGACAGCCTCTATACCGAAAGCGGCCGATATTCGATACTTCGCGCAAATCCAGATGATTGCGACCGCCTGGACGTGCTCTACCTCACCGTCTTTGACGCGGAGTGCACGGGTGCCGAGATCTGTCGGGACGATTCTGCCACACTCACCCTTTCGGCCAGCTTGTCAGACACCTACCGACAGGACACCTTGATGAGCCGAAAGGCGCGGCCGGGCGATGTGCTCTGCACCGATGGATCGCTGTTGCCTGTTGATTCGTTCCTCGTCAGCGGCAAGGCCCCGAAAGGGGTGGTCTTTCACGTTGACCCAACGGGAATCCATGGGTTGTCGGTGGCTCTCGTCGAAACCAAAAGGGTGTTTTCGTTCACTACTCCGCATATAATCATGTCCCAGTTATACTATTACCCGCAAGACGCTATTTTGGATGTGGACGGAGAGGCCAATACACTGCATCTGAAGGTCACTGATGAAGCTTATTCCGGTGTGGATTTCGCGACGGACGCCACGGCTGCGAGTTATTGTTACTATTTCAACCACAGCACGTTGAATACGGATGGAGAACCGCACGGTTGGTATCTGCCTTCGTTTGCCGAACTCAGCATCCTTCAAGGCAATGCTTGGGAGGTTCGGAAGACCATGAACCGCTTATGCCAAACGAATTCCGCATACCAGAATTTCGCATCCTCTCACTATTGGAGTTCCACATTCCGTACTACTTCTCAAGTCTGGATGTTCTTGGATTCCGATTGGATTAGTCGCGAATTTGATTATCCAGCATGTGTGAGACCTGTCACGAAATTTTAATCATATCAATCTCAAAACCTAATAACCCATAGAATATGAAGAACATTAATGTCATTTTGAAGTTTGTGTTTTGCCTCATCTCCATGGTGCTGGGAGTAGCTGTCGCTAAAGGACAAGTCTATAAGCTGGGAGATTTGTACACCTTCGAAGATGGTACGAAAGGGGTAGTCTTTTATGTGAATCCGGACGACCCGACGACCGGTACCGTGGCGGCACTCAACGACTTGGACGGGCAATTCGCCTTGTGGTCGGGAGTCAAACCGCAGGCTCTGGCGGAGATTTTCACCCCGTTTGGTGGAATCTCCTTACGCAATATTGCAGGGTGGGAGAATCATGGCCGGCACTGTACACAGGTGCTGGCAGAATCGGGAGTGTCGCCCGCGGCAAACGCCATTGAATCAGAGGGTTGGTACATCCCAGATGTGATGCAGCTGTACAAACTGTATGCGTCTGTGGCCTACTTGTCTTCCGCTTTCGAGTCCTATGGTGGTGATATCTCCTCGCTTTGTACAAGATCCCATTGGAGCTCCACAATCTGGAGAGATCCTTCGGAGAAGGCCTATTCCATAGCCTCCAATATGAGGCTGGAAAGTGTATCGGGAATGACGGCGAAATATGTGCGTCTTGTACGGGATTTTCCGGATACGGCTTCGGTTCAGGCCTATTGGACCGAAAGTCGTTCGTCGGGAGATACCGTGGTAAGTCCGTCAGTCACGACATCATACGGAGCTGTGGCTGTCTATCGCTCCGATACGCTTTCGTTAGCCGCTAAGGTGACAGTGTTTTGGCCTGCTTCAGATACTCTCTATGAAACGGTTTATGCCTCGCCGCAACCTTATACGTCTCAGGTGAGCGATCTCTTTGACGGTTTGGACATCTCGTTGCCGGGTGATTACGAGTACAAAGACACTCTCCAAACAGTTCACGGCTGCGACAGCATCGTCACCCTGCTGCTGACCGTCAACAACAACGTCCACTACAGCGACACGCTCTGCTCCCTCAAGGAAGATTACTACTTCGCGCCGTTCGACACGGTGTTCGCGGCGGGGACGGTCTCGGGGGTGTACGAGCATCACGGGACCAAGACGGTGGATGGAGTGTCGGTCGATACAATCGCATACTATGAACTGACGATACTGCCTGCGTATGAACAGTTTGACACGATAGGGTGGTGCCTTTACGAATCGTCGGAGACCCGCCGGTACGAAGGCGACTCACGCGTTACCATCACCGTGGACGGGACCTCTGTGACAGTGACCTCAGAAACGGAAGAGATTGTGGTGGAAGAGGTTGCGTTAGAGTCTGGCAGTACGGTGGACTTCGCGCTGCGGATGCAGACGGTCGATGGCTGCGACAGTGTGGTCTTCCTGCACGTGGATGCGCGGCGGGTGGAGCGCGACACGGTACGCCATGTCGTCTCCGAACATCAGGTTGTGGACGGTCGCATTACGGTCTCCGGCCACACCTTCGAGGAGATCACCGCAGCCGGAGTTTACGAGCTGCGGGACACGCTGACGGCAGAGAACGGTTGCGACAGCATCGTCACCCTTCTGCTGACTGTCAATAACAATGTTCACTATAGCGACACGCTCTGCTCTCTCAAGGAAGATTACTACTTCGCGCCGTTCGATACGGTGTTCGCGGCGGGGACGGTCTCGGGAGTGTACGAGCATCACGGGACCAAGACGGTGGACGGAGTGCCGGTCGATACAATCGCGTACTATGAACTGACGATACTGCCTGCGTATGAGCAGTTTGACACGACAGGGTGGTGCCTCTACGAATTGTCGGAGACCCGCCGCTACGAAGGCGACTCACGCGTTACCATCACCGTGAACGGGACTTCCGTGACAGTGACCTCGGAGACGGAAGAGATTGTGGTGGAAGAGATTGCGTCAGAGCCTGGCAGTACGGCGGACTTCGCGCTGCGGATGCAGACGGTCGATGGCTGCGACAGCGTGGTTTTCCTGCACGTGGATGCGCGGCGGGTGGAACGCGACACGGTGCGCCATGTCGTCTCCGAACATCAGGTTGTGGACGGTCGCATTACGGTCTCCGGCCACACCTTCGAGGACATCAGCGCCGCCGGAGTTTACGAGCTGCGGGACACGCTGACGGCAGAGAACGGCTGCGACAGCATCGAAGTGTATGAGTTGACGGTGACGCCTTGCGTGTCTGACTTCTCGATACTTTGTCCGCCGGATGTTTACGACACGCTGGCCTACGGCGATTGTGTCATGACCATCTATCCCGAGCGACTCGGAACCCCCACGGTTCTGTATGACGGGGAGTGGCCGTTTCTCATCAGCAATGACATTCCTGCAGATTATCTATTCGCGCAGGGAGATAATGTCGTGACGTGGACGGCCACCGATCCTGAGTGCGGCAACAGCGTCACCTGTGAGCAGCACGTGGTGATTGCTTTTCCGCAATGTCCTGACGCTGTGGACTATGAGGGAAACGTCTATCATGGGGTGCGCATCGGCTGCAACTGCTGGACCCAGCGCAATTTGGAGTCCACGAAGTACAGCGATGGAGCGGAAATAGCCGGCCGATATGCCTATGCGAACCTGCAATATCCTGATACATCGGCCAATGTGGCAGTCTTCGGGCGGCTTTACAGTTTCGAGGCGGCGGTGCGCGACAGTGCCGACAATGGGCACGGCCACATCCAGGGTATCTGTCCGGACGGCTGGTTTTTACCCACTCCGGAACATTACGAAAGCTTGAACGAGTATGGAACGCCTGCACTTCGCTCTCCGAATCTTTGGATTGTCGGTGCTGGCGACAACAGCACCGGTTTCACGGCCTTGCCCGCCGGCTTTTACAACGGGCAGTTAGACCGTTACGAGGGTCTGCTGACTGAAACCTACTTCTGGTCCACGAAAGACGTTGGATCGTCGGTGGCGAAACACGTCTATGCGATTAACTACTATTGCGATGCTGTTGTGGAGCAACACCTATCGTCAGGCCTCGGATTTAGCGTGCGATGCATTAAAGAAAAGTAAAAGGAATTTTGGAATTAATATAATGTAGATGGTATGACGAACATTATGGAAGTAGAAAACAAAATTATTGTCCTGAGAAACCTACAGGTGATTTTGGATGTGGATGTAGCAGAACTCTATGGGGTGACAACCAAACGGGTTAATGAGGCGGTCAGCAACAATCCTCGGAAGTTTCCTGATGGGTATGTCTTTGAACTTTCAGAGAATGAAAAAAAGGAACTGGTCGAAAATTTCGACCGGTTCAGCCCTCAAAAGCACTCGTCGACTGTTCCTAAGGCCTTCACTGAGAAAGGACTTTATATGTTGGCAACCATTTTGAAAAGCCCAAAGGCAGTGGAGACAACCATAGCCATAGTGGAGGCTTATGCGAAACTGCGTGAACTTTCTCGGGTTGTTGCGGAAATGTCTCAACGTGAAAATGACGACGAAGCTCAACAGTCGTTGATGCAACGGGGGGGACAGTTGGCAGTGGAGTTGCTGTCTGATACCATGCCAGTAAAAAGCAGTGAGACTTCTGTGGAATTAAACCTCGCAATGTTCAAGATTAAGCACACGGTAAAACGTGAGAATGACAACGAAAGTAGGATGGCGCGTCTTGAGGCTGAGCTGGCTGAACTCAAACAGGAGAAAATGAATACGAAGGGGTAGGAATCAGTCCCGTATGGCAATGAAGCTCGTCGACTGTTCCGCACATACAAAAAAAATGTACTTTTGCGCTTCGAAATTAAAATTGTAAGCAATGGGATACTTCATCATTTTTGTGGTGCTGATGGTCGCGAGCTTCATCATCCAGAAAACCTTGACCTCGCGAATTGAAAAATACTCGAAAGTGCAGCTCAGCAGCGGCTTGTCCGGTAAACAAGTTGCCGAGAAGATGCTGAGAGACAACGGGATATACGACGTGCAGGTGACCTGTACGGGCGGTTTCCTCACCGACCACTACGATCCGACCAAGAAGACGGTGAATCTCAGTCAGGGAGTGTATGAAGGTCGCAATATCGCCTCTGCCGCCGTTGCCGCGCACGAGTGTGGCCACGCCGTGCAGCACGCCACCGCCTACCGCTGGTTGACGATGCGTTCCAAACTCGTTCCCGCCACGCAGATTGGTTCGCAGCTGTCGCAATGGGTGCTCCTTGCGGGTATCCTCCTCATGAGTTTCAACATGATGGGTGTTGGCCGCTGGGTCCTGCTCCTCGGCATCGTCTTCTTCGCCATCACCACGCTGTTCTCCATCATTACCCTCCCGGTGGAATACAACGCCTCCGAACGCGCCGTGGAGTGGCTTGAAAGCAATGCCATCACTACCGGGGATGAGACGGTAATGGCCAAGGATGCCCTCAAATGGGCTGCCCGCACCTACCTCATCGCCGCCATCTCTTCGCTGGCAACATTGTTGTATTATGTGATGATTTTCCTCGGCGGGAGAAGGGATTAACGTGGATAATTGAAAATGTATAATTGAAAATGGATAATTGACTATGAGAAAGATACTTGCGTTTTTCGTTGTTAACATGTTGATGATGGGTTCGTTTGCACAGATTCAGGTTTATCCTGCGGATGTTGTCCCGGAGAAAGGTATGAAGTATGTGGGCAGTGTGCGTTATGCGCTCCCGACCACCACGCTGAAGATGACGGTCTCCGTGTCGAAGGTGCAGGATGTCCGCGGCTATTTCGCCGACTACGCCGAGAGTCTGCTCGGCCTCACGAACATCATCCAGCAGAACCGCACCTACTACACACTTAATTCCGTTGATGTTGAACCGATTGCAACTCCCGACGAGTCGAAAATATACTGCGCTTACACTTCAAATGCCGACATCGCGAAGTTGTGGCAGGAGGAGAGCCGGACCGCGACCGATGTGCTCGCTGCGGCACCGCTCAACACCTACACAATCCACACGGCCACTCTGCCCGACTTCTTCAAGAACTACGCCGACATCTCCTATACCCAGCAGTCGGAAGCCTTTGTGGATACCAAAATCATCGACGGCGTGGTGACGCAAGTGCCCGCAAGTCACACCAAAACGGTCTCCAAGAGCTTCGAAAGCAAGGCCCGCGAAGCCGCCGATGCCATCATGAAGAGCCGCAAAGACCAGTACAATTTAGTCGCCGGAGAGCAGGAAACCCCCTACTCAGGTGAAGCGCTCCAGACCATGCTTGCCGAACTAAAGGATTGGGAGAATAACTACATGAGCCTCTTTACCGGGATATCTATAGCTGATACAATTACGTATGTGTTTTATGTCACCCCCGAGAGCCTTAGCCCTGTCACCGCGTTCTACTTTGACGCAACGAAGGGCCTTAGTCAGGATAAAGGGGCTGAAGCGGATGCCTATAAGCTGATTTTCAGCAGAGTCTATAGGAAGTATATCACCGAAATTGTGGATGTTAACTATCCGCAACATGGTTATGTCACTCGCGACACGAAACCCGTTCAGGTGTCGCTCTCCCATAACAGCGCCAACGTCCATGACTTCGGCATCATCAACATGCACCAGGCCGGCTCTCTCCAGTTGCCACCTCTTTACGATAAGCAGGTGAAAGGAGTCAAGGAATTTGGCTTTGTGTTTTAGCTGTCATACATCCTGCGTCTCGAGTCACAAATATTACGTCTCAAGTCTCACTTCTCAAATAATAGATAAATATGACAACCCCAAAACACATTATCGTGGCGCTTCTTGCGTTGGCAATTAGCCTCGTTGGCTGTCAGAAAATGCAGCAGAACAAGCTGAACCGCCAGATGAAAAAAGTGGCCAAAACCTATCTTGAACAGGAGCAAGTTAAAGATTACAAGAATCTTACGATTACGAGTGTGGACACTTTGACGGAGTTCGGGTATGCCAAACTCACCTCTGAACTGCTCGAAAATATGGGGGAGGTCTATGGGCAGATGTATTGGGATGCGGCAGGTGATTCGTCGCGACGAGAGGTTATCGGATTGTACCTTAATGAGATACAGCGCACAAAAGCCGATTTTGAGGATCTCATCGATAACGGTGATCTCCAAACGACGGGCGTGGTCCTGTTTATGGTGACGGGGACTTTCGAGAAAGACGGCGAAGGTCAGCAATTTATGTTTTTGGTGAATCCCGACAAGAAGTCGATTCACAATTTGGATCCTTTCGGAGACAATCTGTTGTACAAAGACGAAGAATAATGTTCCCTTGGGGTGACGAACGACGGTTCAACGCGTACAGTCGCTACTGCAAGGCTCATTTCGGTGGACGGGTGCAGAGACTGCCCGTGGATGCGGGCTTTTCCTGTCCCAACCGCTTGGACCGTTCGCGCGGTGGCTGCACCTACTGCGCCAACAATGCCTTCTCTCCATCCACCTTGATAAAGAGGATGATGTCGCCGCCCAGCTGGAACGCGGCAAGGCCTTCTTCCATAAACGATACCCGCATAATCAAGGTTACCTTGCTTATTTCCAGGCATATACGAATACTTACGCGTCGCTTCCTCTCTTGAGGGAGAAATTCGAATCGGCGCTGCAAGTGCCGGAGATAAGAGGCCTCGTCATCTCCACGCGCCCCGACTGCCTGCCTGATGAGGTCTTGGATTACCTGTCGGAGCTTTCGTTGCGTACTGAAATGTCCGTAGAGTTGGGCGTGGAGAGTTTCCGCAACGAGACGTTGGGCCATATCCATAGGGGACATACCGTGGAGCAGACTTTCGAGGCCATCGGCAAATTGTCGGAGCGAAAGATTCCAGTTTGCATACATCTGATATTCGGACTTCCCTTTGAAACACCCTCGCAATGGATGGAGGATGTGCAGATTGTCAATCGGTTACCGGTTCAGTTTGTGAAATTCCATCAGTTGCAGATTTTTAAGAACACGGCTATGGCGGTGGAGTATGCGGAACATCCGGAACGTTTTCATGCCTTTGCGGCAGAGGAATATGTCCGTTTTATCTGCGATTATCTTGAGCGAATGTCGCCCGAAATCATTGTGGAACGCTTTTCCGCGGAGGTTCCACCCCGTTACCTTGCCGTCTCGAATTGGCATCTTCTCCGTCATGATGCGATAGTCCGCGCGATTGAAGCAGAGCTGACCCTACGTGATGCCTGGCAGGGTTGTAAATGCTAAATCGTGTATTCTTCAGCAGCTTAGCCATTTGCAACATCTATTTAACTAATAATAGTTAAAATTAAAAATATTTTTATCGGTATGTTATTGTATTGGTAAAAATAGTATCTTTGCTGCCGAATCGAAAACGAAACCCATTATGTTGATACGAACGAACAATTGTGCCTTGATGGGCGTTTCCGCGATACCCATCATGGTGGAGGTGAATGTCGATAACGGCATCGGCTTCTTCCTGGTCGGCCTGCCCGACAGCGCGGTGAAGGAGAGTCAGCAGCGGATAGATACTGCGCTGAGCGTCTATAACTACAAAATCCCGGGTCGCAAGATCGTCGTGAACATGGCACCGGCCGACATCCGCAAGGAGGGCTCGGCATACGACCTGACCCTGGCCATCGGCATTTTGGCCGCGTCGGAGCAGATTGCCGGTGCAGCGGAGCTGGAGGATTACTTCATCCTCGGGGAATTGTCGCTGGACGGCAGTCTCCAGCCGATCCGCGGGGCGCTGCCCATCGCCTTGGAGGCGCGGAAGCGGAAGAAGAAGGGGGTGATCCTGCCCATCCAGAACGCCCGGGAGGCCGCCATTGTCGATGGCATCGACATTTTGGGAGCCACGGACATCAAGCAGGTGATCGACTTTTTCGACAAGGGCACGCCCATCGAGCCGACGCGCATTGATGTGGCCAACGCCTTCAACGACAGTCTTGACCGCTACGAGTACGACTTTTCGGACGTGAAAGGGCAGGAGAACATCAAGCGGGCGATGGAAATCGCGGCGGCGGGGGGACACAATGTGATTCTGATCGGTCCCCCGGGATCCGGCAAGACCATGTTGGCCAAGCGGTTGCCGTCGATTTTGCCGCCGCTGTGCTTGGAGGAAGCGTTAGAAACTACGAAGATTCATTCGGTGGCGGGCAAGATGAGCCGGTACGCCTCCATTATCTCCACGCGGCCGTTCCGTGCGCCGCACCACACCATTAGCGATGTTGCGCTCGTGGGCGGCGGCACGCATCCGCAGCCGGGCGAGATCTCTCTGGCGCACAACGGGGTGCTCTTTCTGGACGAGTTGCCCGAGTTCAAGCGGCAGGTGCTGGAGGTGATGCGGCAGCCGTTGGAGGAACGGCGGGTCACCATCTCGCGGTCGAAGTATTCTGTCGAGTTTCCGGCGTCGTTTATGTTCATCGCGGCGATGAACCCCTGTCCGTGCGGCAACTACAACCACCCGACCATCGCCTGCACCTGCAAACCCTTTGAGGTCCAGAACTATTTGAGTAAGATTTCGGGACCTTTGATGGACCGTATCGACCTGCACGTAGAGGTCGTCCCTGTCAGTCACGAGGAACTGGCCTCCGACAAGCCGTCGGAGCGCAGTGCGGATATCCGGAAACGGGTCGTGGCGGCGCGGGAGATCCAGAAGCAGCGGTTCGCGGGACACTCGGGGCTGTTCGCCAACGCGCAGATGAGCAGCCGGATGGTGCGGGAATATTGCCGCATCGACGAGGCAGGGCAGCAGCTTCTGAAGCAAGCGATGGATCGCCTCGGCCTCTCCGCCCGCGCCTACGACCGCATCCTGAAGGTGTCCCGCACCATCGCCGACCTCGACGGCAGCCCGAACATCGAAATCGGCCACCTCAGCGAGGCCATCAATTTCCGGAATCTGGATCGGGATAATTGGGGGAGGAGGTGAGGTTTTGCCCCTGAAGGGGCATTGGGGGCCGTCCGTGAACGCCATTCCTACCGAGCTGTTGTCCCTGTCGGGACATGGTGTCCGTCGTGGCGGCTAATCCTACCGAGCTTGCGTCCCTGCGGGACATGGTGCTCATCGTGGCGGTTAATCCTACCGAGCTTGCGTCCCTGCGGGACATGGTGCTCATCGTGGCGGTTAATCCTACCGAGCTTGCGTCCCTGTCGGGACATGAAGATCGTCGTGGGTGATGTGCTAGGACTGTTGTCCCGTCGGGGCACATTCCTGTGCGGTGTCAAACGCAGGGAACCGCAACGGTCACGAACAGCCCCGTCAGGGGCCAAAGCTCGGTAGAATGGGCGCCACCGTTCTCCCCCTCGTCCCGCAGGGACGGAAGCTCGGTAGCACGACAGCCGTTGCGTTTTCCCCTCGTCCCGATAGGGACGAAAGCTCGGTAGAATGGCGCCACCGTTCTCCCCCCTCGTCCCGCAGGGACGGAAGCTCGGTAGCACGACAGCCGTTGCGGTTCCCCTCGTCCGATAGGGACGAAAGCTCGGTAGAACGAGGAATGTCACGGTCCCCCGTAAACGTCCCTTCAGGGACGAAACAAAAGACGAAAAACAATTATCACACAAACAAATCAAACCATTATGAAATCAATGAGAAACAACACCTACTCGCAAATCCACATACAATTGGTTTTTGCGGTTCAAAACAGACAATCCATGATTCTCGAATCTTGGCGAGAACGTCTGTACAAATACATGATTGCCATAATCCAAAACAACCGCCATAAGGTTCTGGCCATAGGCGGAACGGCGGATCATGTCCACATTCTGATAGGAATGCGCCCATCGCAATCATTGTCCGATTTGATGCAGCTCGTCAAAGGGTGTTCGTCGAAATGGATAAACGAGAACAGGCTCGCCAACGGCTGGTTCTCCTGGCAGGAAGGATATGGGGCTTTTTCATATTCAAAAGATGAGATACCCACAATTATTCGATATATCGAAAACCAGGCGGAACATCACAAACAGCAAGACATGGTGGATGAATACAAACAGATGTTGGAGGAAAATGAGATTGAATATGACGAACAAAAAATATTCAAACAGGTAGAATGATTTGTTGAAATGTGTAGCAAAGAGGGCTTAGTCGTCCGTCACTTCATAATCTTCTTCATCTAGCAAGCGTAATGCAAACGATTTGTGGCAGTGCCGTAATACCCTTTCGCGCGTAAAAAGACGTGACCCATGCCTTCAACGACAGTCTCGACCGCTACGAGTACGCCTCGATCATCTCCACGCGGCCGTTCCGTGCGCCGCACCACACCATCAGCGATGTTGCGCTCGTGGGCGGTGTCCCGCACTATCGCCGACCTCGACGGCAGCCCGAACATCGAAATCGGCCACCTCAGCGAGGCCATCAATTTCCGGAATCTGGATCGGGACAACTGGGGGAGGAGGTGAGGTTTTGCCCCTGAAGGGGCTTTCTGGAACCCGCCCGAGAACGCCGTCCTACCGAGCTTCTGTCCCTGTCGGGACATGGTGTCCGTCGTGGCGGTTACATCCTACCAAGCTGTTGTCCCTGTCGGGACATGGTGTCCGTCGTGGCGGTTACATCCTACCGAGCTTCTGTCCCTGTCGGGACATGGTGTCCGTCGTGGCGGTTAATCCTACCGAGCTTGCGTCCCTGCGGGACATGGTGCTCATCGTGGCGGTTACATCCTACCGAGCTTGTGTCCCTGCGGGACATGGTGCTCATCGTGGCGGTTACATCCTACCAAGCTTGTGTTCCTGTCGGGACATGAAGATCGTCGTGGGTGATGTGCTATACAGGACTGTTGTCCCGTCGGGGCACATTCCTGTGCGGTGTCAAACGCAGGGAACCGCACCGGTCACGAACAGCCCCGTCAGGGGCCAAAGCTCGGTAGAATGGGCGCCACCGTTTCCCCCCACGTCCCTTCAGGGACGAAAGCTCGGTAGCACGACAGCCGTTGCGGTTCCCCTCGTCCGATAGGGACGAAAGCTCGGTAGCACGAGGAATGTCACGGTCCCCCGTAAACGTCCCTTCAGGGACGAAAGCTCGGTAGGGATTGGTTTACGATTACCGTGCCGACAAATACCGACGGCGATACCCTTCTGTTGATGTTGCGGTGTTTCTTGTCCCGCTGCTTCTCGGCAGCGGAAAGAGTGGGTATGCCGGCAGTAATGGCAGATTCGACGATGGCGTAGAGATAATAGGTCTGGGGAACATCGGTCTCTTCGCTGAGGTCGGGAAGGTCGAAGGTGGCTTGCCCCTCTCTTCGACAGACGCTGGCCATGAGTTGGCAGATCTCCACCTGTGGCTCTACAGCATAGATGTGGACAACATCGTCGGACGAGGCCTTGGAATCCCCAAGACAGGGATTGAAAGCGACCTCCACACGAAGGCCTTTGGCGCGAGAGCGGGTGAAAACAACCCCGGGCAGCGGACCCCGGGCCACGAGCAGCGCCGGATAGTCGGTGTGCACCACGCCGTTGTCGTATTGGAAGCAGTCTTTGTTGAGACGCGAGAAATAATTGGCTTCGGTCATCCCCTCGCCATGCGCCTCCTTGGTGAGGCCGCGTTGCAGGACGGTGCCGAAGGGGGCGGAGGCCTTCTGACGCGCCTTGAAGAGCGCCCGTTGCCGCAGTTGGGCCTCCA
>Ga0247611_10005461_pt1 | contig 16789 bp, 11 predicted proteins | sample 177DNAGHGhighgp2_FD_192422 | JGI IMG/M metagenome (GOLD analysis project Ga0247611, IMG submission 192422) | Sheep rumen microbial communities from Palmerston North, Manawatu-Wanganui, New Zealand - 1770 DNA GHGhigh gp2 | ecosystem: Host-associated > Mammals > Digestive system > Stomach > Rumen... | reverse complement strand
CTTACAAGACATCCTTGACTATGTCGGCTATTCTTCCACCCGTTTCTCTGCGCTCTTCAAGCAGCAGACGGGATTCAGTCCTCTGGCCTATTTCAACCGTCTGAAGATAGAACATGCCTGTCACATGTTGAAGATGACCGACATGCACATCAACAAGATATGCTATAAAGTGGGCATCGAAGACAGCCTTTATTTCTCCCGCCTTTTCTCGAAGGTCATGGGAATGTCGCCCAGTGAATACCGCGAGCGGAATGTCCCTTGAAATATATCTTTGGTTTCAGCCTCCTGTTTATCCGCAATTTTTGTATATTTGCACCATCATAGCAAAGTCGATGGTTCAAGTCGCATGAACGAGTGAAAGATTATAATAAAGAAAACATTGAAATATGAGTAGTAAGACAGAGAATACTGGAGTGAGAGAACGGATAGGATTTGTTGATTACATCCGTGTGATAGCTTGCCTGGTGGTGATGTTGGTGCATGCCAGTGAAAACTTCTATGTACACCATGATGCCGTATCACTGGTAGCTAACGAGAGTAACCGCTTCTGGGTTGCCTTCTATGATGGCGGTTTCGGGCGCGTGTCCGTGCCTTTGTTTATGATCGTCTCTGCCTTTCTGCTTGTACCAATGAAAAAGGGCATGACGATGAGCCAGTTTTACCGCCGTCGTTTCCTGCGTATCCTGCCACCGATGATCTGCTTCCTGCTACTCTATGCTGTCCTGCCTCTGGCGTGGGGCGGTACCACATGGGAGCAGGCTATGGCCGACCTGCGGATGCTGCCCTTCAACTTTCCCGCCTGGGCTGGACATCTGTGGTTCATGTATCCGCTCATCAGCCTTTACCTCATCATCCCCGTTGTGTCTCCTTGGCTGGAGCGGGCCTCGGCAAAGGACGAACTGATATTCCTCGGTATCTTCGGCTTCTCCACACTGACCCCATGGCTGCATCGTTTCGTGTCGCCGGAGCTATGGGGTGAGTGCTTCTGGAATCAATACTCGGCACTCTGGTATTGCTCCGGTTACTTGGGCTATCTGGTGCTGGCTCATTTCATTCGCGTTCACTTGAACTGGTCAGAGGGAAAGCGGTTGAAGGTGGGCACCCTCTGTTTCATCGTGGGTGGCGCCTTCACCGCCTGGAGTTTCTGGTGGAAGGGAGAGCCGGGAGTGATGATTGACACCCCTATGCTGGAATGGTCCTGGGAGTTCTGCACGCCAAATGTATTGCTGGCAACCTTCGGTGCCTTCCTGCTGTTCACCTGCATCAAGCGGGCTCCCTCATGGATCAACAGCCTGGCTAAGTTGTCATTCGGCATGTATCTGATGCACATCTTTTTCCTGGTTCCCATCTCGCAATGGATCATCGGAGGCGACGTTGCCAGTCCGCTTCTGCCCGTGTGGCTCGCCATTCCCGTCATCGCCCTTCTCACCTTCGTATGCTGTGTGGTAACAACCAAACTCTTGTCGTTACTGCCTGGCAGTGAATACATTGTAGGCTGCTAACTAATAGTCCATTTACTCCTTTATTATTATCAGGGAGCAGTCTTACCGAATGAACAATAGTTCACGGTACTTCGGTAGCGGCCAGAGACTGTCATCGACGATGAGTTCGAGTTTGTCAATCTGGTAGCGGATGTCATCGAGTTTCGGCTCCACAGTGTCGTGGTAGGCAATAGCTTTCTGATGTTCATCCTCTATCTTGTTGGCAAGTTTACGGGCGTTGACCAACTCTTCCACTCCCGCTTCGATGGCACTCGTACGCTCCGCAATTTCCTCGATGATTTTCTTGTTGCGTGCAGAGAGTTTATCGGCGGTGTCGATGGGGAAGATGACAATCATGTTACTGATGTTCTGCAGCAACTGAGTCTGGTAACGAGTGGCGACGGGGATGATATGGTTCATCGAGAGGTCACCGAGTACGCGGGCCTCAATCTGAATCTTCTTCGTGTAGGTTTCCCATTTCACTTCGTTGCGTGCTTCCAGTTCTTTACGATTCATCACGCCAAGGCTCTCGAACATCTGAATGCTGGAGTCATCGAGGTAGCGCTCAAATATCTTTGGACAAGATTTCTCCACGTCAAGTCCTCGCTTGGCTGCTTCTTCCACCCACTCGTCGCTATAGCCGTTACCGTCAAAGCGGATGGGCTTGCAGGTCTTGATGTCCTCACGCAGTACTTCGAGGATGGCGTGGAAGGTCGCGCTGTGGCCAGTGCCTTCGAGTCTTTTCTCCAGCTCTGGTATGCGGGCATCAACGCGTTTCTTGAATTCAACCAATGCTTCTGCCACCGCACTGTTCAGGGCTATCATAGCCGAGGCACAGTTGGCTTCGCTGCCGACGGCACGGAACTCGAAGCGGTTGCCCGTGAAGGCAAAGGGCGATGTGCGGTTGCGGTCGGTGTTGTCGATAAATAGTTCGGGAATTTCGGGAATGTCCATCTTCAGTCCCTGCTTGCCTGCCATAGCGAGAATGTCGGACACGTCGGCACGTTCGATGTGGTCAAGTAGTTCGCTGACCTGCTTGCCGAGGAAACTTGAGATGATGGCTGGCGGTGCCTCATTGGCACCCAGACGGTGGGCGTTGGTAGCCGACATGATGCTGGCTTTCAAGAGTCCGTTATGGCGATAGACACCCATCAGCGTCTCGACGATAAAAGTGGCAAAACGTAGGTTTTGTTCTGGCGTTTTACCAGGGGCATGCAGCAGCACGCCATTGTCGGTGCTGAGCGACCAGTTGTTATGTTTACCGCTACCATTGATACCTGCAAAGGGCTTTTCGTGAAGAAGAACGCGGAAGCCGTGTTTGCGGGCAACACGTTTCATCACTGACATGAGCAGCATGTTATGGTCAACAGCCAAGTTTGTTTCCTCGAATATCGGAGCCAGTTCAAACTGGTTGGGAGCAACCTCATTGTGGCGTGTCTTGCAAGGGATGCCCAGTTCCAACGCCTCAATCTCCAGTTCGCGCATAAAAGCTGCGACACGCTCAGGGATGCTGCCAAAGTAATGGTCGTCCATCTGCTGGTTCTTTGCTGAGTCGTGCCCCATCAGCGTACGGCCAGTCAGCAACAGATCGGGACGGGCACTGTAGAGTCCCTCATCCACAAGGAAGTATTCCTGTTCCCAACCGAGGTTACTCGTCACCTTTTTCACACTGGAGTCGAAATAGTGGCACACATCGGTAGCAGCGACATTGACAGCATGGAGCGCCCGGAGCAGTGGAGCTTTATAGTCGAGGGCCTCACCTGTATAGCTGATAAACACTGTGGGGATGCAAAGCGTGTCGTCAATGATGAAGACAGGACTTGTCGGATCCCATGCAGAGTAACCACGTGCCTCGAAGGTACTTCTTATTCCACCGCTTGGGAAAGAACTTGCATCTGGCTCTTGCTGTACCAGCAACTTGCCCGTGAAATCCTCTACCATTCCACCTTTTCCATCGTGTTCGATGAATGAATCGTGCTTCTCGGCAGTACCTTCAGTCAGTGGTTGGAACCAGTGAGTATAATGTGTCACGCCATTCTCTGTTGCCCATTGTTTCATGCCAGCAGCGACAGCATCGGCAATCTGGCGGTCGAGCTGTACGCCATTGTCCATCACATCAATCATTTTCTCGTATGCATCCTTGGACAGATACTTGTACATTTTCTCGCGAGAGAAGACTTTTTTACCAAAGAACTCTGACGGTCTCTCTGCTGGTGTTTTTACGTCGAGCGGCTTCTTCTTGAATGCTTCACCGACAACCTGAAATCTTAATGCTTCCATAATCTTGTTAGTTTTGGTGTTAATAATCTTAATCTATTTGCTCCATTTCTCTATTCTTTGCAGAGCCTCTTCGGTGCGTTCATGACTACCAAAAGCCGTGAAGCGGACGTAGCCCTCACCACTGGGACCGAAGCCAACACCTGGAGTGCAGACTACATGCGTTCCATAGAGCAAGGATTCGAAGAATTGCCATGAGCCCATGCCATCGGGCGTTCGCATCCAGATGTAAGGAGCATTCTCACCACCATAGCACTCAAAGCCAGAAGCCCGGAGTACGGTGAGCATTCGGGATGCGTTCTGCATATAATAGTTAATGGTATCCTGTACTTGTTTTTTCCCTTCGGGTGAGTAGATTGCCTCTGCAGCGCGTTGACTGATATAGCTGGTACCATTAAACTTAGTACATTGGCGGCGTAGCCACAACTGATGCAGGGGGATACGTTCTCCCTCGAAGGTAGCGACACTCACTTCCTTGGGTACGACGGTATAGCCGCAGCGCACGCCCGTGAAGCCGGCAGTCTTGGAGAACGACCGGAACTCGACGGCACACTTGCGTGCTCCGCGTATTTCGTAGATAGAGTGCGGAATGTCTGGGTCCTGAATATATGCCTGGTAGGCAGCATCGAAAAGGATGAGGGCATCATTCTTCAATGCGTAGTTCACCCACTTGCGCAACTCTTGTTTGGTGATGACTGTGCCCGTGGGATTATTGGGATAGCACAGGTAGATGACGTCCACGGGACGGCCTTTGGGGACTTCTGGAATAAAACCATTCTCGGCAGTGGTGGGCAGATAGCGCACATTGGTCCAGCGTCCGTCACGATAAGTGCCGCAGCGTCCTATCATCACGTTCGAGTCGATATAGACAGGATAGATAGGGTCGGTGACACCGATGAAGTTATCCCAATGCAACAGCTCCTGAAAGTTGCCTGTGTCCGACTTCGCGCCGTCGTTGATGAAGATTTCATCGGCACTGAGACGAACCCTGCGAGGCAGGAAGTCATTCTTCAGAATAGCCTCGCGCAGGAAGTCGTAGCCTTGTTCAGGACCATAGCCTCGGAAATTCTCCACGGTTGCCATCTCCCCGACAGCTTTGTGCATAGCCTCGATGACGGCGGGACAGAGCGGTTGAGTGACGTCGCCTATGCCAAGCGAAATCACGTCGGCTTTGGGGTGCATCACCTTGAAAGCGTTCACCTTTTTGGCGATGTCGGCGAACAAGTAGTTCGACTGGAGGTTGAGGAAGTGGATGTTTACTAATGCCATATAATATAAGGTGTTTATGTGGTTTGGGGGAGTTCAGTTTCACCGTCGAAGACAAATTCAGCGGGTCCGGTCATGAGGACGTGGTTATCGGTTTCGCGCCACTCGATGTGGAGCGTGCCACCGTCCATGACTATGTCGCTTGTTCTGCCTGCTCGTCCGGTCGTACAGGCGGCGACAGCTGTGGCGCAGGCTCCTGTGCCACAGGCTTGGGTGATGCCACTGCCACGCTCCCATACTCTCGTTCTGATGCTGCCATCGTTTTTCACTTGGGCAAACTCAATATTACTACGCTGAGGAAATGCTGGGTGATATTCGAGCGCACGTCCCGTTCCACCCACCAGGTCAATGTTATCAGTGAAGATCACGTAGTGGGGATTTCCCATAGAGACGAATGTTCCCATATCTAAACCTCGACTGGTGTCAAATTGTGATTCATCTTCTAATGCAGGTGCCAGCATATCTACGGTGACGCTTTCCACGATGCCATCATTCACATGTAATCCGAGTGTCTTTACACCCGACAGCGTCAGCAGGCGAATCTCCGTCAGGTTCGTCAGCCCTCGTTCATAAAGGTATTTACCGATACACCTCGATGCATTGCCGCACATCATGGCCTCAGAGCCGTCGGCATTGAAGATACGCATGGAGAAGTCTGCCTCGGGTATGGGACTCTTGTCAATGAGTACCAGACCGTCGGAACCGATACCCTTGTGTCGGTCACTCCACGCAATTGCGGCAGCAGAAGGATTGGTAATGGCATTCTGCATGACATTGACGTAGATGTAGTCGTTGCCGCAGCCGTGCATCTTGGTGAATCTTATCTTATTCATTTCGTCAGGTATTCGTTTACTTTTCGTGCTGTTTCAATGCCACTGGCCATTGCGCGGACGACAAGTGAGGCACCGTTCTTAGCATCGCCGCAGACAAAGACGTTTGCAGGATATTGCGGATGTTCTGGTTTCAAGAACCCCATGGCAAGCAGACAGAGTTCGGCCTTGATGATTTCCGGTTTTCCCTTCTCCACCATGATAGGACGGCCTCCTTCAGGATTAGGCTGCCAGTCAATCTCCTGCACCTTTACACCAGTCAGCCGTCCGTTTTCGCCCAGGAATTCAAGTGTGTTGATGTTCCATCGGCGGGTACAGCCTTCCTCGTGGCTCGAGGTGGTCTTCAATGTCCGAGGCCAGTTCGGCCAAGGGTTCTGAGGATCATCATACCCTTCTACTGGCTTCGGCATAATCTCAATCTGAGTGACGCTCTTACATCCTTGGCGATGCGCAGTGCCGATGCAATCGGAACCAGTGTCTCCACCGCCGATGACAAGCACATCCTTTCCTTTGGCAGTAATACGCTCGTCCTTCAGGAAATCCATCCCGGCAAGCACTCGATTCTGCTGTGAGAGCAGTTCGAGGGCAAAGTGAACGCCTTTCAGTTCACGACCGGGAGCTTTCAAGTCTCTGGCAGTAGGTGTGCCGGTGGCAATAACAATGGCAGAATAATCTGATTTTTCTGATAATTCAGATAATTCTGAAAACTCTGATAATTCTGAGAAATCCGACACCTCAGCATTGAATTTAAACACAATTCCTTCTGCTTCCAACAACTTCAAACGACGGTCAATGATAGTCTTGTTAAGCTTAAAGTTGGGAATGCCATAGCAAAGCAAGCCGCCAGCCGACTCATTCTTCTCGAAGACAGTAACAAGATAGCCCATTTGGTTCAATTCATTTGCTGCAGCAAGACCAGCAGGGCCTGCACCGATGACAGCCACCTTCTTGCCATTTCTGACAGGTACTCGCGGTTGGATGTACCCCTCGCAGAAGGCAGCTTCAACAATGGCGCACTCGTCCTCACGATTGGTTGTCGGCTCGTGGTTAAATCGGTTTAGCACACAGGCTTTCTCGCACAGAGCCGGACAGATTCGCCCTGTGAACTCAGGGAAGGGATTGGTGCTTGACAGCAGTCTGTAAGCTAATTCCCAGTCGCCCCGATACAAGGCATCGTTCCATTCAGGAGCCTTGTTGCCCAATGGACAGGCCCAGTGGCAAAAGGGAACTCCACAGTCCATACAACGTGAGGCCTGCAACTTGCGTTCGCGTGTGCATAGAGTCTGTTCAACTTCTCCAAAGTCGTGGATTCTGTCATGAATCGGACGGTAGCCCGCCTCTTGGCGGTGTATCTCTAAAAATGCTTTCGGATTTCCCATAATCTTAATAGTCTCGTTGCATGTTTGCTATCTTTTCCTGTAATTTCTTGTATTGCTCTTCTTGCAGCACCCTTTTGTACTCGATAGGTACTACCTGCACGAAATCCTCGACCACTCGGTTCCAGTCGTCGAGCATCCGTCCGGCAAGAGCCGAACCAGTATGGAGGTAATGCTGCCTGATGACTTCAAGTAGTTCCTTTCGAGAGATATTGTCTTCCAAGAGGTTAATCTCCACCATATCCATATTGCAGAAATAGTCGAACGTGTGACGCGGGTCATAGACGTATGCCACACCGCCACTCATGCCGGCAGCGAAGTTACGTCCCGTCTCTCCCAATACCACCACACGACCTCCTGTCATGTATTCGCAGCAGTGGTCGCCTGCACCCTCAATGACGGCAATGGCACCTGAGTTGCGCACACCAAAGCGCTCGCCAACCTTACCATTTACGTACATCTCGCCAGAGGTGGCTCCATAAAGTCCCGTGTTTCCAGCGATGATGTTGTCTTCTGCCCGGAAGTCCTCATTGCAGCGTGAGGGTGGCAGAATGCTGATGCGACCACCTGATAGACCCTTACCAAAATAGTCGTTGCACTCACCCTCGAGTTTCAGGTTCAGACCGCGAACAGCAAAGGCACCAAACGACTGACCTGCAGAACCTTTGAACTTGATGTTGATGGTGTTGTCGGGCAGGCCAGCCTCTCCATATTTCTTGGCGATGACACCACTGAGCATGGTTGTCACGGCACGATCTGTATTCTTGATGGTATAGTCGAGCGTCACTTCCTCACCGTCATTGATAGCTTTCTCGGCGGCGTGTATCATCTCTTCGTCCTTTACACCCGTCACTTTGGTATAGGCACCACGGTCCCAATAAAGAGCCTTGTCCGTCTTTGGCTTGTGCAGCAGACGGGCAAAGTCGATGGTCTGCCATTTCCTGATGGCAGAACCGTCGGGCACATTAACTTCAATGAGTTCTGTATGACCAATGATTTCTTTCAGACTGTGAACGCCAATCTCGCTGAGGTACTCGCGTACCTGTTGGGCGAGGAAAGTAAAGAAGTTTACTACGTATTCTGCACGGCCTTGGAAATGCTTGCGCAACTCCGGGTTCTGTGTTGCCACACCCATCGGACAGGTGTTTGTGTTGCACTTTCGCATCATTACGCACCCCAGAACGATCAATGGCAGCGTGCCAAACGAGAATTCATCGGCTCCCAACATCGCCATGATGATGACATCTTTGGCAGTCTTCAGCTGACCATCCGTCTGCAGACGCACCTGATTGCGCAGGCCGTTCCGCACCAATGTCTGCTGTGTCTCTGCCAGTCCAATCTCCGGCGAGATACCGGCAAAGCGCATAGAACTTGCTGGCGAGGCTCCTGTACCACCCTCGGCACCGCTGATGACGATAAGGTCGGCTTTTGCCTTGGCTACACCAGCGGCAATGGTGCCCACACCACTCTCTGCCACCAGCTTCACACTGACGGCTGCCGTGGGATTGATGTTCTTCAAGTCGAAGATAAGCTGTGCCAGATCCTCAATCGAGTAGATGTCATGATGGGGTGGAGGAGAGATGAGCGAGATACCGGGAATGGCATTTCGTGTCTTGGCGATGATGTCGTTTACCTTGAATCCAGGCAACTGGCCGCCCTCGCCTGGCTTGGCTCCCTGTGCCACCTTGATTTGTATCTCCTCGGCATTCACCAGATATTCGGCTGTCACGCCAAAGCGCCCAGAGGCAATCTGCTTTGTCTTGCTCGAAAGACTGACACCGTCAATCTCTGTATGGTAGCGGGCGTTGTCCTCTCCGCCTTCGCCGGTATTACTTCGTGCGCCGAGCTTGTTCATTGCCAATGCCAAAGCCTCGTGCGCCTCAATGCTCAATGCACCAAAACTCATGGCGCCAGTAACAAAGTGCTTCACGATGCTCTCCACAGGCTCCACCTCCTCGATAGGCGTAGGTGTAGCGGCTTTCTTCCATACGAAGAAGTCACGGATAAAGATAGGACTCTCCTTCTCATCCACCAGTGAAGCCCACTCCTTAAACTTCTTATAGCTGCCTAAGCGGGTGGCCAGCTGAAGGTTGGCAATCGTCTCAGGATTCCAGGCATGCTTGATGCCGTCCTTGCGCCAGGAGAACTGGCCTTGGTTCTTTAACAATGAAGAATGAAGAGGGAAGGATAAAGAATTATCTGCAGTCATTCCATCCTCATGCAGACGGATAGCGTCGCGGGCTATCTCCTTCAGTCCGATGCCGCCGATGGTACTCACCTCTGTCCCGAAATATCTGCGTAGCAGTTCCTCACTCAGTCCGATGCTTTCGAAAATCTTTGCACCACGATATGAGCGGATGGTCGAGATGCCCATCTTCGACATGATTTTCTTTAAACCTTTATCCACTGCCTTGATGTAATGGGCCTCGGCTGTTGCATAATCCTCTTGTATCTTTCCTCGCTTCACCAGGTCGTCAAGGATGGCGAATGTCATATACGGACACAGCGCACTGGCACCATAGCCCAGCAACAAGGCAGCATGCATCGTCTCGCGAATTTCACCACTCTCCACAATCAGGGCTGTCTGTACGCGCTTGCCTACAGAAATCAGATAATGATGTACGGCAGAGACGGCCAACAGCGACGGTATTGCAGCATGCTTTTCGTCAATGTCGCGGTCAGTCAACACGATATAGTTCACGCCATCGTCCACACTACGCTCAGCCTCATGGCAAAGGTCGTCGAGTGCTTTCCGCAAGCCTTCTTCGCCTTGCTCTATATCGAATAGCATGGATAGCTTCTGAGTCTTAAATCCCTTATACCTGATGTTACATAGTATATCCAGTTGTGTGTTGGTCAATACAGGTTGCGGCAGCCGTACCATCTTGCAGTTTGAAGCATCGGGCGTGAGGATGTTGGTACCCACGGCACCGATGTATTCCGTCAGTGACATGACCAGTTCCTCTCGAATGGGATCGATGGCGGGGTTCGTCACTTGTGCAAACTGCTGGCGGAAGTAGTTGAATAGCACCTGTGGACGGTCGCTTACAACGGCCAACGGGGTGTCGTTTCCCATTGCTGCTACAGGCTCCTGACCATTGGTTGCCATCGGGATGATGGTCTTGTCAATGTCTTCCTGACCGAAACCAAAGGTGACGAGTTTCCTTTCGAAATCGCTCACGCAATTTTCCACATGGCGACCGCTTTTCAGTTTCTCCAGTTGCACTCGGTTCTCACTAAGCCACTCGCGGTAGGGATGTGCCTTGGCAAGCTGTTCCTTGATCTCACCGTCGTAGTATATTTTACCCTCCTGCGTGTCGATGAGAAGGATTTTTCCTGGTTGCAGACGACCTTTGCTCACCACATCGCCCGGCTCGAAGTCCATCACACCCACTTCTGATGCCACAACCATCACACCTTGTCTTGTAATCGTGTATCGTGAGGGTCGCAGACCATTTCGGTCAAGCATTCCCCCTGCATACCGCCCGTCAGAAAACAGCAGTGCGGCAGGTCCGTCCCACGGCTCCATCAAGATGGAATGATACTCATAGAAAGCCTTCAGGTCTTCGCTGATGGGATTTTTATCGTTGAAACTCTCTGGCACGAGAATAGCCATTGCCTGTGGTAGCGACAATCCGCTCATGATGAGGAACTCGAATACGTTGTCGAGTGATGCCGAGTCGCTCATTCCATCCTGTACGATGGGCGAAATCTGACGGATGTCCCCCAGAGCCTCACTGCTGAGTACGCTCTCGCGTGCTTTCATCCATCCCCGATTCCCACGAATGGTGTTAATCTCTCCATTGTGTGCTAACAAGCGGAATGGCTGGGCCAGTGACCACGTGGGGAATGTGTTAGTACTGAAACGTGAATGTACCAGTGCCAGCCCGCTTGTCAGGTAGGGACTCGACAAGTCAGGGAAATACCGACGCAGCTGTCCGCTGGTCAGCATTCCCTTATATATAATGTTTGTGTTGGATAGCGAGCAGATATAGAAGTCTTGATGCTTGATGCGTCGCTCAATCTTCTTCCTTATTAAATATAAGGTGCGGGGGAAAGTCTCCACCTTGTCGTCTGTCACACCGGTAATAAATACCTGCTTGATGGCGGGCTCCACCTGTCGTGCAGCTTCACCAATCACTTCCGGACATGTGGGCACTGTGCGCAGGTGCATCAGTTGCAGACCCTCGCGTTCTATCTCTTCAATCATCACCGAGAGGATTTCCTGCTGTTCCTTTTCTTCTTTGGGCAGGAACACCAATCCCGTGCCGTACTTTCCTTTTTCCGGTACAGGGATGCCTTGCAGCAGAATGAATTCATGGGGAATCTGTAGCATGATGCCTGCGCCGTCACCCGTCTTGTCGCGTGTCTCGGCACCTCGGTGTTCCATGTTCTCCAGCACGCGCAGTGCCTGGTCCACCAGTTTGTGGCTCTTGCCTCCATGGATGTTCACTACCATGCCCACGCCGCAAGCATCGTGCTCGTAGTCCGGCTGGTAGAGCCCCTTGTTTCGGTCTTGAAGTTTACGCTTTGTCATATTATCCTTACTTTTATCTTTCTGATTGTCTTATTCAGGTTGCAAAAATAATACATAATGGTAGAATAACAAAGAAAAGGATAACAAAATTTTATCTTAAATTTAAGTATAGATGACATTTTGTTATAAAAACGATTGATTTTAAAGCAAAAAGGAAAGAGGAAAGGGTCTCTGATGGCTGATTAGTTTACATTTTGACATTTTGTAAGTTTTAGTTAGTGTTAAGTTGAAAAAATATGCATCTCTTTCCCAAGAATCGCCGTACCTTTGCCGCCGAAATCTTGCAAGATGTCACGAAAGTATTAATTTAAAAGGTAAAAAGTATGAAAAGGATTGAAGCAATTATCCGCAAGACCAAGTTCGAGGAGGTCAAGGAGGCACTGCTCGCGTCGGACATCGACTGGTTTGAGTACCACAACGTTCACGGCATCGGCCAGAGCCGACAGGAACGGATATATCGTGGCGTGCAGTACTCGACGGACGTGATAGAGCGCGTGGCACTGACCATCGTCTGCCGCGACCAGTTTGTGGAGCCGACGGTGAAGGTCATCCTGAAGGTGGCACACACGGGTGAGATTGGCGACGGTCGCATCTTCGTGAGCGACATGATTGACACCTGGTCGATTCGCACAGGCGAGAATGGCGACACCGTATTGAGAGACAAAAAGTAATAAGAATAACACAACAACACAAAGACTTTAAAGATATGAACGAAATAGGATTATCACTCGATACCGTATGGATGCTATTGGCAGCCATGCTGGTTTTCTGGATGCAGCCGGGCTTTGCGCTGTGTGAGGCCGGCTTTACGCGAGGCAAGAACACGGCCAACATCTTGATGAAGAACTTCGTCGACTTCATGTTCGGCTCGCTGTTGTTCTTCTTCCTCGGCTTCGGATTCATGTTCGGCAGCGAGGGCGCAGGCTTTATCGGTATGCCCAACTGGGGCGACCTCTCATTCTATAAGGGCGACCTGCCCGTAGAAGGCTTCCTGATTTTCGAGACCGTCTTCTGCGCCACCTCCGCAACGATTGTCAGCGGTGCTATGGCTGAGCGCACCAAGTTCTCGATGTACTTGATTTACAGCGCTGTTATCTCATTGTTCATCTATCCCATTGAGGGCCACTGGACGTGGGGAGGCGGCTGGCTTTGCAACGATGCCGAAGACGGGTTTATGATGACCACCTTCGGCGATGTGTTTCACGACTTTGCCGGCTCAGCCATCGTACACAGCGTAGGTGGCGTATTGGCATTGATAGGTGCAATGGCGCTCGGTCCTCGTATCGGCAAATACACCAAGGACGGCAAGAGCCGCGCTATTCCTGGTCATAATCTGACGATGGCGGCGTTAGGCGTTTTTATTCTTTGGCTCGGTTGGTTCGGCTTCAACCCGGGTTCTCAGTTGGCAGCAAGTGGAGAAGTGAACCGTATTGCCATCAGTCATGTGTTCCTGACCACCAACTTAGCTGCCGCAGCCGGCGGTACGGCCACGATGTTCCTGACCTGGCTGAAGTATGGTAAGCCGTCGCTCTCGCTGACACTCAACGGCGTACTGGCCGGACTGGTGGGCATAACAGCTGGCTGCGACCTGGTGTCGCCCTTCGGTGCTGTCATCATCGGACTTGTCTGTGGACTGGTACTGGTTTATGCCATCGAGTTCATCGACCACCGCCTGCACATCGACGACCCTGTCGGTGCTTCGAGTGTGCATGGTGTCTGCGGTATTCTCGGCACACTGATGACAGGTCTGCTGTCTACATCGAACGGCGCTTTCTATGGTCACGGCTGGGGATTCTTCGGTGCTGAGTGCTTCGGCATATTGGTCATCGACCTTTGGGCTGCCGCCTGCGGTTTCCTCCTGTTCTATGGCATCAAGAAGCTGCACGGCCTGCGCGTGGACAAGCGAATCGAAGAAGAAGGTCTTGACATTTACGAACATGGCGAGGCTTGCTATAACTAAAGGTAATAAAATAAAAAAGGTGAAAAAGGTATGAAAAAGATTGTTATATTGGCAATGGGCATGGTGCTTAGCAGCACCGCCCTTGCTCAGGAAAAGATTGAGACAACAATTAGCGGAGATTTCGTAAGCAGTTATATCTGGCGTGGACAGGACTTGGGCAGCACTGCCGTTCAGCCAACTCTTGGCGTGGGTTACAAAGGAATGAGTCTGACAGCCTGGGGCAGTTATGGACTGGCTAACCCCGACGACGTGAAGGAGTTCGACCTGACATTTGGCTATGCCGTCGGTGGCTTTAACATCGGTGTGACCGACTACTGGTTCAGTGCAGGACTCGACCCAGAAGGCCGCTACTTCAAATACGATGCCCACGGCACGAATCATCTGTTTGAAGCCAACATCGGCTACGACTTCGGCTTTGCGTCATTGCAGTGGTTCACCAACTTCGCCGGCAACGACGGCGTAAACAAGGACGGCAAACGGGCCTACAGCAACTATGTTGAGGCAACTGTCCCATTCCGACTTGCGACAGTCGACTGGACTGCTACGGCCGGTGCCGTCCCCTTTGCCACCGACTTCTACGGCACAACGGGATTCGCTGTCACCAACCTTTCACTCCGGGCCACGAAAGAGATTAAGGTGACCGACACGTTCTCCATCCCCATCTTCGGACAGGTGACTGGCAACCCTTGTTCGCAAAAAGCTTACCTGGTTCTCGGCTTCACGCTGCAGCCTTAATCTTTACCAGGCATTCCCTCTCTCCGTCCTCGGATGGGGAGGGGGCTTTATCAAAGAATGTATAAATGCAAGATAGAATATGATGAAGATCAAGAAACGTTGGATAATCCTGATGGCGGCAATGACATTGATAGCTGTCGCAGGTGTGTTCGTAGGCGAGCCTACGTTCGAGTGTGACTGGTCAGTGGTTTCGGCTGCCGATGTGGCGTGGCTCATTACTGCAACGATATTTGTGCTGATGATGACGCCGGGCCTGTCGTTCTTCTATGGCGGCATGGTTGGGGCGAAGAATGTCATCTCGACCATGCTCCAGTCGTTTATTGCCATGGGACTGATTTCGGTGCTCTGGGTGGTCATCGGTTTCTCGCTGTGCTTCGGCGACGACATTGGCGGCGTGATTGGTAATCCGCTGACGTTCCTGATGTTCCACGGCGTGGGGGCTGAAGTGTACACCACACCGGCGGGCAACGTGCTGGGCGGAGCAACGATTCCGTTGGCACTGTTTGCCCTGTTCCAGATGAAGTTCGCCATCATCACCCCCTCGCTCATCACGGGGTCGTTTGCCGAGCGGGTGCGCTTCTCGGCTTACCTGTTCTTCATGATGTTCTTCTTCTTCGTCATCTACTGCCCATTGGCCCACATGACGTGGCATCCTGAGGGACTATTTATGAGATGGGGCGTTGTCGACTTTGCCGGAGGTATCGTTGTGCATGCTTCATCGGGTATTGCCGCACTCGCTGGAGCCATTTTCTTAGGCCGTCGGAGCACCGAGAAGAGTGAACCCGCCAATATCCCGTTTGTGTTATTAGGTGCCGCTTTGCTCTGGTTGGGCTGGTTCGGCTTCAATGCAGGATCGTCGCTTCATGCAGATGGACAGGCTGTTAAGGCTTTCCTCAACACCAACACTGCCTCCGCCACAGCCATGATGACATGGATTTTCTTTGATTGTCTGCGCGGGCGCAAGCCGTCAGCGATGGGTGCTGCCGTAGGGTGTGTGGTAGGTTTGGTGGCAATCACGCCGTCGGCTGGCTATGTCACCGTCGGTCAGAGTATCTTTATTGCCTTTATCATCACACTTATCTGTAACGTGGCTGTTTATTGGCGCTCTCACACCAGCATCGACGATGCACTTGATGTGTTTCCCACTCACGGAACGGGTGGTATCTTCGGCACTGTCCTGACGGGCATCTTTATCCAGGAAGGGCTCATTGCCGGCACATGGGATGGCTTTGTCATTTTTCTCTACCACCTGCTGGCCATCGTCATCGTCTTCGTCTATACGTTCGGTATGAGTTGGTTGGGCTACAAGCTTATCGACTGCCTCATCCCCATGCGTGTCTCGCCCTACAGTGAAAAGGTCGGACTCGACTTCTCACAGCACGATGAACATTATGGTCTGGCCCACATTGGTGAGCGGGAACTTGCTGAGTACGAGGAACACATCAGGGAAAAGGAGAACAAGCAAGGATGAAAAGGATTGTGTTATTTACAATGGGATTGGTGGCAGGAGCCACCGCCCTTGCTCAGGATGGTGTAGAGACGACAGTCAGTGGCGATTTCGTGAGTGGTTATATCTGGCGTTGAAAAGTGTGTGGACGATATGGAACAACTGAAGCATGAGTGTGGGGTGGCAATGATTCGCCTGCTGAAGCCGCTGAGCTTTTACAAGCAAAAATACGGCGTGAGCAACTATGGACTGAACAAGCTCTATCTGATGATGGAGAAACAGCACAACCGTGGGCAGGAAGGAGCCGGTATTGCTTGTGTTAACCTGGATGCTCCTGCCGGCGAGGAATATATGTTCCGTGAACGGGCTGAGGGCAAGGATGCCATCACCGAGATATTCAAGCGCGTAGATGATTCTTTCACCGGCCAGCTGTATATGGGACATCTGCGTTATTCCACGACGAGCAAGCACGGACTGCAATACGTTCATCCATTCCTCAGAAGGAACAACTGGCGAGCGAAGAACCTCTGCCTCTGTGGTAACTTCAACATGACAAACATCGACGAGGTGTTCCATTTCCTGACCTTGCAAGGGCAGTCACCACGCATCTGCGGCGACTCTTACATCACCCTCGAACTGATGGGGCATCGTCTGGACCGTGAAGTGGAACGCTTGTATGTTGAGGCTAAAGGACAGGGACTTGAAGGATTGGACATCACAGAGTATATTGATAATCATGTCAGCATTGCCAACGTCCTGAAGACTACGATGACGCACTACGACGGAGGTTACGTGATGTGCGGCCTGACAGGTTCAGGTGAGATGTTCGCCGTGCGTGACCCTTGGGGCATCCGTCCTGCCTACTACTATCAGGACGATG
>Ga0247611_10005460_pt1 | contig 16793 bp, 13 predicted proteins | sample 177DNAGHGhighgp2_FD_192422 | JGI IMG/M metagenome (GOLD analysis project Ga0247611, IMG submission 192422) | Sheep rumen microbial communities from Palmerston North, Manawatu-Wanganui, New Zealand - 1770 DNA GHGhigh gp2 | ecosystem: Host-associated > Mammals > Digestive system > Stomach > Rumen... | reverse complement strand
ATGCCAAAAGCAATCCGGCCATAGTCCATTTTGTCACCCTCTTTTGCACATCCCGGCCTTGGTTCAAAAAATCCAACGGACCGTTTTTTGATGAATGGAAGCAATATAAGCGACTCTCGCCATGGAAAGATAACCAAGAACGCACAAGAAAGCAGACCATGGAACAGCGTCTTTGCAACTTGATATACAGGAGTTTTCCACAAAACATCGGCCTAACTATACTTGGCTTTTCACATGCAAGATTAAAACCTTTGCAGAGCATGTACTTAATAGACAAATCGCTAAGGACTTTTTCCAAAAGAACAAAACAAGGTAATCTCTAAAAATCAACCAATTTTACCTCTTTACGCACAAACTAATGTTTTCTGCATTTACGTATGTAAGAAAATGAGGTAAGTTATGCAGAAACAGCCCGTTTTTCTTGACGTTCAGTTTAGACTCGAGGACCTTTCCAGAATCGGGGATCCGCTCATGGGATTCAACAAAGTCATTGAATGGGAAAAGTTCAACGGCACCCTGATCGCCGCAAGGGCTAGGGACGGCTTGTCTCGCGGAGTCGGGAACAACACCGGATGCACGTTGGGGCAACACAAGCAACAAATACGGCACTTCCACGTTCAGCTACAACTTCACTCGCCTCGTGACCATCGAGAGGGGCGAAGTGTATCCGGACCGCATAGCGACGGTCTCGAGAAAGGTAAAACGGCCCGCAATGGCCGGAGGAAAGGGACGGAAAAGAGGCTTGTCTTCCCCCAAAACAGCAAAAGCCAACTTCGCAAACCGACCTTCTTTTGAAAATTATGTATTTTTAGAGGCGACTTTAAGTAATGGCGTAGAAGTTTTTAATGAAAAACTATTTTGTATCATCCTTTTTCTGGAGTACTCTTTCGAAAATTTTAAATGCAATTTTCGGTTTTATTACGGTACCTCTACTTTTGGGGTATTTTGGAAAAGCTGATTACGGTCTTTTATCCATTGCTACCGCCTGCAACGGGTGCATGCACCTGATGGATTTAGGAATGAATACGGGGGCAGTTCGTTTTTTTTCTAGTTGGGAAGCAGAAGGTAAACGCGAGTTAATTCAAAAGGTTTCAAATACAAATACAACCTTTTATTTAATTGTTTCTGCTGTAAATATTGTCGGTTTGTTAATTTTAGCTTGGTTTGGTGAAAATCTATTTTCGATTCAACACGATCAGTTTCCAAAATTGCGTACTTGTTTCTATATATTGGCACTTTTTTCTTCGATTACTTGGATAAACTCTGCCTATACGCAATTGCTCACCGCATATAAGCAAATAGCTTTCACAATGAAAGTTAATTGTGTTTTAGTACTATTGCGTATTGCTCTCGTAGTTGTCGTTCTCATCGGGAAATTGTCATTGATTGAATATTTTTTCGTATTAACGGCTCTTGTCGCTGTTGCAATAATCCCCAACGCAATTAAATGTAAATGTGATGGACTTCTAAACACTCTTAAGCCTGCTGCGTTTTGGAAAGAATTTGGTATAGTTTTATCATTCAGTCTTTCTATTTTTGCTTTATCCCTATTTCAAGTTTTGGCAACTCAGTCTCGTCCAATAGTCTTGAGCCTTTTTGCGGAAAACGGAGCTGAATCCGTAGCCGATTTCAGAATAGTTGAGGTTATCCCTCAATTCATAATTATGGTCTGTGGAACACTAACAAGTATTTTCCTGCCCAAGTCTTCAGAAATGGTGGTGAAAAGTAATAATGCTGAAATCCAAAATTATGTCAATATTTGGACGACGAGAACGACTATATTGGTTTGTTTTTTGTGTTTTCCTTTTATTATTGCGGCCAAAGAAGTTCTAATAGCATACGTTGGTTCTGAAGAAGCTTATCTTGCCAAGTGGTTGCAGTTGTGGTGTTTTTTCCTAATCATACAAATGCACTCTACTCCAGCTTTTAGTTTTATTTTGGCAAAAGGAAAAACAAGAGTTCTTGTCATTGCAACGGCCGCGGCATCAGTTGTTTCCATATTGGTAAACATTTTCCTGTGTAAAAGCGTCCCTGTGGGTTCAGCTGTTATTGGATACGCTGTTTATATGACGTGTCTTATAGGCGTATATTATATATACATATATAAATACTATATAAATTTAAATAGAATGTCTGTTATTAAATCCTTTATTTTACCTTTTATTGCAGCCTTACTTGCAACCATTATTCCGTTGAATTTTACATTTGATGATTTTGCATTCTTTTCACTTGACAGAATGAATTTTATATCCGTTTTTGTTTTTAAAAGTTTCATGTGGATAATTCCTTTTATTGCATTGCTACTATTATTCCGTATAGTAAAATTATCAGAGCTTAAGGAGATCTTAAAATGAATTTTATTAGAAAAATGAAGAATGTTTTCAACGCGGTTCGACTAGCAAAAAGGTTTTACAAAAACGGTGGTTCTGTAATTGCAAAGATTGCGTATCCACAATATGGAGATGTATTGGAAAATAAAAGAGTCCTCATTACAGGAGGCGGCTCTGGCATAGGTTTGGCTATCGCTAAAAAATATGCACAATGTGGAGCCAATGTTTTGATAACGGGGCGTAACGAAGAAAAACTACAATCCGCCATTGTTGAAATTGGGAAAAACGCCAATTACATTTGCTGGGACATCTGTGACATCCATAAGTGTCAAAAGCAATTGGAAGAAGCCTCGAAACTCTTAGGTGGGCCAGTGGACATCTTGGTTAACAACGCTGGGGTTGCACCCTCAAAATTCTGGGGAAACGTCGATGAAGCAGAATGGGACAAAGTTTATGGTACGAATTTGAAGGGAATGTTTTTTTTGACTCAGCAAATCGTCAAGAATTGGGGAAATTACGTTGCAAATGGTTATAAAAAAATTATAAACATTTCTTCGCAAGGCGGTTTTGTTGGTGCAACATATCCCTATCGTATGGTTAAATGGGATGTACGAGGGTTAACAGAAGGTTTAGGCAAATCCTTGATAAAGGACAATATTATTGTCAATGCAATTGCTCCTGGTGTGGTAAGGACCTCTATGCAAGAGTTTTCCTTAAATCAGGGAGATAATTTGTACACAAATCAAAATCCAGTTCAAAGGGTTTGTTTGCCAGAGGAAATCGCTGAATTGGCTTTATTTCTTGCTAGTGATGCAAGTAATTTTATAATTGGTCAAACGATAGTCTGTGATGGTGGTTACACTTTAAAATAAGGTATTATATGTACTCTCAAGCAAAAAATGTTCAAATCGTAACGGCATTGCTCAAGGAACATGGCATAAATCAAATGGTCATCAGTCCAGGTGGAACCAATGCACCTTTTGTAAAAGGTATACAAGATGATCCGTTTTTTACATGTTATTCTGTTGTCGACGAACGAAGTGCCTTATATTTTGCCATTGGCATTTATCTTGCAACGGGAAAGCCTGTGGCAATGTGCTGTACCAGTGCGCAAGCCACTCGCAATTATATTCCCGGATTGACTGAGGCTTTTTATAAACACGTGCCTATACTCGCAATAACGTTCTCTAAGCATCCGCAATATATTGGCCAGGATTATATGCAAGCGCCGAATCAAACTTCTTTGCCCGTAGATGCTGTAAGAAAGTCTTTTTCTCTGCCTTATGTATCAAACGAACATGATAGACTTCACTGCGAACGATTAGTAAATGAAGCTATTCTTGAATTGACTCATCTCGTACCGGCACCAGTTCAGTTGAACGTACCTATGCTCGACAATGAACTTGGTTTATATACCAATGAAGCATTACCAAATGTGAAAGTAATTAAACGTTTTGGGATTGATGATTTGTCCGAGGTGAACCTCGATGGAAAAAAAATACTAGTTGTCGTTGGGGAAAATCAAGGCTATAATGATAAGTCAATAATTGCATTTGCTCAAACGCATAATGCATTGATTTATGTAAATCAGTTGTCTAATATGCGTAACAACTTTACAATTGAAGGCAACTTGATGCTCACCTGCATTTCACAGGAAGTTTTTGATAGCGACTATTGTCCTGACATTCTGATTACTATTGGTGGACAAACAGGTGATTATCCGTTATACCATAAACTTGCTGAATCGACTTGCGATTACGAGCATTGGCGAATCTCTGTTGGTGGCGAAATTGTTGATACATACGACCATTTGACAAGAGTGTACGAATGTAATCTAGACGATTTTTTCAATAATGTAAAACCATCAATAAATGATGGAAAATACTTGGAAAAATGGAAATCTTTTACAGATAATTATAATACATCTATTGATTTACCTCTTTCAAATGCATTAGCTGCACAGTATCTGTCGTCTAAAATTCCTGAGAATTCCTATGTCAATTTTGCGATTTTGAACTCTCTTCGCATTTGGAATCTATTCCATTTAAAAAACAAGGTGAAGTGTTTTTGTAATGTAGGGGCTTTTGGCATTGATGGTGGAATGTCTACATTCTTTGGTCAAAGCGTTGTGACAAATGAATTGTGCTATATGGTTATTGGAGATTTGGCTTTCCTTTACGATATGAACTCGCTCTCCATAAGACACATTAGGAACAACGTCCGTATTATTCTAGTGAATAATGGTGGTGGAATGGAATTCAAGTATGGAGCTGATGATCACACTCAAAAAAGTATCAATCGGTATATTGCTGCAGCCGGTCATTTTAGCAATGCTGATGGGTGGGCCATTACAAACGGATTTGATTATATTCCTGTAAAGTCTAAAGAAGATTTCATAAGGAAGGCCGCTCGTTTGAATGAAGAATCTGAAAAACCTATTTTGATGGAAATTTTCACAAATGAAGGATTTGAGCGAGAATCCTATCGTTCAATAAAAAGAGCGAACGACCCACGTACTTTTGCAGAAAAAGTTGTAGGACGTTTGAAAAATTCCATAAAAAAACACTTATAGAAGATTAATTAAAATGAAAAAATACATAATGATATCAGATTTTTGTTTAAACGCTCGCAACCGTGGTTCTGCGGCTTTAGCTTATGGGGCGCTAGCATTCCTACGTGAAAAAGGATATATGACTGAAGAACAAGAAATCGTTCAATATTTCATTTATACTAATCCTTTTGACAAACGTATTCGTAAGTTTTTCAAGACGTCACGCGAAACAATGAACATTCAAGGAGAAATAAAAACTTTTAATTACATTGTGATAAACACATTGGAATATAAATTATGGACTAGATTCGGAATATCTTTTCCCTTTCGCCCTTTGAGAAAATTAATAAACAATGTCGCCTGTGTTGCAGCAATTAATGGTGGTGATGGGTTCTCAGATATTTATGGTGAAAAAATGTGGAATTCTCGACTTAAAGAAATCAAGTTCGCCTTAAAAACTAAAACACCATTGATATTTCTTCCGCAAACGATAGGCCCATTTAAAGATAAAAAAGTACTCGCTAAAGCTAGAGCGATTATGGAGTATGCTGCTAAGATTTACATTCGGGATGCAGAATACACAAAAGAGTTAGACGAAATGGGGGTCAAGTATGAATTGACTAATGATTTATCAGCGTATATGAAACCAGAACCCTGGGATATAGACATTAAGCCAAACTCAATAGGAATAAATATTAGTGGTTTGGCTTATTCTAACAATTTCCGTGATCTAGCAGGTCAATTTACCGCATATCCAGAGTTGATGACAGAACTGGTTCAACTTTTCCAAAAAAAAGGAAAAACAATTTACCTCATTCCGCATGCATATGGTTATAACAATCCCGAATGGAATAACGATGACCTAATATCTAGCCGAGAATTTTATAAATCCTTAAAAGACAAAACTAATGTCATCCTCATAGATAAGGATTTGATTTCCCCGCAAATAAAGTATATTATTTCAAAAATGTCCTTCTTTATAGGAACACGGATGCACGCAAATTTTGCTGCTATTTTCTCAAAGGTTCCTCTTTTTGGACTAGCATATAGTTACAAGTTCCAAGGAGCTTTTGAAAATAATGGAATCTACAATAGAACAGCCATGATTAATAATATTACAACTACAGATATTCCTGGTCTCATTGAAAGAATTGACGCAGCATATGAAGAAGATGTTATAAAGACAAATTTCCAAACACAAAACTAGACCAGAAACCATTTTTTATAAATTAATAGGAAATTAAAGTACAATATGGAAATTATCGCTTTTTACTTGCCTCAGTTTCACCCATTTAAAGAAAACGACGAATGGTGGGGAAAAGGCTTCACCGAATGGACAAACGTAGGTAAGGCAAAGCCCCTTTTTAAAGGCCATAACCAACCAAGAGTTCCTACGGAACTGGGGTACTATGACTTACGTTTGCCCATTATCAGAGAACAGCAAGCCCAAATGGCCAAAGACGCTGGAGTAACAGCATTTTGCTACTGGCATTATTGGCTTGGAAACGGAAGACGACTCATTCCAGAGGTTTTTGATGAAGTTCTCAATACAGGCAAGCCAGACTTTCCATTTTGCCTAGGATGGGCCAATCACAGTTGGTTTGCAAAAAATTGGAATGCAGACGGATCCACCACAGAAAAAATGCTTGCAGAACAGACATATCCCGGCATCGAAGATGCCAAAATGCATTTTGATTATTTGCTAAAAGCCTTCAAAGATCCGCGTTATCTGAAAATTGACGGAAAACCAATCCTGTACATTTTTAGGCCTAAGGAATTACCCCAGCTATATATAGATAACTTTATTAAATGGTCAAAAGAAAGCGGATTTTCTGGCCTTATGCTCGTCGGAGAATTGAAAGGTCAAGAAGACCGATCAAACATTCTCGCGTCGGGCTTTGATGCTGTTTCCTACCAACGATTGACGGAAATTCGCGTAGACAACCAGAGGTTCCCGGGACAAGTTCTCCTAAAAAAAATCCTCCGACGCATCAACAGAATGGCACGAAATCTTCCTCCTAGAATGGAAGATTACAGTAAGGTATATCCACGTTTACTTAGTCCGTTAGAAAAAGAGAATGACGTTATCCCGATGTTGTTACCGCAGTGGGATCATAGCCCCAGAAGCGGTCGTAATGGCACTATTTTTATAAATGCGACACCAGAAGCGTTTTTTAATCATGCAAAACAAGCTCTTGAAATGATTAAATATAAACCAGACAATCGAAAATTGCTATTCTTGAAATCATGGAACGAATGGGGTGAAGGTAATATGATGGAGCCAGATTTAACTTATGGTAGAGGTTTTATCCAAGCCCTGAAAAAGGCTATTGATGATAATCTTTAGAAACAGGTATCTTTTTTATGTATTTTTACTACGGGATCGTAGCATTTATAATTATATTCTACTTCGCACTGAAGTTAAAAAGGAATGCAAACTCTGATAAGTTATTCCTGTTTGTCGTTTTCGTCCTTTTAATTGTGATTGCAGGAGTTCGAAGCACCCATGTCGGGGGTGACTTAAATCATTACATTCCAAATTTTTTTGACTTCGGAAGAAAAAGTTTTGTGGACATTCTGCATAACCGTTTCAAATATGGTTACATATTCTCATGCCTATGTAAAATCGAATATTGGATAAACGATTCTCCAATTTCATTTCTTCTCTGCATGAATGCTTTGGCTCTGATACCCGTATATTATTTCATAAAAAAATACTCCCCCAACTATCTCTTAAGCGTTTACATATACATAACTTTCGCTTTTTACACAAACACGTTCAACAGCGTTAGATCCAGCATATCCATGGGAATCGGATTAATCGCATTAAAATATGTCATGGAACGTAACTTTTGGAAATTCATCATATGCTTCCTCATCGCGACAGAAATTCACTTGACGTTCGCTCCATTCATTCTGCTGTACCTAATTTACCCTAAAAAAGTAACTTTGCCTTATATGGTTTCAACCATAGGACTCAGTATATGCGTATCCCAGGCTTTTTCGTTATGGGGATACATATCGTCAGCGGCAATCGCTTATGACGAAGGCGCCTACGGCTACGACAAACTTGCACAATCCACTGGTGGCTATTCCATGCTTGCCCTAATCGTAGTCACAACATTTGCCTTTTATTTCATTAACAAGAAAAAGGAAGACTCCCCCTTAATCCTCCTAAGTATGCACTGTTTAATTATTGCAAGTTGCATCCTAGCCTTTGCTACAGCGCTTTCGTTATTCAACCGCATAGCAATGTTCTTCTACATCATCTTAGTTATATACATTCCTATTACATTAAAGAGCATTAAAACCATCCCTCTCCGTCGGTGCTGTTCGATCGTGACATATATATTGTTCTTTATCTATTTCATAGCCTTTGTAATGACTCCTTTAAAAGACTGGAACTACACAAACAAGCAGGGAACCTTACCATACGAATTTTATTGGGAAAGAAATGGAGCCTAAAATGAAAAAAATTCTATTTGATTTAAGCGCATGTCAACCTCTAGGTCATATAAAATTTCATGGTGGCGGCATATATGGCTACATTGTCTTTGAAAAGATTATCAACATCGCTCCGGAAAAAATTGTTGCCTACTGGGATTCCAGTTGTTTCATGGACGCACACATAAAAGACCTCATTTCATCAAAAAACATCGAGTGCAAAGATGCAAAATTCTGCACATTCAAACAAGCTATTGACGACGACAATATAGGCCTCATATACTCTCCCCTATACAGAGAGGAATACAAAGTCGCATTCAACACGAACATTCCTTTTTTCATAACAGTACATGGTTTGCGTAAACTAGAAATGAATCGCGATCCGCAAGAAATTTACTACGCAAACTCCCTAGTGCAAAAAATCAAGTGCCTCATAAAAAAGACTCCATTATACAGGCTCCTGTACAATCACTTTTTTACAACATATAAAAATCTCCTAGAAGCACCAAACGTCAATATAATCACTGTATCACAGCACAGCATGAACTCTTTACAGTTTTTTTATCCAAATATAACCACCAACAAGATCAACGTATTTTACAGTCCTTCGACCACATACAAGGATTACGAAAAGACAACACCCTTCAGCAACGACAAGTATTATCTCATCGTATCAGGAGATAGATGGTTAAAGAACTCCTTTAGAGCCATGCAGGCTTTGGACATTTTATTCAGCCAAGACAAAAGTGTTGACGGGTATGCCATAGTAACCGGATTACCCAAGAACAATTCACTGATTCGTCGTTTAAGGAACAGGGATCGATTTGTCATAAAGGATTACGTAAACAAGGACCAACTCGAAAGTCTTTTAAAGGGAGCTTACGCATTAATATACCCTAGTCTAAACGAAGGATTTGGCTATCCTCCACTAGAAGCAATGAAATATGGCACACCCGTCATATCATCGCCCTTCGCATCGATTACTGAAGTCTGTGGAGATGCGGTCTTATACGCCAATCCCTATTCTCCTGCAGAAATTGCAATGAGAATCCTAGACTTAAATGAAAAAAAAGAATACGAAAAGTACAGCCGATCAGCCATCGATAGGTACAATTTTATTTTAAAAAAACAAAACAGCGATTTACAGGAAATGGTAAGCTTGCTGCTCAATAGGTTATCATGAAATTATTGACTATATCCTGCGTATCTCTAACATGTGGCGGAGCAGAACGTGTAATATCACTGTTATCATCTTACTTTATCAATCATTACGATACCGTTGAAATTGTCATGTGGAAAGATGCGCCCATTTTTTACACTTTTGACAAGCGCATAAAAATAACGAACATCGAAAAAGAAATCAACAGTACAAACTACGTCAAGAAAATCCTATGGTTTCGACAATATCTAAAATTGCAAAAACCATTTGCGGTCCTTTCCTTTTTGGCAAAATCGAGTATTGGAGTTCTGACAGCCGCCTTTGGCACAAAAGTTCCAATTATCGTTGCAGAACGTAATGACCCTCGCCAATTAAAAGGTGGATGGGCCATGATTAAAATACGGGACTTCCTATACAATTTTGCAGCCGGAATACTGGAACAAACGGAACATAATAAAAAATATTTTAGAGGAATTAAGCTAAAAAAGACTTCGGTCATACACAACCCGGTCCTAATGAGTCCCGATATAGTCGGTTCAGCACTAAAGGGAAAGAAAGATAATACAATTATTTCCGTTGGACGACTAGAGCCACAAAAAAATCAAGCATTGCTTATAAACACATTTTCAAGGGTACATAAAAGGCACCCAGAATACAACCTAGTCATTTATGGCGAAGGAACTCTTCGCGCCAAATTGGAAATTCTGATACAAAAGCTTGGTTTAACCGACTGCGTTTTTCTTCCAGGGAATAAATCTAATATTTTTGATTACGAGAAAAAGGCAAAGTTGTTTGTCATGACATCAAATTTCGAAGGCATGGCGAACGCGCTAATCGAAGCCATGTGCATCGGGCTCCCCTGCATTTCAACAAAAGTATCCGGAGCAACAGACTTGATTAACAACGGCAACAACGGAATACTTGTAGATGTCGGAAATGAAGTTGAACTCGAAGAAAAGATATTAAGCTTAGTTGAAAACGAGGAAAAAATGAATTTCGTTGCAACCAATGCAGTAAAAGTATTTGATGATCTGAAAATTGAAAAGATAGCCAAACAGTGGATTAATTACCTAGATCACTTCGCATAGTCATCTTCAATCCACTGCATCCGTCTTCTCATCCAGTTACGTAGATCGTCTAAAGTTTCATCATAAGATTCAAACGGCTTCAAGAGGCGTTCAGTTGTACTTATTTTGGACAAAATTTTCCACCGCTTAAAATTATTTTCGGCCACAGAGTGCAATTTCTTTCGACAATTTTCAACCGTATCCAGTATGGCGGTAATTTTTTTCTTATTTTCATTCCAGATAAGTTTTTTTCTAGCACTATACAGAGAATCCTTATCTAAATACGAATTCCAGTATGATGTCTTAACCAGCCAATTTTTCACATCAATCACAGATTCTTCAGAATTATTACCAAAGGCAAGATCAAAATCCCAAACAGGCCCCATCTTTATCGTTTTTCCCTTCACCCACGTAAAATGCACGCTTGTATAAAATCGAGCATCAGGATTTTTCGAAAATTCCTGAACCCAATAATGTTTGATACTTTCATCAATGTCAATCCATTCTGCAAGTCCATTATCTTTTTTATATTTAATTTTCTTTAAAAAATTTTCAAATATTTCAATATGTTTTTTTATTGTATCCAAGTCTGATATAGATGCGTTCTTAGGATTATGAATCCTAAAAGGTTTTCCTATTCCATTTTCCGTTATAACATCTGAAAAAACAATTTGTTCATTCTCCCTATATTTTGCATCAAACTCTACGATATAACTATAATTATCCTCAGGAACATTTACTCTATTTTTTCCTATCTTAATTGTTTCCGTCAACAAATACACCCCAAGATATTCACCATTCAAATATAATTCCGCAAACTCACAACGCGGAGCATAAAAAACACCAAGAGCAGCAGACAACCGATACGCAATAAAATTCCGCATCAATGTTTTGTCAGCGTAATTCGCAATTAACGCCCAGTCTTTGTCTTTGGGCATTCCAAGTAACGCCTGTTTTTTAGCAAACTCAATCTTATAACTTTTTTTGGGCATTTCCCAAGACGAATTTCCCCTCCCCCTTATGGTCAAATCCATAATTTCGCTTCCAGCGTCTTTCTTGCCCCATATCTGTAGTTTAGCGGGAATTTCCGTCTCGCGGTCTTTAATCTTTTGCTGATTTTCCGTATAAATTACAATGCGGGGAATATTTGCGTAAGGATATTCCTTGTCATTCGGTTTAAACGATTCCGGGTAAGCATTTTCCGATGCCGAATTTTGCAAACTTGCCGTTGGTTCGTCCGCATCCGCTGAGGAGCTGTCGTCACACGCGCTCAAAACCGCCATCGCTAGAGCAATGCACAAAAAAAGCATATATGTGGCATGCGATTTCCAACCAACTCGACTCATGTTTTTCTCCAGATATCCAAAAATAGCATTATTTACACTACGGGTATTTCAAAAAACATGCAAATTCCTACAAAACAGCTATCCAATTACATTCCGAAACCAAAGTCCCCCTCCATCAAAACTTTTTTCAGAGATTTTCTATCATCTGTTCAAGAATTCCAATATTCTCTTGCGGTAATCCGGGGCTTCGTCATACGCGGCATGACCGTAGTTTTCATAAACGTAGAGTTCCACCGGAGTTCCATTTCGCTTTAGCGCTTCGGCAATTTCCCTAGAAGCGATTACGCCCAATGTCTGGTCGAGTTCCGCACCCAAGACGAGTGTCGGGCATTTGACGTTTTCAAGATTTGCATACGCTTCGAAATCGAGGCACGCACGAGCGAGCACACAAAAGCGTTTCATGTCTTGTTCCGTAGCGTTTGCATTGAGACGCATCAAGCTTTTCTTGTACTTGCGGATTGTCTCGGCGGAAAAAACTTTATCTATAAAATTCGAACAAAGCGCTTCGACATCGCCAGCCTCGGCCAAGCGTTTCCATTCCGTCATCACGGCGCGGGACATGTCGTTCAAACGAGACGCACTTGAACCGAGGGCCAAGCGTTCGACTTTCTGCGGAAACCGTCCTGCGATGAGTTGCGCAATCATGCCGCCTTGCGAAATTCCAATCATGCAGGCACGTTCAATACCAAGAGCGTCCATTGCCTCGGCGGTGTCAGTCGCCATCTGTTCCATCGGGTACGAATCGCCAAAATTCTTTTTACGGTCGAACAGATAAACCGTAAAATCGTCCTTGAATATTTTATACGAATCCGCCACCATCGAAGCGACGCTCATCGTACTTTTCAAGCTCATGCCAGGGAGCAAAACAAGCGGGCGGGCGCCTGTGCCGAACTTGGCATAATCCATTTCAAAATTATTCGTCTTAACGGTCTGTACTAATGTTTCATTCATACAACAAAGATACTATAATTTCAAGGTTTTCAGATATGCTTTTTGTTCGTCAGTGATGCGATAGCTTTCGATTGCCTTTTGGATGGTCTTGTTGTGCGTCCAAGAATCAAGCGCATGTTTTTCAATAAATGGAAGCGTCGCCTCGTACTGTTTCGCTAGCGCTGTCGCAAAGAACCAAGCAACCATCATATTGAGGTAGTATTCCTCGCTGCGGATTTTTGCAACCCATTTCAAGAATTTCGGATTGAAGTCATCGTCCAAAAAGAACGACATCAACGTTTCAATACCAAAGCGGACTGTATAAACATCCGTCACGGGAGCTTTCATCCAGCGTTCGACATCTTTCAAAAGGCGCTTGCGGTTCGCGGCCTTCGCAAAAACTTTCGGTCGCATCTGGTCGCAAGTCGCCCAATTATCTACATACGGCAAGAACGCATCAATGTGAGCCACGCAATCATCGTAATCCTTAATCAAGGACAAAATAAATGCATGGATTTGATTTTCGTCGTAATATTTGTGCGGGAGCGTTGTCAAGAATTTTTCAACATCGGGGTGGTTTGCAAATTCCTTCGCAATGGAGCGCAAGTCCGGAGTGCGCACGCCGATAATCGACTTCGCATCCGTCGTCGGGATAAGTTTGCTATGGAAAGCCTTGAATTTCAAGTCCTGTTTTGCGAAAAGAGCTTTTTGAATTTCATTGATAATGGACATAACGCGACTCCTCGCACCACAAGATAAAATTTTTTGATCAAACAAAAAAAGTGACATTCCGTTTGGAATGATTTTTTAATTAGGGGTCAAAAACGACATTTTATGACACTCGATATTTGTATATTAAGTTTTAGATTTATGCATAGATTCACATATATGCATAAATCTAACAAAAAACAAGATTCCACAAATAGGAGGTTTCCCATGGCGACCATCAGAATAGACGACACAAAACCGTTCCCCGACTTCTTAAAGGAGCCGGAAAACAGGCGCGAATCAGCCCTGGATTTCTTCAAGCGGCAATCGACAGGCCTAAAGCTGATTAGCGACGAGATGGAACAGGAGAAAAAGGAACAGGACGAGTTTCGCGAAATCCAGAAAAGAAGCATCGAGCGCAAGCACAAACTGTTCTATGACAACCTGGGCCTTATTTGGCGGCACAAGGACGAAATTCTCGCATCACCCCGGTATGCAAACATCGACGTGCATTACGTCATCAAGGGCGGAGGGCTCTATGTGGGGCCACTACAAACTTCAAGGCGATTCATCATCGCAGGTAGCATCGTTACCGTCAACATCAGGTTGGCAACGCTCCTCCGCGTCTGGGAAACCGACCAGTTCCAGGTCGGCTGTTCATGCGGCGGGACCGCCTTTATCCGCAGTTTTACGGGTTCGCCGCTTTCAGGCGGTTCGCAGGCAACATCATATTGCCCCGAATGCAAAAAGGAAACGCACGTCGGCAACCGCAGCTTCGGCAAGTATTTTTGGTTCCTGCAGACCAAGCTTTCCGAAGACGTCGAAACCGTCGCGAGGGATTTCATCGGCAAATGGACCCTCGCCGAAGTGGAATACGAGAAGAAGATTGCCGAAGGCAAAACAAAAGACCCGAAACCCGGAGCCGAATTCCACGGCGACGAACAATACTGCAACCTGGAAACCATGATCCAGGAACTCAAGCTAAAGGAGTTCGAGGAAGGCTGATTTAAATTTCGTCAGACAAAGGAACAAAAAAAGAGACGTCCCGCTTGGAACGACTCTTTCTAAATGTTTCGCCTTATTAAGCGCGAACCGTCGTGAAGGCGAAAGGCTGTGCTCTTCGAGCACCAACTGCTGCGGCTCGGTCATGCCCGTGCAAGCACGGTCGCGACTCTCGCCTTTTGCAGTTGTCACCATCAGCATCATTAGCTTCGAGGCCATCGGCGGCGGCAGCCCACTTGACAGCGACCGCTTGCGTTTGGCACTTCGTGCCCAACCTCTTCGGCTCGGCAATGTCCACGCAAGCGTGGCCGCTGCTCTCGCCTTGCGAGGTTGTCACCTGCGATGTACTTATTTCACAGCTTCGACGAAGACCTTTTCGCCATCTGCATCAGATTCCTGCAAACCAGCAGTAGAATCCTTCCACACGATAGCGTTAGCCTGCGTCTCGCCCTTGATGTAAGATTCGTTTTCCTTCACAGCCTGCTTCAGCACTTCACTTTCAGAATAAAGTTCAATGCTGATACGGTCAGAGATTGCAAAGTTCTGATCCTTTCTTCTGTTCTGGATGCGGTTCACGAGCTCGCGGGCCACGCAGGCGCGGCGGAGTTCGTCCGTGATCTTCAAATCCAGAGCCACGGTGAAGTGCTGGTTGGCTTCCACGGCCATGCCGTCGGCCACGATGCGGTTGAGCATCAGGCAGTCGGCACCGACTTCACCGAAATCGAACTTAATCGTCTCGCCATTCTGCAATGCCTTGATTTCATCAACCGTAAGGCTGTTGAGCTTGGCAGAAATCACCTTCATGTTCTTCGCATAGTCCGGGCCCTTCGCCTTGATGGCGAGGAAGTTCGGCTTGGCGGAGAGCTTCACGAGCTTCGTCTCGTCTTCCAAGAACTTCATTTCGCGAACGTTGAGTTCTTCGAGAATCAAGTCCTTCATGGTCTCGGCGACGTTCTTTTCTTCGTTACCGTGAGCAACCACCGTCATGCTGGCAATCGGCATACGGTTCTTTACGTTGTTCGTAGCGCGAATCACGCGGCCCATTTCGACCATGCCACGCACCATGGCGATGCGCTCCACGAGCTTTTCGTCCATCAGGGACTTGTCAGCGCTCGGGAATTCGCAGAGGTGCACGCTCACCGGAGCCTTATCATCGACTTCGCGCACGAGAATCTGGTAGATTTCTTCGGCGAGGAGCGGGAGGAACGGAGCGAGAATCTTGGAGAAGTCTACGAGCACCTTGTACATGGTTGCGTAGGCGGCATTCTTGTCGCCATCGTTTTCAGACTTCCAGAAACGGCGACGGCTGCGGCGCACGTACCAGTTCGTGAGGTCATCCACCGCGGCAATCACGGCCGGCACCACGTTGTACAGGCGGTAGGCCTTCATTTCCACTTCGACCTTGGCGGCCAAATCCTGCAGCGTTGCAAGCATCCAGCGGTCAAGTTCGTTATCGCTCTTGACTTCCTGACCCGGCTTCCACGTGAGCTGTCCCTTGGCGGCGTCGGCGTTGTGGTTAGACACAAAGAATGCCACAGCGTTCCAAAGCGGCAACATCACCTGCTTCACGATGCCCTTCACGCCTTCTTCGCTAAAGCGGAGGTCTTCGGCCTTCAAAGCGGCGGAGTTGATCATGAACAAGCGAATAGCGTCAGCACCCGTGCGTTCGATGAGGTCGTTCGGGTCCGGGTAGTTGCGCTTGGACTTACTCATCTTGGAACCGTCTTCGGCCAAGATAATACCATTCACAATCACGTTCTTGAATGCGGGCTTCTGGAACAGTGCGTTAGAAAGCACGGTCAGCGTGTAGAACCAACCGCGGGTCTGGTCCAAACCTTCGGCGATGAAGTCTGCCGGGAAGCTGCGTTCCACCAGCTCCTTATTTTCGAACGGGTAATGGCGACTGGCATACGGCATGGAACCGGATTCAAACCAGCAGTCGAACACTTCCGGCGTGCGACGGTAAACCTTGCCGTCCTTTTCAATCGTGAGCTTATCGACAAAGTGCTTGTGCAAGTCGTCGAGCTTCACGCCGGTGAGCTGCTGCAGTTCTTCGATGGAGCCGACGGCAATCATGTCGCCGTCGTCAGAGAGCCACACCGGAATCGGCGTACCCCAGAAGCGGTTACGGGAAAGGTTCCAGTCGCGGGCGCCTTCGAGCCACTTGCCAAAGCGTCCGTTCTTGATGTGGTCCGGCACCCAGTTCACGGTCTGGTTGTTTTCGACCATCCATTCCTTCAGGGTCTTGGTGATACC
>Ga0247611_10005459_pt1 | contig 16798 bp, 14 predicted proteins | sample 177DNAGHGhighgp2_FD_192422 | JGI IMG/M metagenome (GOLD analysis project Ga0247611, IMG submission 192422) | Sheep rumen microbial communities from Palmerston North, Manawatu-Wanganui, New Zealand - 1770 DNA GHGhigh gp2 | ecosystem: Host-associated > Mammals > Digestive system > Stomach > Rumen... | reverse complement strand
CCTTGGATGTATTGAAAGAATATCTACTTCAAAATTGGGCATTAATATTAGTCTTATTAGCTTTTGTTGTAATGCTTGTGATTACGGTATTCTTAAATAAAGCAACAATTAATAAAATGTATATTTTAATTGCTTTAGTTTTTGCTTTATCAATTATAGTTTTTTTTGAATTTCGGTTAGGTGAACTTAATAAATTAAAAGATGTTAGAGAAGTGTTAATAGCTATTAGGTATAGTTCTACGCCAATTATAATTGCTTTTGTTTTATATGCATTAGTTAAAAAAGCACATTGGTATATATTACTTCCTGCATTTCTATTAGCTATAATAAATATTATTTCTATATTCACAGGAATAGTATTTAGTTTAGATAATGATGGAAACTTAAAGAGAGGCTTTTTAGGATATTTACCTTATATAGGCGTTGGTGGATATAGCTTTGTATTAATATTTGTTTTAGTTAAACAAAGTAATAAACAAGCAGCTGAAATAATACCTATTGTATTTATGGCCTTTGCATTTGCAACAGGATTATTCTTCCCATTTGCTATGGGAAAAGATTATTCAAAAATATTCTGTACAACTATAGCTATAGCTCTATTTGTATATTATGTTTTTATGATATTACAACTTACGAAAAAAGACGCCCTTACGGGATTACTTAATCGTCAAGCGTATTACGCTTTACTTAAAAATAATTATAAAGATATTACCGCAATCATATCAATTGATATGAATGGATTAAAGAAAATAAATGATAATGAAGGACACCTTGCAGGTGATTTAGCTATATCTACTGTAGCTAATTGTTTCTTAGATGCTTCTAAATCTAAGCAACAAGTATTTAGAATAGGTGGAGATGAATTCATTATTGTTTGTAAAAAGACAAATGAAGAAGAATTAAATAAATTAGTAGAAGATATCAAGGAAATCGTTTCTAATACAAAATATAGTGTATCTGTTGGATATTGCTATAACAATAACCAAGTAAAAGACTTAGAAGAAATGGTTAAGATATCTGATCAAATGATGTATGCTGATAAGGCAGAATATTATGCTAAATTAGGAATTAAAAAGTAATGAATTTTGTGGTAAAATAAATTAAGGAGTGATTTATATGGATTATTTTTTAAAACAAAAGTTAGAAAATAGAATTGAAAAATTTAAAGCTTATCTTGCTAGTGGAGTATTTGTTGATTATAAGTATCATTTTATCTTAGACTTTAACGGCAAGCGTACTGAAGTTGTAAGTAAGGTAAATATTGATGCATTAAAGAAAACATTACATGCCGCAATTAAATCAAATGAAATATTTGTTGATTTAATGGTATGTATCACAAGAGATGAAGGCGATGATGTATCCTTCTATATGGAATCATTAAATGTAAATATGATTTATTCTATTTATGATGATTCTAAATTTAAAGGAGTAGTTTCAATGCTTGAATCAATGCTTGAATCATCAGAAATGGAATTAAAGAGAAATGAAGATAAACCAAATGACTTTGATACGTTCACAAGAGGTCACTGGGAATAAAAGGTTATGTTGCATAACCTTTTTTCATAACTGGAGGTATTTATGGAAATAAAAATAATATTAGGGGATATTACTTTATCAAATAGTGACGCTATTGTTAATGCTGCTAATAAAGAACTTAGAGGTGGCTCTGGTGTATGTGGTGCTATCTTTAAAAAAGCAGGTTGGGATCTATTACAAAAAGAATGTTATGAAAAAGGTCCTATAAAAACAGGAGAAGCTATAGAAACAAAAGGTTATAATCTAAAAGCTAAATATATAATTCATGCTGTAGGACCTATATATCATAGTGATTTAGATGAACCACTTCTTAAGAGTGCTTATATTAAAAGCTTAGAAAAAGCAGAAGAACTGAATTTAAGAAGTATTGCATTTCCATCTATTTCTACAGGAGTATATGGATATCCAAAAGAAAAAGCTTGCTTAATAGCACTAGATGCTATAAATAATTTTAATTATAAAAATATAGAAGTAGTAGAAATATATTGTTTTGATTTAGAAACTTATAATTTATATAAAAAAAATGCTTGATTTAACAAGCATTTTTTTCTATAAACTTTTCATTTTCTGTAATACTCTTTGTTTCTTCAACAATCTTTTTAGATGTTCTATCAATTAAAATAATTGTCTTAATATCTATTACTTTATGTCTAAGTACAAATTTATGGTAGTTTTCTGATTCATAAATACTACTAATGTTATAATTAGAGAAACATAAATTAATAAAATAAATAGATTCAATTAGAGTTGCTTTTCTTTTAAATGTAGTGTAATGAGTATTGATGAAATCAAAATCCTTTGTATAGATTAATGGCTTTATTTCGCCGGTTTCCTTATCTAATAATCTTACAAATGGTTGAGGAATCAATAACTTTCCATTTTCAGCTACTCCATTGATAATAAAAATATATTCACTACCATTTTCAAGAATTTCAAAAATCTCTAAATTTCTAAAGTAATGGGCATCCATTACTTTTTCTTTAGCTTCTTTTAAAGGAATCATATAAATACCTCCCTATAAGATTTCTCTTTTAAAGTAACCTCTTGTTTCTTTATCTTTATCAAAATATAGTTTATTAGTATTTATATTATATAACTTTTCTTTATAATTGTTAATTATTTTTAATGTTTCATCATAATTTTCTATGCTAAATTGTAATCTAATTCTATTTGTATATTTTTTTAAAGTATCTAATTCATCAATTAAGTTTAATGCTTTCTCATTATAAATAGAAGTGATACAATTGTTTCTTGATGTTAAGAATTTATTTTTATCATCTTTTAAATAATAGAAGTGCTTATCACATTTAGCGCATTCATTATATCTTTTAAGCATACAATATTTTAAAGTCATTAGTTTTTGATGTCCATATACAATTATTTCAATATTTGGTTTAGTATTATATTTATTAACGTATGAATTATATAAATCATTTATTTCTTTATTGCTTAATTCTAATGATAAAGTAACTATATTTACACCACTATTTAATAAATTATATACTGATTCACTATTGCTTACATTAAATGAATAATCAGAGACTATTACATTATTTTTGTTTCTGTAATTATATATTCCGCCATATCCACCAGTAAGAATTAAACCACTTACATCATTATATTTGGCATTAACATAATTAATATAATTAGAATCATAATAAATGTCTTTAATTCCAGCTTTTACGCATGCGTTATATTGCTCTAAAGTCTCACAATAACATGATATTTCTATAGGATTATTATCATATTTAACTTCATTAATTTCTTCATAATCAATGAAATCATTTCTTTTATTTTGATAATATTCATTTATATTATCTATTAAGTTTCTTCTAGCTTCATTTATATTTGAAATAGTCATAAATAAATTAGGAGCTAAATAGTTTTCAATCTTTTCTAAATAAAATGATGTTTCATTTAATTTCTTTAATTGATTAAATAAAGTAGCTTCATCTATTGGTCTAGATGTAGCTTCTAGGAAGCTTGAACTGCTTAAGCCTATAAATTCTTTATTATCTATTTTGCATACTAATTTTAATGGTTTATCAATACTACCATAACATTTAATTTTAATAGGTTTTTTCATTTTATCTGTTATAGTTAAATCTATTGATGAATCAACCATCTTATATATTTTTGAACATATTTTCATATCTTTATAAATATTTAATAAACAAGGTTTAGTAGAAGAAGATATTTCTTTATTATTTAGATCATAAATTTTATCTATTGTAAAATAATAATCTAATTCGTTTTCAATACGTATTCTATCTCCAACCTTTAAACTACCTTTTAAATCTATTTTAGTTAATTGATTAACTTTATTAGAAATAGTTCCTATATAAGAACCTTCATTAGTTCTTTTAGTAATATCAACGATACTACCTTTATCCTCATTAAAGATAAATCCTTTAGTATAGTTTCTATGAAATATTGAATCTAAATATTTAGGATTGTATTCAGGATTATCTATTTTCTTTCTATATTCAGATACAACCATTTTTACATAAGAAGCATCTTTCATTCTACCTTCTATCTTTAGCGAATCGACATTTATTTTCTTAAATTCGTTTAAATAGTTTGATGTATTTAAATCTCTCATAGATAAGAAATATCCCTTACCTAAAAGATTATCATCTTTATAAAGAGAGTATTCTCTTCTACAATTTTGAGCACATCTACCCCTATTACCAGAACGTAGTGTAAGCATTGAAGAGAATAAACACCCACCAGAATAACTTACACATAAAGCTCCATGCATAAAAACTTCTAAAGGCATATCGATACTTTCTTTTATTTTCTTTATATCATCAATAGATGTTTCTCTAGCAAGGACACATCTATCAACATTTAAATCTTTAAAGAAAGATACATCGTATATATCTTTAATTCCTGCTTGTGTAGATATATGTACTTCCATATTTGGACAATGTTTAAGTGTATAACAGATGATAGAATAATCTGATAGGATTAATCCGTCTACACCAAGCTCATAAAGAGTTTTAATATATTTCTTACATTCGGATAATTCATTTTCTTTTATCATTGTATTTACAGTGACATATATTTTTTTATTTAGTTGATGTGCCAATATTAAGGCTTTTTCTAATTCCTCTAAGCTAAAGTTTTTAGCGTATGCTCTTGCGCCAAATTTATCTGTCGCAAGATATATAGCATCTGCACCATTATATATAGCTTGAAGGAAACATTCGAAATCTCCTGCAGGAGCTAATAATTCCATCTTCATACTATCACCAGTTAAATTATATATTATTTTATAAAAAAAATAAAATAATTTACCTTAAATAGACTCTTTTATCGTATAATAGAAGTATAAATGAAGCGATATGTATTAAGTGGGGTGTTTATATGATAAAAGTAGAACACTTACAAAAGACTTATGCAATTAATAAAAAGAACGAAACACATGCCATAAATGACATTTCATTTACACTTCCAGATAAAGGCATGATTTTTGTAGTGGGTAAAAGTGGATCTGGTAAATCAACATTATTAAATATACTAGGCGGCCTAGATGATTTTGAAGCTGGTAGTGTAATTGTTGATGGTAATGATTTATCTAAAATGAAACATTCTGATTTTAACAAATATAGAAGTTCTTATGTATCATTTATATTTCAAGATCATTTCTTAATAGATGAATTAAGTGTTAAAAATAATGTAATGTTAAGTTTAAATATAATTAGTGAAAATGATGAAGAAAAAGTAATAGAAACATTAAAGAAAGTAGAATTAGAAGATAAGATAGATGCTATGCCACTAGAATTATCAGGGGGACAAAGACAGAGGGTTGCTGTAGCACGTGCTATTATTAAAGAACCTAAATTAATATTATGCGATGAACCTACAGGAAACCTAGATGATAAGACTACACTTTTAATATTTGACCTATTAAAAGAACTGTCTAAAAAAAGCTTAGTAGTAGTTGTATCTCATGATACTGGTAATGCTATAAAATATGCTGATAGAATAATTGAAATATTTGATGGGCGCATTTTATCTGATAAATCAAAAAACGCTTATTATAGCGATAAATTAAGCATTATGAATGATGTAATAAGTATACCTGATGGAAAAACTATAGTAGATGAAGATATAAAATATATTAATAAACATATAAATGAAAATACTAAATTAGAATTAAGTAGTAAACAGTTTATCGATAGTAAAGAATTACATTTAGAAGACTCAAAAAGAACAATTAAATTAGAGAAGAAAAAGTATTACAAAAAGGGAATTAGAAAACTTTCTAAAGTTTTAATTTTTAGAAGACTTAGAAAGATGTTTGTAACATCAATAATTATTTCCTTAATCATTTCTTGCTTTGCTATGTTTATTGCTCTATTAAGTTTTAACGGTAATAGAGAATTAATGAGAAACATGAAAAGAAATGATGTTAGTGAAGTATCTATAAGAAAGAATTATTATATTAATGTTGATGCTGGTGAATCATTAAAATATCAATATAGATTATCTCCTATTAGTGATAAAGATATTGATAGGATAATTAAAAAGGGCTATAAGGGTAATATTTATAAAATATATAATTATGGAGTTTCATATTCCTCTGATTATAACCTAAGAAACGAAACATTTTATAGACAGGATTCAAACTTAAAGAAGTTCTATGCACTTGAATCTTATGGTACATTGTGTTGCAATAAAGAATATTTAAATAAGATGTTTGGCAATTATGAAGTAATAAAAGGGAATATAAATGATAAGGGAATTATTATTACTGATTATATGGCTGATAGTTTAATATTTAATAATTTATTACTTAATTCTTATGATGGAATAGTTGGAAAATATAAATGTAGTCAAGTAGATTATGAATATGTAACAGTTAGTGCCATAATAAAAACTGACTATAAAGAAAAATTTAAAAAAATAATGGATAAAATAGATTTTAGTAATAAAACAAGTATTGATACTAAAAAGCAATTAACAAGTGATGAATTTAATTCATTATCACAAGAAATATTGACAAAATATGGCTTATGTTACTCATTTTCTAAGGATTTAATTGATGAGGTATTAGACCCAAGTATTAATGGTTGGGTACCTATTAGAAATAGTTATTTTGAATATAATGGTGAAGAATTTGCAATGCCACAAAGAGTAGGGTTTAGAGCTGATTCTAAGTATACAGATTATATTAGTGAAGCAGGTGAAGTTGTAGCTAACATGCGTTACTTTAATGAAATGTTTGGCACAACTTATACAGTTGATAACTTAGATACATTTACTCCAGTAACTATTAAAATAAAAAAATATTATGATTCTACAAAAAAAGTAAATGATGAATTGTATGGTGAACTTGAAATTAAAATTGTAAAGCTTATTAATAATAGTACATCTATGAATTTTTATTGTAGACCTGAAGATTATAAAATATTTAAAGATGTTACTTTTACGAATTATGCATTATTGTTAGATGATGTTGAAAGTGCATTTAATGCTGAAAAGGGATATAAAGATTTATTTTATATTGATGATACAAATATAGCAGCAATAAATCTAGTTTCTAAATATATACTAATATTTAGAAAAATATCTTCATTATTAAGCTTTATATTAGGACTATTAGGATTAGTTTATTTAGTATTCTATGAAGTAAGTAATATTTCATCAACTAAAAAAGAAATAGGTATACTTAAAGCATGTGGAATGGCACAGCGTGATATATCACTGGTATTCATCACACAACAGATAATTGTATGTGCATTAGTAATAATTTTATCAACAATATTCTCTATATTATTACTAAGATTTGGTGATTATTTAATGGTTATATCTATTGTAAAATATGCTGAAGTTTCTGTCACAGGTTTAGTAGTAGTAGAATTTAAAGCATTAAGTATGTTCTATATTTTAGTTATTGTTAGTATAATAATTATGGTTTCATGTGCTATACCGATTTTACTTTTAACAAAAATAAAACCAATGAATATTATAAAAGCAAAAGAATAGGCCCATGTCTATTCTTTTCATTTTATTTGAAAACATATATAAAAAATAATAAAATATATTTAGGGAAGTGATGTTATGGTTCTATGGGTTATAATATGCTTATTAATTCCTTTTTTAGGAACATCACTTGGATCAGCGATGGTTTTCTTTTTAAGAAAGGAAATGAATGAAAAACTTCAAAAGGTTTTACTTGGATTTGCATCAGGAGTAATGATTGCAGCATCTATTTGGAGTTTGATACAACCTGCAATAGATAGTTATACTAATTATTTAAGCTGGCTTGCTCCATCAATAGGATTTATTGTTGGTGTTATATTCCTTCTTTTAATGGATTACCTTGTTCCTCATATGCATATAGATAATGCAGAAGAAGGATTAAAAAATCCAAAGCTTAGTAAAACATTTAAAATGTTATTGGCTGTAACTATTCATAATATTCCTGAAGGGTTAGCTGTTGGAGTAATAGTAGGTAGCTTCATTACAGGAAATGTTAGCAAGGAAGCTATGTTAGCATTATCAATAGGTATTGCAATACAAAACTTCCCAGAAGGAGCAATTATTTCAATGCCTCTAAAAGAAACTGGCTTATCAAAAATAAAGTCTTTCTTCCTTGGCGTTTTATCAGGTGTAGTTGAACCTATTGCAGGAGCTTTAGCTATTCTTTTAGCTACAGCAGTAACAGTAATATTACCTTATACTTTAAGCTTTGCTGCAGGAGCAATGATGTATGTTGTATTTGAAGAATTGATACCTGAAGCAAATAGCGGAAAACATTCAAATTTAGCCACTATTGGTTTTTCCATAGGCTTTGTATTAATGATGATTTTAGACGTAGCACTTGGCTAGAAAGGAGAGATTATATGCCATATATTGAAATTAAAGCTTATCCTAAAGATGAAGCAATTAAGAAGGATGTTGCAAATGACATTTTAGAAGTTTTTGCTAAAAAATGGGGATGCAAAAAAGAAGCTATTACTATTTCATTTGCTGAAGTAGATCCAGCAAACTGGGATAATGATATTGAAAAAATGTAATAGATAAGAATCAAGATAAAATGTATGTATTACATGGAAATAAAGTTAAATAAGAGCAATATCACTTGCTCTTTTTATTTTAATAAAACTTAATTTATTGTATAATAATAAGTGGAGGAATCATTATGAAGTGGTATTTCTATTTAATCATTGCTATATTAGTAATAATTGTTATATCATATTATGTTTTATCAATTATTACATATAAAAACTTAATACCAAGAGGAAAAGAAAAACCACTTGATGAATGTGATTTAACTAATACTCAGTATAAGCCTTATATCTCTAATTTGTATCAAGATATGAAAGATATGAGAGAAAAGCCATATGAAGAAGTAGAAATTAAATCATTTGATGGTTTAAAGCTTAAAGCTAATTATTATGATAATAATTCTAATAAAACCGCAATACTTATTCATGGTTATAAAGCAACTCCTCTAAATAACTTTTCTACTATTGGTAAATATTTGCTTGATATGGGTTATAATCTTTTAATGATTTATCAAAGAACTCATGGTAAGAGTGATGGTAAATATATCACATTCTCTAAAAAAGAAGGACTTGATTTACTTAAATGGATTGATTATGTTGATAGTAATGAAAAAATAGATGAAATTATTTTATATGGTATATCAATGGGTTCAAGTACTCTTATGTCTATATCTAATAAAATAGAGAGTAAAAAAGTTAAATTATTAGTGTTTGAAGCTGGCTTTATTAAGATGAGTAAAATGGTTAAAGATTCACTTAAAAGAAAGAATAAAGCATTACTTTTATTCTATCCGTTAGTTAAAGTCCATTCACTATGTTTTTCTCATTTTAATCTATCAGGAAAAGATATATCTAAAAATCTAGAAAAGTGCGGATATAAGGCATTATTCATTCATGGAAAAGAAGATAGATTAATAGATTATAAGAATACAATTCATGCATACGATAATAAGAAAGATAATAAAGAATTATTATTAATAGATGGTGCTGGACATAATATGTGTAATCTATATAATATGGATATCATTAAGAAAAAAATAGAAGAAATGACAAAATAAAAAGAAGTGGATTTCCACTTCTTTATTTTTGTAATACTTCATTAACGATATCTGTTTCAGCTTTTAGATCTTCGCTAATTGGTTTACCCAAATAGAAGGCAGCCATTAAGCCTGGACCTACATTGATTCCACATGAAGGGAATACATCATTAATTATAATTTCTTTTGGACTAAATTTATTTTGTAGCATTTCTTTAAATTCTAAAGCTTGTTTCATATGATTTGTTTGAGCAATTAAGATAATTTGTTCACTAGGATTTTCAATAGTTTTTTCAATGTAATGCATTATTGCTTGATAAGCTTTCTTTTCACCCTTAGCTTTACCGATTACTGTAGTTAAACCTTGATGATTGAATTCTCCAAGTGGTTTAATACCAATTAATGTTCCAAAGAAAGCTTTAGAGTTTGAAAGTCTACCTTTTTTAGCAACAAATGATAAGTCATCAAGCCATCCCATTTCATGGAAGCAGTTTTTCTTTTCTTCGATGATTTTAGCAACTTCATCAATATCTTTACCTTCGCTTCTTAAAATAGAAGCATAAATTGCAATTAAACCAAATCCGTTTGAATATCTTTGTGAATCGATACAAACAATTTTTGCATCTGGATAATCTTGTAAAACTAATTCTCTTGCCTTTATCGCAAAATTATATGTTCCTGATAAGGCTGATGAAATTGATAATGATAATACATCATATCCTTCTTTAACATAGCTTTCAAAAGCTTCTTTAAATTCATCTATGTTTGCTGGAGAAGTAGAATATTCATTTGGATTTTTCTTTAAATCCTTATAGAATTCTTCTCTAGTACAATATTTCCATTCTAACACACCTTCACGTTCAACTTTATCAGGGAAGACTATATGACCTTTAACATATTCAATGTCAAATTTTTTTCTTAATTCTTCACTTAAATCGCAAGTAACGTCTGGTAATATAACAAATTTTTTCATTTTAAAACACCTCTCTACCTATGAAATTATATAACATTTATTCATTTTTGTAAATAAAAGGAGTGTTTAATACACTTAAATATGATATAATTATTATATTATGGAAATAATATAAGAGGTAGAAATTATGGATGTTAAATTACTTGATGGATTATTATTTGAAAAAATGGTGTTTAATGGATTAAAGAATTTAAAACAAAATGTAGATTTAATTAATTCATTAAATGTTTTCCCTGTACCTGATGGAGATACAGGTATTAATATGTTTTTAACACTTGAAAGTGGATACTTAAAAGCAAACAGTCAAAGAAACTTAGGTTTATATTTAAAAGAATTATCTAAAGGAATGTTATTGGGTGCTAGAGGTAACTCAGGAGTTATCTTATCACAATTATTTAGAGGTTTATCAAAAGCCTTATTAGATAAAAGTGAAGCTAATGCATTTGATTTGAAAGATGCTTTTATATCTTCATATAGAGCTGCATACAGTGCAGTAGTTAATCCTCAAGAAGGCACAATGCTTACAACATCAAGAGAAGGAATAGAATTGATAAAAGATAAAATAAATGAAAATACCTCTATAGATAAATTGATAATGATGTATCATGATCAGCTTAGAATATCTTTAGCTGAAACACCAAAACACTTAATCACATTAAGAGAAGCTGGAGTAGTAGATTCAGGTGCTTATGGTTTAATGATTATTTATGAAGGCTTTGTTAAATATTTAGAAGGTATCATCCTAGATGATTTTGACTTAGAAGATAGATCTAAACAAGTAAAAGTTGAATCTGTAGAATTTAGTGATAATAAATATAAATATTTCGTTTCATATGATTTACAACTAGATTATAGTAAAATAGATTTCATTGAAGAAAATATTCCATTAATTAAAGATGAATTATTATTAATGGGTGAAATATTAGAATTTAATAGAGATGATAATATCATAAAAGTGAAAATAGCTACTGATTCACCAGGCTTAGTAGTTAATACTTCACAAAAATATGGTGAGTTCATTGATATAAAAATTGATACACTAAAAGATGTTGAAAAAACGGATGATATAGCCTTTTTTGCGATTGCTCAAGGAGAAGGTTTAATTAATACTTTAAAGGAACTTGGATGTAAATATGTACTAGAACGTGGTAGTAATACTACCATTTCAACAGATGAAATAATAGATGTATTTAAAGATATTAAATCTAAAAATATAATATGTCTTCCTAATAATGTTTCATCAGGAATAATTATTAAATGCGCAAGTGAAAAAATTAAGGATAAACATATTTATGTAATTGAATCTAAAACACCTATTGAATCATATTTAGCTATGTCAATGGTAGTAGGTGGAAATAGTGATCCAGAATTTCAAGTAACGCAAATGAATAATGGTATTAAAGATGTTAAAACTATATTCGTTAGAAAAAATGGGGAATTTTATTGTACTTTAGATGGTAAGAAATATAGTTTAGATTCTATTAGTGATACTTTAAAACAAGTATTTAATAAAGTACCACAAGTTGAAGATAGAGAAATATTAATTTTGCTAAAAGGAATTAATATGAATGATGATGACTTAGATGAAATAGTAAATTTAATAGAAGATAATTATCCTAATTTTGAAATAGGTGTAATTGATTCTATGCAGGATGATTATGAATTAATTATAGGGGTGAACTAATGAAAGTAGTAATTGATACTTTAGGTAGTGATAATAAATTAAATGACATTCTAGATGGGGTAGTTGATGTCTTAAATGAAGTTAAAGACTATGATGTTGTTTTAGTTGGTGAAGAAAACTATATTAAAAACTATCTAAATGGTAAAACAGATTTTAATAGAATTGAAATAATAGATGCTAATGATGAAGTTAATGATTTAACTAACCCAATGGGAATGCTTAGAGATTTAGATGATACAGCTTTAGTTAAAGCACTTAAAAGGACAAAAGAAGAAGATTCTATTGGCTTAATTACTTGCTCTAACACAGGATGTGTATTTGTAGGTTCTATCATGCATATAGGCTTAGTTAGTAAAAAACTTATGGCACCTGTTTTATGCTGTCTATTAAAAAGCGATAAATATAAAGATATTTGTTTATCGGATTGTGGGGCAAATATTAATTCAACAAGTGAAAACTTACTAATTTATGCAAAGCTTGCAAATGCCTTTGTTATGAGCTATTTTAATATTAATAGACCTAAAATAGCCCTACTATCTAATGGTAGTAGCGATAAGAAAGGTGATAACGTCATTAAAGGAGCTAATAAGTTATTAAGAGAATCTGATTTAAACTTTATTGGTAATATAGAAGCTAATAATATATTTAATCAAGATATTGATGTATTAGTTACTGATGGTATGCTCGGTAATGTCGTATTAAAGAATAGTGAAGGTGTTGCTAAAACTATTATGAATATGACAAAGGATCAAAAAATGAAAGATGAAATAACTAAATATTTTGATTATTCCAATCTAGGTGGATCATTCTTTTTAGGAACTAAAAAAATGATTATAAAAACACATGGTAATATAAGTAAAACAACAGTTTTATCTGTTTTTAAAAGATTAATTACTTTATATGAAAATAACTTTATCTCTAAAATAGAAAACATTTAGGAGTGATATAATGGTTAACGTTAAAAAAATAGTTAATACAAGATATAATGCTTTAATAAATAGTAATATGGATTTTGAAGCTATCTATAATATTATGTTTATGAAAAAAGATTATATTTTTGCTGAAAACAATAACGGATATAAAATTAATAAATTCACATATGGTGATGTAGATAAAAAGATAAATGATTTGGCTTATTCATTTATGCAAAAATATCCTGATATTAAAGATCAATATATAGGTATATCTTATGAATCACAAATTGAATGGATTTATTTATTTTGGATGATTATTAAAACTAATAATAAACCATTTTTAATTAATCTTAGACATCCTAAAGAACTAACAAATAATCTTTTAGATGATTTAGGATGCAATTATGTTGTTGGAAGTGACTATAATTTTAATAAACCATTAATTAAAATAGAAGAATTAGATTTAGAGTGTCCTAGTGATTTTAAATTCACATATTCTAATGAATTATGCTTATCAACTAGTGCCACAACCCTAAAAAGAAAAATTGTTTTCTTTAATGGTAGTGAAATATCTAATCAAATATTAAATGTTAAAGAAATTTTAAAAAATAATAAACAAGTTAAGATGCATTATAAAAACCAATTAAAGCTTTTAGTTTTCTTACCACTATATCATATATTTGGTTTAATGGCTGTCTATATTTGGTTTACATTCTTTGGTAGAACATTAGTATTCTTAAGAGATTATTCATCAAATACAATTTTAAGCACAGTTAAGATGCATAAGGTTACACATATATTTGCAGTACCACTATTTTGGCACTCTATAGAAAAAGAAATATTAAAAGAGGTATCTAAAAAACCTAAAAAGCTTCAAGATAAATTCTTTAAGGGAATGGATAAAACAATTAAGATTCAAAAGAGATTTCCTAATCTTGGTTTAAAGATTTCTAGACGTGCTATGAAACAAATAACTGATAACTTATTTGGAAGACAAATTAAGTTTAATATATCAGGTGGTTCATACATTAAAGATTCTACCTTAAAGCTAATAAATGCCTTAGGTTACCCACTTTATAATGGTTATGGTATGAGCGAAATAGGTATTACATCAGTAGAATTAGGCAATGTTACTGATAGATTAAAAAACTCTATAGGTAAACCACTACCATCAGTTGAATATAAAATAGAAAATGATATTTTATATGTTAAAGGTAAATCAATATCTCATAAAATAATGGTCAACAAAGAAATAACAATCATTGATGGTTATTTTAAAACAGAAGATATTGTAAGAAAAGATAATGATAATAGATATTATATTTTAGGTAGAAGTGATGATTTATATATTTCATCAAATGGTGAAAACATAAGCCCTGATGAAATAGAAAAAATAATTGATATCGAAAATATTGAAAATTATTCTATTTTAAATTATAAAAATGAATTATCATTAATAGTTCAAGTTAAAAAATATCTAACAAATGTTCAAAAAGATAAAATTAATGAAAATGTTATTAATAATATTAATAAGCTTGATAATTCTTTAAAACCTACAAAGATATATTATACATTTGATTCTATTATGAGCGAAAATGCAATTAAAGTAAGTAGAAAATATTTACTTGATAAAATTGAAAAGAAAGAAGTAAATTTACTTGAATTTAAAGATATAAAAGTAGAAGAGAAAAAAGATATTGATGTAGATATTAACATTTTAAATAAAGTAATAGAAATTATGGCAAGTATTTTAGATAAAAAGGAAGAAGATATAAATATTGACGCAAATTTCTTCTTTGATTTAGGCGGTAGTAGTTTAGATTACTATAATTTAATTAGTATGATTACTAATGAATTTAAAGTAGAAATAAGCTTAGATAGTAATTCAAGCTTCTATACAGCTAGAAGTATTAGTAAGATGCTAGAGGAATTAGTATAATGTTTCTATTTTATTTGCTTGGATATATCCTCGCATGGCCCGTGCAGTTTATATATTTTAAAAAGAAAATATATTATGAGGATAAAAAGGAGCAAGGAAGATTTATAAAGGGCGGAGCCATAATAATCTCAAATCATAGATCTTTTAAAGATTATATGATGTATATGTATGTATTTTTCTTTAGAAAAATGTATTGCTTAATGTCAGAACTAATATATCAGAAAGGGCGTATTTTAGCCTTTTTAGTAACAAGCCTTGGTGGAATAAAGGTTGATAGATTTTCTTTTGATATGTCATTTATAGGTAAATCAGTAGATTTACTATCAAAAAAGAAAAAAGCTATTGTAATATTCCCTGAAGCTAAGATTAATAAAGAAAAGAAACTTCAAAGATTCACAACAAGTTATATCCTAATGGCTTTAAAAGCTAATGTGCCAATTATACCAGTTTATACACTTGGTAAATATGGCTTATTTAGACGTAGTAGAATGGCTATAGGTAAAAAGATTTATTTATCTGAATATTGTAATAACACTAATCCTTCTAAGGAAGAATTAGAATATTTAAATAAGATTGTTGTAAATAAGATTAATGATTTAGAAAAACTTGTTAAAGAAAAAATGCTTATAGAAGAATATGGTAAAGCATTCTCAATAAAGAAGTTTAGCTTTGATTTAGGTAGATTATTAGTATTTATAATGAATCTACATTTTAGAGTAAAAGTAGTTAATAAGAAGAATAAAAAGATTAAGGGCGGATACATTATAGTAGCTAATCACTCTATGTTTAAAGACCCCCTACTCTTAATTAATGCGTTTAAAAACAGAAGAATAAGGATTTTAGCCGCAGAGATAGTCTTTGATGGACACAAGGTTAGAAGTCATTTAATGAGAAAAATGGGAATAATTAGAATTGATAGGTCTAAATACGATATAGATGCTGTCACTAAATGTATTGATATACTTAAAGGTCATGGTGTCTTAGTAGTATTCCCAGAAGGACACATTGATAGAGAAAATGGCGTACAAGCCTTTAAGGGTGGTGCCGCATTTATGGCTCAACAAGCTAATGTGCCTATTCTACCAGTATTCATTGAAAATAAAAGAAGACATTTAAGATATAGAGTAAATATTGGTGAAAAGATAAATACAAGTGAAATATGCACTAATAAATATTCTGTTAGTGAGTTAGAAAAACTATCAGAAACTATATTTGATAGTATGAAGAAATTAGAAGAAAGTGTGGTAAATAAAAATGGATAGTACATTTAATAAATTAAAGGTTATTCTAGAAAGGATTAAACCAGATAACGATTACTCTAATATTACTGAAGATTCAGACATTAAAAATGATTTAAACCTTAATTCTATTGGTTTCTTATATTTAGTATTAGGTATAGAAGAAGAATTTGGGGTAGAAATTCATAATGTTAATGCTGATGACTTTAAAACAGTAAGAGATGTAATTAATTATCTAGATAACAATAAATAATGGAATTTATCACAAAAGAACCTAAAAAAGGAGACATTATAAAAGTTCTAATTTCTAATAATATTTATCATTATGGAATATATTTAGGTGATGATCAAGTTATAGAATATGGTAGTGCAAAAGATTTCTTAAATGCTAAAAAAGAAGAAGTAAAAGTACAAATAAGTTCTATGGATAGTTTCTTAAATGGTAAAAACATTTTAGT
>Ga0247611_10005458_pt1 | contig 16802 bp, 18 predicted proteins | sample 177DNAGHGhighgp2_FD_192422 | JGI IMG/M metagenome (GOLD analysis project Ga0247611, IMG submission 192422) | Sheep rumen microbial communities from Palmerston North, Manawatu-Wanganui, New Zealand - 1770 DNA GHGhigh gp2 | ecosystem: Host-associated > Mammals > Digestive system > Stomach > Rumen... | reverse complement strand
ATACTATTTACTTGATTTCACTACAAAAAACGAATATCAATGGTTTGGTAATATATTGATTGACAATAAGAAAATAAAAAGAAGTTCAATTAAGTCTACTTTGTCTCGTGTTACAAAGTTTTATTGCGGTGTAACACTAGTAAAAAATACAATGACTGAAAGCATACTTGAAAATGTAATTGGAGAAAAATGGACTATAACTCCGGTAAAAACAAGACAATTTAATAAAAAGACATACTACATTTGGAAAAATGATGATTCTACCAATGAATTCTTTTTGATGATTGTTATTAGAGATTTGGATGATATTGATTTGAAGGATTTGTTGTATTTCAATGGATTTGTAAAGCAAAAGTCATTCAAAGTTGGATTAGGAAATAAATACCCAATCTTACTTGAGTCTCTTTCAATAATCTCTGATACATTAGAAAGTGCTACAATATACCCTACTAGAATAACTATATATAAGTCTATACATGCGCAAAAAACAAATTCGCCAAGTATTCTAACCAATGAAATAGAATACAGAAAATATGAAAATTGTGTAACTTTATATAGATATTCAACAAATCTTATTCCTTGCTTTATAGATTTAGATGATACTATTAGAAGAAATAAAGTTTATTGGGTAAAACAATTTAATAATGATTTGTATTACCATATAAGCAATGAAGATGATATCGATCACATTGAAGAATATGTAAAAAATCTAGACAAGAAATTCAAGCCTTTGTATCCTTCAATCGATTACTTTGCATTGAACAAAGAAAATGTAGATTATAATCATTATTATTTAGATGTTCATGATACAAATAGTGAACAAAAATATCACTATAAAAAAGAAAAGAGTTGGTTCAAAAGTAATTTGATGTTGTATCTTAAAGAGAATTTTGTAGTATACAAAGAAATTCCTAGTTATTCGCAAATTACAGACAATATGATTGTCAATATTCTAAAGAAAGAAATCAGTAATACCGATGATCTATCTGAAGAAGATTTTGATAATCTTATCAAATACTATATCAAAGATTTGTATACTTGGAAGTACAAATATGACTATGTAAAAAACGATATAAACAAACAAATTGTACAAATAGAATTCACATTAAAATAATATGGTAACACAAACACAGCTTGCAAGAATACAAGCGCCTTTAATAAATGATGCAACATATGTTGAAGACTTGAATAATGCTTTTGAAGTGATCAATGAAAACTTTAAGAAGCTTTCTTCAATGCCATTTTTACAAGGTGTTCAAGGTGACTCATATCAAGTAATCACAAAAAATATATGGGACACTTCGGGTGCTATATGGATTATTACTGAAGATGGAGCACTGCTTTTGAATAGTATATTTGGTATTTCAACAATAAGCACAGGTGATTCATTTGATAAGTGTAAAAATTTAGTGGGGAATACTTACGAAGGATTTAACCCATTAGATTTTTATGGTACTGGTAGAGGTACTGAAATCACAAACAATATACTTTATTTCCAAACAATTATTGACGATTCTGGAAATGAAAATGAACAAAATAGAATTATTGGTCAGTATTACTATTTTATAGATGGTAGATTAAAGCAATTGGGTAATCTTAGAGAATCTGGTATTCTAAATTCAAGTTTTGAAGATTTTTCAGGTTTTTATAGATATACTTACAACGAAGCTGAACATACAAAAATGTATGAAAAAGTAGATATGCTTCCTACTATCTATTATGATGCTGAACGTAATGATATTTGTTGGAAATTCTTTGGACAGAGAACAGGTATTTCTGCAATTGGCGCTCCAGGAGAAGATGGTAAAAGCGCTTCTTTTTCATTTGTAAAAGTAGAAGTTACCAATAGTACACCTAGTTCACCAGTTACAGGTGTTGTAGATTTTGATCATGATAATACAGAAACTAGTGATTTGTGGGTAGACCCTACTGATGAAAATCTAAAAGAAGGTTTTTCATTTATATTCATCTATAGATCAAATTACCCACTAAGATACGCATTTGGAGAGGTTCGTGGTTCTGGAAGTACTTGGATGGCTTATTGGGACAATCAATCAGTGCTAGAAGATTTTAGTACATTAGTAACAATGAATGATTTCTTTGATAAAATTGGTTTTAATTACCCAAATGGTTCAAGAAAGTCTATCGAAATACATGCAGCAGGTACAGGAACTTCTTCTAATACACACAGACATACAATAGGTACAGTATTCAATGGTGATATAAATGAATATAACAATAATGCAAATGGTGCAGGTAACTTATTATTCAGAAGAAAATTAGATACTGATGGAGGAAGAGCACCAGATGGTAAATCTGTAGTTTTTGATAACTATACTGTAAAAGTGCAAAAATATGGTGATTCTTCAAATTCAGGAACAGGAAAACCTACTAATGAAAAATACACAGAAATAAAAAATACAGGTGTATATATCTATCCTTCTATGGATGTTGCTTTTAAGACAAAAATAGAAGGAGATTCAGCGATATTTGGTGGTAGTGTTGAAGTAAAAAATGGTTTAAATATAAGTTCTGGTGGTGCAATAATAAAAGGAGGTATTGATGTAACTGGAAATGCTTCTATTAAAAATGGATTAGATGTTATTGGTGATATTAGAATTGCAAATCATATAGTATTCAATAATAATGGAAGTTCTGGAGGAAATAGTATAAATGTTATAGCAATAGAAGAAAAATCTGGAACTAATAGACATTTAGATATTAAAACAGATGGATTATACTTATATAAAACTCAATATGGCGGTACAAATACAGGTAAAGTTTCATTAAACGTAGATGGATCTATAAATACAATAGGTGGTGGGGGATTGCATATAGATGGACTTTCAACTTTTAATAATAGTGTAAAAATAAATAATACACTTGAAAGCTATAAAGCTATTATTAATTCTGCAAAATTATCTCTAGAATATAGAACTATAAATGAAAGTAGTTGTAACAAATTCAATAGAGACACATATGGTCCTGCTGGTAATGATCGTTATAATGTAAATATATGGGTGTTAAAAGAAACAGAAAAAGTATATCAAGTACTTCATTTTGATGAAAAATCAATTACTGGAAGTAATGCTTTAGCAATTCCTTCAACTTACCCTGCTTGGTCAACTGTAATGGTATTATTTAATGATAAGAGCAATCAACATTTCAACTTCATTAAAAAAGTTAATAGTGGTGATAATAAAATATTAAGAGTTAATAATAACGATATGGGATTATCCGGTGGTGCTATATATTTTATTTGTTTAGGATCAAATACATATAATGTAGGAGGTCGTGAATGTAGAGAAATTAATACAGTTTACAGATTTAGTACTTCAATATTTTAATATATAGAAAAAGACGCACAAAACAATGTGCGTCTTTTTTGTTAGTTTTTCCAATTGAAGTTGTGAAAGTTTTTGAGTATATCTGCTGACTTAAACAGATAAATCAACGAGTATTCGTAGTATTTCAACACATATTGCAAAAATGGGTTCTTACTTTCGGTAATCTTATGAGAAAGCAGATGTTTAATCAGTCCTTCTTGCGCATAAGCATATGGCTGATTTTTTAATGTTTCCCATTTATAGTCATTTGCAAATCTATGTCCGTTTTCTCTTATTTCCATATTAGTCAAGTGTCACATGCTGAGACTCTATTTCGTCAATTGATTGTTCAAATGTAGGTCTAAGTGCATCAATAGCAAGCGCAATTCCAGATGTGAAAGGTGTTGCTTTGGCTGCTTTAGAAGTTGCATTCAAAATGTTGTTTAGTATCTTTAGAGAGTTTACCACTTTATCCCCATACGCAGCAGTATGTTCAGAACCACCTTCAGATCCCAAACTAATGGAATTATCACAAATATCAATCTTTCTATGGTCTGAACCGGTATCTAACAAAATACTACCATCGGGTCTCATATTGATAATTGCGTCCATATTGCGAATAATCCACCCTTCTCCATCTGTAAAGTATATCTGTACCATACCTGATGAAAGTTCACGAGAAGCAAGCACTTCGCAATCTTCATAGCCGCTAGAAAGAATATCTTGCAAATGTTCTGGCAGATTGTCTTTTCTTACATAGAATAATTCCATAGGATTGTCTTCAAAGAACAATACCCAAACCTCGTCGTCTTCTTTAGGAGAAGAAAATTGGTGTGCGTTACCAAATGGAAATTGGTAAATTGGTGGTAACTTTTCCGGATCATCTTGGTCAGAAAACAAACCACAGCAACTGGCTTTAATTACACCATTTTCATCTTCTACTTTCAATACTCTACCCGGTCTTATTTGCGCATTTGCTAAAATCATAACCAATTATTTTTCATCTTATCTATAATCTTTAATAGATACAGTCTCCTCTATTGAATTTTCTTTACAGTATTCACGTACTAATTTAACAATTGCAGATGCATCAGCTATTTTTGGATTTACCAGTATTTCACCACATTTTGAAAATCCTGAACCTAAATCTTCAAATCCAAAACGATATAATATACCTGTTGAAAGAACAACTTTTCTGGGTGAATTACTTGGAACTACATTTTGCTTTATTATACTTGAATTCATATTCTGATTGTTTATTTCTTAGTTCTATAATAGTATTTTTTGAGATCTCTTTTAACTTATATTCATTTTTTAGTTGACAAATTATTTGACTTCTTTGTTTTTTGAAGTAAAGCCACTTTGAATATTTGCTTTCTTCTATTATTTTTGAAAGTCTTACCTGATTTTTATATTCATTGCAATAACACATCAAACCAGTATAAGAATTAAAACTACACAAAAGCTTTTTTGCATTTTCTAAAGTGATATTTTGCATATATTTATGTATTGCATATTCGCAATTGTGTATTGTTCTATTGATAGTATACATACGATCTGTGAATATAACTCTACCACAAAAACGAACTCCGTGATGAACTGGTTGTATATAGAACTTTTTCAAATGTAACTTTAATCCAATACTGTCTAATATCTTAAATGATTGTTTTCTTATAATTCTCATCGTTTTCATAGAATCAGCAACAAAACATGCATCATCTACAAATTGAGTTACTGTGCAATTTAAGTTTAATTTCTGTATAGAACTACCCCATATAGATGCCAATAAATTTGCAATCAATTGTGAATAAAAATTTCCAATCGGTAGACCCACTCCAATTTTACCAAATAAAGTTTTGTCTTTTCTTATTTTGCTCCATTCTTCGATAGGACTATTTCTGATACAGTTGTCAGTGGGATCATTTTGTAAAAGTAAATAAATCAACCAAAGCATGAATTCTATTTCTTTCTCAGTATACTCTTTAGGTGTATATTGTTCACAAAACTCTTTGAATACTTCAAATGATTTTTGTCTAGAAATAGACATAAAAAATCCTGTAATATCCATTGAAGCAACCACTCCATTTGGATATTTTCTCATATTTTGTTGTACTTGAAAAGCAGCAGAAAGTGCAGAATGATTTTTACGATTACCATGACATATATCACCATTCTTTATATGAACAGCATCTGCTACTTCATAAATAAATGGTGCTACTAAATGGTGAACAATTCTGTCTTCATATTGAGAAGCAAACACTTCTCTAGGTAATGGGGTATGTATAATAAAGCACATACAATTTTTTGGTTTGTATGTGCTATCATAAAGTGCATCTTTTAATGTGAAAAGTGGTTTTAGATTATAATGATATTTTACTGCGGCAGGATTATCTTTTTTGTTTTTCCAACAATTTGACTCTGCTTCAAAAATAAACTTACTCAATCTATCTAATTCGGCTACTGGCACGACTGCGTTCGTATTATTCTTATTGTTGTTATTCACCTCACCAGAAGAAGGAACTACATAGTACGCATTATTAGCATTGTTCTGCTGGCAAGTCCAGCTGTTAGAAGAAGGAAGCGCTGTGCGGTTAGCGAGATCTACCTTTGTTGTAACTTGTTGATGATCTGTATCTAGTGAAACAGACTGGCAAGTGAGATCTCCATTATAAAGATCAAATACTCTCATTCTCGTCAATGATTGACTTAATGACTCTGATTCTTTTTAGACTCTTCTATAGAATACAATTGTTCTATAATTTCATCACATAACACATCAATTTGTGCTGCAACTTCATTAGACCATCCTTTTAATTCAGTAATGAAATAAGATTGTGCTTGAATTTCTTCAATAATTTCAATAGAACGTTTTAGATAATCTTTTCCTCTAAGTTGTCTAAATGCACAATTGAATAGTGTTCCTGCTTTTTCCAAAAGTGGGTACAAATAGCATCTTCTTACATCAATAGTTGCTATAATTTCACCCTCTTTATTTTTGTGTTTTCTTCCATGCGGTAATTTATGACCGTTATGAATTAACATCTTATTAAGATAAACAATCTTGTTTATCACTGGAGTCTGAAGAATTTGTTTATTTCTTCTTTGCATGAGTCAAATCGTCGGTTATTTTTTTAGTATATGTTGTGCTGCCGCACAACAAAGCGAACAAGTTCGCAAATTATAATGCGGCTACTGGCACGACTGCGTACGCAGTATCCTTATAGTTGAGATTCACCTCACCAGAAGAAGGAACTACAGAGTACGCAGTATTAGCACTGTTCTGCTGGCAAGTCCAGCTGTAAGAAGAAGGAAGCGCTGCGCGGTTCAAAACGGAAAGACATGCATTGATCTGTGTAAAATATACCCACATCATTAACAAATGGTTTGTTGTAGGAATAGTATATTGTCTTTCTTCACCATACCAAGATTTGTAATTCCATGCATGTTTTGCAGCAGGAGAACCAGTAATATTATTGGCTACTCTAGGAACAGAAAATCTTTTTGTATATTCTTGGCCATTCCAAATATATGCAACATTGGTTGAACCGTCTGTTTCATCATTCGTTACAATATAAATTTGTTGGTCATACATAAGTCTTTGATTTGATGCATCCAATTGAGCCTTTGTAGTAAAACGTAAACAGTCATATTGACCCCAGTTTGTTTCATGGTCATTTGGATCAAAATTTGCATGTTTTAGTACTTCAGGATCATACCACATTAACATCATTCTTGTATTTTTTAAGCTATCAAAATTCAAAGAATTTTTTAACACATTAACAAAAGAACCTACTTGTTGACCAGAAAGACCTGGAACTGAATCTGTAGTATTACCCCATGCAAAACCTTTATAACCAGAAGGGTCTGAAGTACCAATTACAAATTGTTGATACGGCGTAATTACTGCAACACAAGCATGTTGTTCAGGTGTAGTTCCATGTTCAGTTATATATGAACTCCATTCTGCTGAAGAATAATGAGTTCCGGATTCACCCAATATACATATTTCAAATCCTTGTGCAGACACTTGTCTTATTAAATCAGCAAATTGATCCAATGAAGTGTCATCTTCTACAATTGCTCCTGCATTTCTCAATTGTTGTGCCATATCATTTACGGCATTGTAAATCAAATCAGCATAACGATATGCAGAATCTCCTTGACTATCATCTCTATATGCTTGTTGAAGTTTTTCTAGTATTCTTTGTACATAATCTAATTTGTCTACATTTGTAGTTACCCAGATTTTCATTTTCTCCCAAGCATCTACAACAGCGCTATTTACATAATCAATTGTTGCGCCATGATTTTTATTGTATTCTTGTGTCATATATACATTTTATATTAATTCTTCATCTAATGCATCTAGTGCTGGTTGTTTTTCTGAATCTTCCATAATAACCATTGAGGATTGACAATAAATAGTTTGTCTTTCGCCATCTATAATTAAATCACCAATGGCTTCTATTTCTTGACCTATATATTTTTGTTCAAAAGAAACGATAGAACCTTTTTCACCCTTTTCTCCTTGTGGACCTCTATCACCATGAGCGCCAACCGGTCCTCTTTCACCAGTGTCTCCTTTGGGTCCAGGAATACCTCTTAAGCCAGCATCTCCTTTAGGACCTTGTGGACCTTCTGGTCCTGGTTCACCTGGATCACCTTTATCTCCTTTGTCTCCTTTGTCTCCTTTGTCTCCTTTTATTCCTTGTAGTCCATCATCTCCTTTATCTCCTTTGTCTCCCTTTTCACCTTTTGGACCTCTATCACCAGTGTCACCTTTTTCACCTTGTGGACCTTGTGGACCTACTACTTCCAATTCAGAAATTGCTACTCCACTATTGTGTATGTTTCCAGAAGTATCAGTCACCAGAATTTTTCCAGAATTTCCTAATCCTCCTTCTACTTTAGTCGCAATAGATTCATTTTCAACCATATCAATGAGAACTTCTTGAAGCAAATCTCCAGTAATTTCTTCATTGTTATTTGTTTTGATAATCTCTTGTATTTTTGCTTTTATTTCTTGTGATGTCATATTCTTAATATGTTTTATTGATAATCATTATCAAAGCTTTGATTTTCAAAATCTTGGTATGCTTGTCCAAAATAAGACCAATCTACATCTAAAACAGAATGTATGTCAGAGAGTCTAAAAATGGGGTTTTCTTGAGTACCTCCCGCAATTACATCTTTAGGAGAAAAAATAGTACCTTCAAAATCTATAGTAAATAAATTGTAACGATTATTATCATCTTGACCATAACCAATTACAAAAATATATTTACCATCAACTTCTGCATATTTTCCTTCTATGTGTTGATATGATGCACTTGCATAGTTACCAGTACCTTCTACATGAACGTTATTCAAATCTGAATCCATATCATTGTCATCAGAATTCAAAATGAAATTTCCATCTTCATCAAACAAGATATTTTCAAGTGAAATTTCCATTCCATCTACTTTAACAGGATAAATCCCAGAATAACCTACAGCACCTTTTCCAATATCTTGTGAAGTACCATCACTGTATTCTACATGTAATTTGTTTGTATTTTCATCAAATGAAATATCTAGAATACTTTTTGTTGATACACAATATATATTTCCACGCGCCCATACCATAGTATCACCCAAGTTCAAAATATGCAAATGTGGAGTATCTGTGTATTCATCGTCATCATATTCTCTGGAAATAGTATATACATATCTTCCTACATCTTCTTGAGAAACTGAGATAAACAAAATTGTATGTTCGTCAATTTTTCCGTTGTAGTCTGTTAAGAAATCACTTTCAAAACCATTTACAGAAGTATCATATACATCATTTCCTGATGAAGCATCGTGAATAAATACTCCATCTAGACTGTAAAGTTTGTAAAATTTTCTTGCGCCTAAAGCCATAATTTTATCGCATTTAATTTTATTCAATAATAAAATAGGATCATTTCATTATTTATTATTACACTAAATTAAGTTTAGTATACAATGTCACAAGGAAAATGTACATTATTAAAGCCTGTAGATAATTTGACTGGTAACTTCTTTTTATTTTCACAATATGCACAAGATTTGACAAAACAATACGCAAATCCTGATTCTTATCGATGTGTACCTAGTAAGTATATTGCTATGAACTTAGATTATACTACAATTCCTGGTAATACTGATGAAGAATTAGCAAAGTATTTGGGTGAAGTCTTCCAAAATTATTATGAAAATTCATGCACTTTCTTAAGAAGTACTTTGGGTGCTGATTGGAAGCCAGAAGATGCATTAACACTTTTATTTCAAACATTAGAAAGATATGCATTTTTGTGTGTAGAAGAACGTTCAGAAGAATTTCCAAATGGATTAAGAAATAGAATAGAAGACACATCAGAGACTTCTAATGGAACACAAACACAAACTTATGGTGCTGTTTCAGGTATCTCAGATGCTATTCAATATATTGGTGATATAAACATATATTCACATGATGACCTTGATAATGGAATTGGTTATAATGAAATATATTGTTATATTCCTAATGAAGCAAAATGTATGGATTATAGATTAAGTTCTTTACCTTTGGGTAATAGTTATGAATATGATAGTGACTATATTCAAGGCTATGAACAAATGACATCTTATAATTTTTTGGATTGGTTAGTTGAAAGTGGAATTTCTGGTTGGAATTACATTGATAATACAGGAACAGTAAATAGTTATGGTTTGGGTGTTTTTGGAACACCACTGAACAAATATGTTCTTTTACCTCAATGTTTGCAAGAAAATGGAGATTCTAATGACAGTCCAAGAATAGATCCTGAAACAGGAAAAGAACTTGATAAATTTCCAATCAATACAATTGTTGTACTTTATGATATTGTAGAAAAATTACCTGCTGGAGGTTCAAGAATTTTACATAAGAATATACCATTAGGAATTTATTTTGCAGGCAAACTTACAATAAATAATGGTACACTTGATATGACTAATATCATAACAAAATATGTAGATTCTGGACAAATATACAATCAAGGTACATCTTATGGACTTAGAATTTGTACTAGATTCTTAAGCACTCCTAATTCAACAGAAGTTATCGAAACAACTACAAATGGTTCTACGAATGTAGCAGAAATGGCACCCGTGTTAGAAAAGATGGGAGAAACATTAGTAGCTGTAGAAGATATTTTAGATGATAAAGACAAATTGTACCAAATGTTAAAAGAACATTTAGCACAATTCAAAGACAATAAAGTAAATGTACCATATACAAGACAATTAGGAAACAAGAAGTATTGGTTTGTAAATGGTAAAAATACTGGTGCTATTGCACAATATGAATATACAGATCCAGAAGATATTATTTCTAAAGTTCTTCAATTAGTGTTTGCAGATGTGTTTACAAAACAAGAAATTTCTGATATATTACAAAACTATATAACCAGAAATGAATTGCAAACTACATTAAATGATTATGCAACAAGAACTTATGTTGATACAGAATTAGAAAATCTGAAAAGAGAATTACTAGTATACTTACAAGGTGAATAATAAAAAGAAAAGAGAGACAAAAACTGTCTCTCTTTTTTGTTTTAAAATGGCATTTCCACACCATCGAAGATTTCTTCCACATTCTCCTGTTTTTTCTCCAAAGCAACAAGAACTTTGTAATTGCTTTTGATATAAGACAGATCATACTTCTTATATTCAACCGCATTCATTGCTTCTTGTAAATCTTTAGGTATGATGGTTTCATCTAACCAAACAAGAATTTTGTTGTAGTCAAACATAGCTTTTGAATTTTCCAAATTCAAACCATATTTGGAATACTTAGAATTAGTAACAATCTCTTCGCAGATTTTGTCTTTTTGCGCAAAGAAATCTTGAAGTGAAGATATTCCAAGTTGTTCTCTTACACTGTGCCAGTCTGCTTCAGTGATACGATATGTCTTAGAACCTTTCTTAACTTGTACGACGGATTTGATATTATCTCCTCTATCTCCACAAATGATTTTGTCCTCTACAATTGTTGCAGGATCCAAATAGGTAACTACGTTTACTTTTGAGCGCAATTCATCTAATGTAGGATTTGAATTGTCTAATTGCATGAACATGTCCAAATCATCTGTAGGCTTGTCGTCAAGTTCTTTGGGTAAGAACAATCCAGGAAGACCACCTTTTTGTGATTCATTTAGCCATGCTGTAAAAGCACCGTTCTTGACTTGGAGCAATTGTTTTAAGTCTTGGTCAGAAGACCAGATGACACAATTGATTCCCATATTGTTTAATCGGCGTGACCAGTGTTGTACCCAGTCATCTCCTTCAATTCCATGGTAACGACAAGCAGTAATTCCGATTTCGTTTGCTTTTGCAACGACATCTTCAAGCGCTTTGTAGATATATGTCCAGTCCACTTCTTGGTCTTTTACGCGGTTACCTTTGTAAACTTCTTCAAAGCCAACTGGTTTTTCGACAGACTTTCTCCAAGAACCACCATCCGCTACAAGAACAATGTTATTGATTACTCCTTCAAATCTGTTTACTACCAAGTTTATAGAACGGCAGATGATGTCCTCTAATTCTGCAGTACCTTTCAACTTTTCTTCTTCGTCGTTTTGGACATTGAAATACGATTTAACGCCAAACAGTCTGCTCATGAGCAGCCAGTTTCCGTCTATAATTAAAGTTGTATTCATACAAATACAATATATCAACATTGAATTGAAAATTTACGGTTTAACAGTTATCGTTTTAGAATTTATTATTGAATAGAAATTGAAAAAAGATTAAATAGTATGTCATTACCACACATAACTAACTCCGAAGCTGGACGTAACCTATACGATCCATATCACAATTGTTTGTTTGAGGTATACTTCACATTGCCTAAAGCAATTCGTGCTGAATTTGGTCAAGATGAAGCACTTTTGACAGAACACGTGTTGAAAGTTTCAGGATTGGATGCCCTTGATAAAGGACCAGACGTAACTACACAAAAGTACCAAGGTACTACAAGAACATATCTTAAACCAAAGATCGATGATACATCTGCTGAAATCGGTATTGATTTCTCATTGAACTTGCGTGATGGTGTTGATAACTACATCTACAAGCTATTCAAAGCATGGAAGAATTTGAACTATGACTTGGAAACAGGTACAATTGTTCTTAAGAAAGACTATGTTGCAGACTGGATGCGTATTGTAGTAGCAAACCGTGCAGGTGCTATTATCAAAGACGTAGTTTTCAAAGATGTAATGTTGAAAGGTAATCTTGAAGGTCTTGGTGATTTGGATTACGACTCTGCTGATGCTTCAATCAACTTGTCTGTTAAATTCGCATCTGACTGGTGGAAAGAGAAGCTTGCTTAATTGCATCACTCTCAAAAAATAAAGAGGAACAGTTTTTACTGCTCCTCTTTTTTATGGACTTCAAAAAGTAATTTTATACTGGTAACAATTCAGCATCTTTTTCTTTTGACTCTTCTTTTCGTGGCTTAATCATTTCACGACGCTTTGAAATTGCATCATGCTTTTGCGCACGAGCGATTTGCATGGTTGTATCTTTTGAATAGTCTTCATGCAAAGGTTTCATGAATTCGTTGACAATCAATATGTCTCTCCATTCTGTCATACCTTGGTACTTTGCTTGGTCAAGCAAACGCAATGTACTATCGAATGCACCATAAGCAATCTTTTCAAAGTTAGGACTCTTCCACAATTTGCAAAGTTCATACAAACCATATACATATTGGAAGATTTGCTCTTGTTTTGAAATGAAGTAAACAATCTTTCCAGCAACATCTGCTTTTGTATAAGTTTTTCCTTCAAATACACAGCTTGTTGGGATTGTATATTCTCTTTCTTTGATATACTTATCGAATTCGTTCCACTCTTCCATCAAAGCTTTCTCAAGCTCATCAAGTTCTTCTTCTGTAGTCTTTGTCTCAACTACTTTTACGTATTCTGCAACTTCTTTTTCCAAGCGCTTTGCCATCTCTAAGGCAGTCTCTGGGCGCTTTGCCTCTTTTGCTGCGTCTGCATCGGCTGCAGAATTAAGACGTGTAATTTTACTCATATATAATCAATTGATTTTATTTACAATACAATAGCAAGCACAATTGCGGTAATAATACCAGCAATACCAATTCCAAATAACCACCAAAGCAAGCGCTTTAGACTTGAATGAAAATCATTCCAAGTAATTGGAGTAAGAGTTATAAGAAAGTTATAATCTGTGTCCAATGGTTTCAAATCATATACTAATATATCAAATAGTTGGTGATTTTTTACGAAATTATCTGCAGCAATCATGTGTTCTATTACCCACTTGTTGATAAATGATTTCAAATTCATTCCAAGTGTATCGTACTCAAATATACGATTTTGTGGAGATTGCACTACAGGATTGATTACCGCATAAATTCTACCTACCCAATCTTGTTTGAAGTTTACTACATAATTTTCTGTGCTAAATAGTGCAGAAAGATTTGAAAGTAGGTTCTCTTCTTTGATGATTTTCTTGACTATTCTGCGGATCTTTATATGGTCTATTAAGGATCTAATGAACATATTTCTCTCTTATTTTCACATATAATATACAAAACCACCAGTATTATTTTAAGGTTGTGCCAAATTCTTTTAGTTTTATATTTGAAAACTTTATTATTTATTTAAGTTTAGAAATGTAGATACGACTATGAAGAAATTTTCAGATTTTATAACAGAATCACAAAACAGTTCTTTTGCTTTGACAACTGAAGAATTCGATAAATACAAAGAAGCGATTGAGAAAACAAAGCGCACTAAAGATTTCTTGAATCTATTATGGATGGTAGGACAATACCCAGAGTTGTTTGAAAGAGAAAGAATGGAAGACGTTCTTAAGGCAAAGTTCACATGCCAAACTGTTCCAATGAATGTAATGAAAGATATTTACAAGATTGGAAAGAAAATTGGTAACGAAGTAAAATTGTTGCCACAACTTTTGTCAGTAGAACAAAGACAAGCTGTTATTGACAATGAAATAGAGGGTGATGATTTGACTCTTGATTTGGAGTCAAAGCAAGGACGTGACGAGGTTGCTAGACGTTATTTGCCAATGATAAACAAAATGGTAAATCAGTTCTATCGCGGTGGTGATTGCGTTCTTTCAAAACAAGAGCTATTGAGCGCTGCTTTTGCAGGTTTGGCAGAAGCTATTGAAAAATATAAGAACCCTTCTGAACTTAAAAAGTATCGTGAAGAGACAGGTGATACAAAGAAAGGTAATGTATCATTCACAAGCTATGTTGCATACAAGATTAAATTCCAAATTCTTGGCGACATCGAAGATTACGGTCGTACTGTAAAAATGTCTAACTACAACAAGCAACAATATAGAAAAGAACACGGCGAAGATGCAAACCTTCCAACTGAGTTCAGTATCAACAACTTCAAAGCACATAATGGTGATGGAGAAGAAATTGAGTTTGATGAATTCTTTGGATTAGGTGGTAAAGGAGACCAACGAATTGAGAAATCTGTTGACTTTAAGTTGAAAAAAGAGATTTACCAAAAAATCTTCGAGCGCATCAAAACAAAATTCTCAGCAAGAGACATAAACATCTTCTTCAGAGTAAATGGTATTATGGGATTCAAACAAGAAGCTGGTAAAGACCTAGCAAAAGAGTTTGGAATTTCTGCACCTGCTATTACTCAATTGTGTGGTCGTATTGCTAAATTTATTGCAAACGATAAAGTTTGTCTTGAATTATGGAAGAGCATACAAGAGTCTGCTGGTGGAACACTTACTATCGATCCAATCGAAATGATTGAAGAAGATTATCTTGTAAATAAGTTGGCTGGTTTGATAATGGAAGACAAGAAAACTGTAATGGATTCATTGTTATTTGATGACTATTACATTATGCTTGAAAGTCTTACTAAGTGGAATAGTAAAGATAAGTTTCAAAAAGCAGTAAACAAAGCCACTGATGATTTGAATGTAGATGACGCATTGTATATCTACAAAATCCTTCAAAACAAAGAACTTTTAGACAATAAGTCTGTAAAGAAATACAAAGATGCAATTGTACGCTTCTTAGAGAATATGTACCCAGACCAATCATTCAAGAGTGCAAAAATTGAAGATTTGGGTGCAGAATTGAATGACCTAAGAACTATTTCATTGAAATATGCAATTGCTTGGTAATGAAAAAATAAAAAAACCATATAATTATGACAAGTTTAGTAGATTTTTTGAATGAAAGCCTTGCAGAGGAATTAAATAAGAAAAACCCTAATGATAATGTAAATGAGGGTAAAGTAACTGACGAAAAATCATTCCGCGAATTGGCTGAAGCAAAACTCAAAGAAGCTCATGGCGATGACTATGACGAAGCAGAAGCAAAGAAAACAATCGACGGTATTCTAGAAGACAACAAAGAGCTTGTAGAAAAAGGTGATTGGGGTGCTCTTGTAGGTATTCTTGAAAAAGGTATGGCTAAGAAAGACTAATAAAAACTTAGAAACATGTTAAAATTCAGTGATTTAATAAAAAGCGGCGTTGCGCCTTCTCCATATCAAAGAAATGTTGTTGGTAATGATACAGACCGTTTCGTTATCAACTACAACAATATATGGGGTGTTATCACTGATACTCACATGAGTAAAGGTGATGATGGTGTTTACTACATCACCGGACAACTTTTCAGAGATAAAGATAAGACTTCTAATTTTATCTATGCATGGACCTGGGGTGGTTATAGCTTCAAAGATTCTTCTTTGAGATGCAAATCATTGTTCAATTATTGCCAAGAGAATTACAAGACTATCTCTCATGAAATTGTTAATGGAGATGATGTACTTGCTGTAAGAGATTTCACTGAAGAACAAAGAGAATACTACGACAAGTACTACGGAGTAAACGCACAAATCGGTAATGAAGTTACAGCCGATTGGAAAAAGCGCGATGATGATGCAAAGAAAAATGCAGACATTGCGCGTTCATTAAATTTCGTGTACTAATTATGATTTCACTAGTAGAAAGCATATTAAAGAGTGTCGGTGCAGGAAAAGAAGCAGTAGGGATCGGAGACTGGAAAGTCGGTATGATCCTTTCTGCTCCTTTCGAGTACAACTCAAGACACAATAACTATTTTGAAATAGTGGGTGTCAAAGGAAAAGCAACTGTGATTGTTAAAGCACTCAAGAAAGTAATCACTTCACACGATGGTTATGGTCAAAATGGTTATGACAAACCTGTGCCTGGTGAATATGTTAGTGACGAAATCAAAACTAGAATAAACAAGTGGGGTGACCTTGTAATCATGGGTAATACTGCTCATGAGTGGAATGGTAAACCCGAACCATTTTATACAGATTAAAACTATGCCTGCAGTATCTAAAAAACAACAAACAGCAATGTGCATGGCGCTTGCTGCAAGAAAAGGTGAATTGGAAGTGTCTAAGTTGAAAGGTGCGGCACTTGAAATTTATAATTCTG
>Ga0247611_10005457_pt1 | contig 16804 bp, 12 predicted proteins | sample 177DNAGHGhighgp2_FD_192422 | JGI IMG/M metagenome (GOLD analysis project Ga0247611, IMG submission 192422) | Sheep rumen microbial communities from Palmerston North, Manawatu-Wanganui, New Zealand - 1770 DNA GHGhigh gp2 | ecosystem: Host-associated > Mammals > Digestive system > Stomach > Rumen... | reverse complement strand
ACCAGTTTTATCAAACTGAATAATGCCATTATTCCAGTAAACCAAACCACCATGGCAACATGTCGCATCATTGTAATTGTTATTATGATATTGGCATGCATTCATTGGAGATGATTTGACAACTGCATCGCCAATATCCGATACCCCACCGTAGAAATCTTTCTTGTCATACAATGCATATTGATTCGCCGGCGTCTTATTAACTTCAATACCCCAGGTGTTAACAAACAACAACTTTGATTGTGTATTTGATTGGATATCGTGTACCAGGTAAGAATCAATACCACCGCATCTACCTTCATAGGTATTTTTTTCAAAAGCGGTATCAATCGGACGTTCTTCAAGTGTTCCATTTTTGAATAATGCAAAGGAGACATCCGGATCATCATACTTGATGACAGTCGGAACGTAATCAGCTTGCTTGAGTGAGAATAATATCATGATATCACGCGTATAGCTTTGACCTGCTATCATATTCATTCTCCAAGCATTATTGGCAGGTGCTGTACTGTTATTTGCGGCTGTCGTAAATTCATTCGAGAATGTAACCGGTGAAATATTGACAGAACCGTCATCGATATTCACAACATTGACATAGCTGGACGTTCCGGATTTAGATTTGATGTATACCAGATCTCTCCATCCACAGATGTACACGATATTGGAATATTCTGATGGCAACACAAAATCGGTTTTGATTGTGTTTGTCGTCATATCATATACATGGAACATAATTGGTGACGAATTATAATCCATGTATATACAATACTTTGAGTATTCCAGTGCGAAGCAATACATGACATTTTCAAGTTTCACAACAGTGCCATCTTCGAGTGAGATGATATTTGCACAATGCGTTTGCTGGTCTTGAATAACGTAATATCCTTCTTGGGTTCCGGAATACATTGCTGGATAACGACGATCAGTTGTATTTGTATCGACAGGAATATCAATGTACGTTGGTGCTGTAGATGAATCCGTTATCGTAAACAGACGCAACGTCGCTGGATATTGCATACCGTACATTGTTGGATGACTTCCAACAAGCAGTTTGTTTCCAACTGCATACCGAATCGTATGTTCATCAATCGCATTGATATAATAATTCGTTCGAGATGAATATACTGGATCGGTATTTGGTATATAATCGGTACCATTATACGTGTACAGATTCTGATATGTCGCATTCCATGAATCGGCGTTATAACCCCAACGAGACATTTCAGGTCCTTCTAGCCGATAAGACGCTGTGACATCGTTCCCATTCATGAACAGAAGATGATCTTGCGCGAGAATCCATCCATCCGTTTTATTGACGATTGGTTTGAATCCATAAACCCATTCAATGGATTGCGGTGTATTTTGTACCGTATGCGATGTTCCAACATTCAATCGATGCGTATTCTGATCATATGTCGGAATCATGACATCGTTATCGCCTCCGGACGAAATGAAGTACTTCTTGTTTTGCAACGATTGCGGAATGGATGAAATATTAGGAATCAATTCCCATGATGTACCATCCCACCATTTATCAGTTGCATACATGGTAAACACTGTTCCATATGTGGAGGCTTTCCTCAGAGACGTCACTGGGACCGCAGGAGGTCTACCCGTGATGTTTTTCGCTCTGGGATTTGTATACACATAATTGGTCCATCTCGGAGATGCATCCATGATGCCGACTTCCATTTTGTAACTCGCAAATGGATTTTCATAACATGCGTCGGGTTCGTCAATGAAAGGAATGTCGATATCCCATTCATGTGATGTGAAATTATAACCTTTCACAGAAGATAATGAAAAATCTGCAACCGGAATTATTCCACGCGCGTAATTAACATCAAATGCATAGAATCCGAATGTGTTTCCAATCGATCCAGTTTCATTGTTATCTGTATATACAATGTCACAGACAATTTCTTCAGGTGTATCCAAACGGATCTCATCTGCAATGAACAACCTGTTCGTAGGAGTGAATCCGTGACCGCCGAGTGTTCCAGTCATAATAGTTGACTTTGTATATCCGACGCGCGGATCAGATAACACTGTCCATCCACTGAGTTGATAATCGCTGAATTCTCCGTTTTGCATGATACAACGGAGATCACTTATATAGGAAATCTGATCGATTTCTGTATATGTATATGAATTTCCCGAGCCAGTTTTACTATACGCTGTGTATGCCGGACCCATGAATCTTGTTTTGTAAGTCCTCGGAAAAGATCCGGTGATCCATCTTCCGAGATTTCCTGGATTCATCGAGATGCATATTCCTCGATCATATGCATCTTGAATCACACGCTCATCGCATGAATTTGTCGTATACATTTGAATGACGAGTTTTTCATTCAAATGTTTAACAATTGGAGCTGGGAGGCCGTTTTCATCATAAGTTGTAATTTTCAGAATAGGTGTTGTAGAATATCCAGGGCTCGAGATATAGTAGATAATGCAGTTTGCTTCCAGATCAGTATCAAATCCGCTGATGTTATAATCAAATATGTATTGATTGCTCTCTCTATATTGTGATATAACACCTGTTTCTGAATCATACGACATTGGATATATGCTGTCATTTTCGGTCACACTTGTATGGTCCATTTTTCGTGTATATGATGGAAATTTATAATCCATCACACTTGATTTATCGGATGCAGGAACGCCTTCCAACAATGAAAATGTTCTGGTTGTATTTGATGGATCATAGCGTATCAATGCAAGACCGCCATCGGTAACCAGGTTCAAACCGTATTGTTCATTTGTTACAACACCATCCCGGTTAATTGATTGAATCACATACAGATTCTTAGCATCGAAGTTTTCACCCGGATGCTGTTGTATGTAATTCTTTCGGAATGTCGCAAGTTTTGGATGCTTTTCAAATATTGAACGAGATTCGTTCATACGAGATTCACCCTTTCCGTTAAGTCGTATCTGTAATTGTGAATTCGGATGAAGTATAATCAACGATTGTTAGAATATGCTCCAATGACGAATCAACAAACAGATGTTGATAATTAATGATAGTCGGAGGATCATGATCAAAGTGTGTGATTGCATAACCCGTAGGATACACCGATTGAGATTGTGTATTATATGGAATAATGGCAACATTCTGTGTGTCGACACCACATATTGCAAATCCCGACGCTCTAAGATTAATATTCGTAGTCGAATATTCGATTACTTCCGGTTGATATGTTTCGATACCAACAAACGAAAATGCATTCGCATATTTATCGATATTCGTCTCGATATAATCTACAATATCACCATCATTTGATGTATAGCCAACGACTTCCAACCAATGATCCATGTATCGGGGCTCCGTGTGGAGTCCCGATACATATAGACCTCGTACAGGCACGAGTTTCCTGCCATCTCGTGTCGGTGTATATTTGTATACTTCTCGTGATTTATGAATTCCTGACATTGAAACTCACCTCACTGTCGAGTTCCAGGTGGAAGACCTGAATACCCACCAAGATTTGTCACGGACAATGTCCATCGTTTGTTGGAGATATTCTTTTGACCATTCGCTGTCGTGATACATCTTGTTGTTCCGACTAACCGATGATACATCAGATTCGCCACATGGAACGTTCTGTTCTGACATACATAAAATTCTCCAAACAATGCGAATGGATATCGGTTATTACCGCCAGATTTGTTGCATTCAACAACGTCTTCCCGAATATATTTGCCAAGGTCGATTGCCGAATATCCGGAAAAATTTGTTGATTGATTTTGATTACATTGTCGAACCATCAGCAATGAATCCGTATTGACATCGATCAAATCAATATGTGCGTATAAACGAGAAGACGAATACCCATCATTCAACGATGACAAGTCGTGCACAACTGTTGGATTATCATATGTCACTGCATATGCGTTTGTATATGACGAGCCACCCATGTTAGTCTTGTACAGAACAAGACCATTGTTACTGGTCGCCATCATAGTAGTTCCATTCGAGGATGATCGATTGCTGCGGTTATATTCGGATTTTGGAAAAACTGTATCCAATTCTGTCAACACATCTTGTGTGATATCATACAAATAGATGTAGTTTGCAGTATCGGTAATATACAAATAATTCCGCCATCCAAACAAGAAGATCGGAGCAGCATAATCTGAACGCAGATCCAGTTGTTTCACAGTGGTATCATCCGATAATTTCTTGATGAAAACGCGTCTGGGATTCGCATCTTCAATATATGCATAATACGGTGATTTTGGAAGACAGATCGCATCAATCGTATTCGTAAGTTGTGTTTGAACAATTGAACTTCCGGTCAAATCAAATTTTAGCGTGACGTTGGAATTGTTTGTCGCCGCGGCAATCACATATCCGTTTTCTGATTCTGAGATATGTGAATAACGGAAATTGAGAGATCCGGTTGTTGTTACACGAGTTGGAATTGGAATCGGAACAGTTGTAACATCAGTCTCATAGAATGATGTGTTTGTTCCGGATATATCAAAATGCATGATCAAATTATTATATCCGATCGAAAAGTCACCGGTTGATTCAATAGCCAAGTCTCCGCGTGCAGCAATGTATATCTTGTTACCGATTACGAACCACTTCTGTTGTGGACCACGATCAAATGTCGTCCATTTGTATCGTGTCGTATAATCTGTAAGGCGGAAATGCAATGTTGGTGCATGCGTGACGCCATCCGATGCAAGGAACTCAAAATATGGAAGTCCACGAACTGGTGAGATAGCGACGTCATCAGTTGTCAACCAGTAACGTTTGTTTTGCAAGGTAGCCGGTATTGATGACATATCTTCAATACGGGTCCACGATGATGTGTCCCAATATGAATCTGTCGCATACAGCGTTGTGATCGCAGAATCAATTGCAACAATCGGATCTTCCGTATTCATATTCCGGAATAGTTTGATATCAACGATTTCATTGTTATTTGTGAATCTTGCCGTCGTCGCAAAATCCAAATTAAATGATGTTTCGTTATACCATTTACGAGGATCATTTACAAAATGATCCGGGCATGTATACTGACCGGTCTTGTAGTTGTACGTATAAGACGCGGTCACATCTGCTTGCGTGAATGGTAAATTGCATCCAGTTGTACCGAATGCAAATGAAAAGCCATTCCACCGATCAACCATGGTTTCGTCTGGTTTTCCAACACGATCAAATGCAATTGGATTTGGCATGAATCCACGTTCCATCATATTGAAACCGGGATTCCAGGAAATGAATCCATCAACATACACATTTGCAGATGTGTCAGATATATCCGCAGGAAGTAATGTAAATGCACTCATGTTTGAAGTAATAGTTTGAACATTATCTTCGTAACCGGAAGTATGCGTTTTTGACCGATCATAGTAATCGTTACGTCTGAACGTATACAGATTCGATTCGTTCATTGTTACACTAGATCGATTAAAAAATCGGGATGCGTTTGTAATGCAGATATATCTGCCATTTTCCCAAGCATCATCGATCAATGAAGTTGAGAAAGTCATACACATATAGACAGTGATATCTAAACGTGTATTCAAATCTTTCCGAACGCTATCTTTCTGCCCTGCACTATTATACACCCATGAATGTGTGAATAATTGATTATAGGCTGTACCGATGCCGTATTCCGAAATATCAACCGGTCCTGTGATACCATCTACGGTATAACCGAAATACACTTCCATGTATTTCATAACCGTTGTCACAAGACCTTCGATCGGATCATAATATACAGGATACGCATATGACTTTGTAGCACTCAGAAGAGTCGATTCCTTTGTTGTCAATGCATTCACCAATGCATTTGATGTATGATTAAATGAACCGGAACCATTTCCGATATACAGTTTTGTCGGAAATGATTGGTTTTGAACAAAGTACTGGTTCATGCCGTAGTTTGTCAACAGATTCATTCCATACTTTTCATCGACAATATTGCCGTCTCGATCAATGGCTTGAATCACATACAAGTTTGATATGCTAGTACCACGATGTCGTTTCTTGAAATGCTTTGCGAATTCCATTGCACGTTGGAATTTCGGGTCAAGTTGCTCACCTTGCATATTATTTCATCTCCTTTCAATCTGATTTGAATTGGATACTGTTGATGAACCGATAATCGGATTTCGAAATAGAAACAGATTTTACATGTTCTATTTCTTCAACAGGTTCAAATATGTACTCGATGTCTCCATCATGAACAAACATGAATGTTTCTGTGAATGTCACGAATCTCGGATCATATGAAAACTTCTGAATATTTGATACATTACACAATACGACGATAGATTCATACTTGTATCCGAAATTATATTTCGAATAACCGGAATAGTCACAAATCATCAGTGTGTTTCTGTATACGAACCAGAAATTTTCATCAACAGAACTTTTGGTATTGTCCGTTGTCGAAAGTGTTGGAATTGTCCACGGCAACAAGAATGATTGCGTTTCATTATGCACATAATCATGGATATATGCACGAGCCGAGTTGCTTGACAACACATACACGGAAGTATCCGATACACATATATTCGCAGGGATTGCCCATGGGATATTACGTGTTTCCGTGACAGTCATGGTAGATTCATCCATGATGTACAGATAATTTGTATTTGCAAAAAAGAATTTCCCGTTGTTGTAACCGACACACGCAAGAGTTGTTGTCGGTAAAGACATCGTTGAAAATGCTTTCGTTGTTTTATTGAATATCAACACTGTTGGTGATGAAGTTGAATCCTTTGTAAACACAACATAATCTTTTCCGACAGCAAAATCCCTTGCATCCCAGTTCATGTTATGCGAATAAGGTGTGAATGCGTGACGTTTTGTATCAAACATCAGGATGTCTTGACTTGTCGTGGTCACCAAAGTATTACGATCATACCAAACTAATTTTCCGGTACCACCGAGGTTGTTTGGAGTAAACCCGTACACTCCAACACGCTCCAATTGCAATGAAGATGAATTCCAATCTTTTAATTTAAATACCAGAATTCGTCGATAATCCTGACCATTGTTGGCTGAGTATGCGGAACACATGTAGATGTAATTATCATCGACTTTGATGTCACCGACTGTGACTCTATCCATGTCAGTGAAATAATCCAACTCCGCATAATGTTTCAGTTCGCCTGTGAACAAGTTCACAATATCAATAGATACTCTTCCATCATATGCAACCGGTTGATACTGATTATATATAATTTGTTTTACACAAAACAGGATCGCATTATGGACACACGTGATTCCGCAATAGTATGTATCAAATGTCGTTGCATCAATATTCCTGTATGAGACCGGAAATTGTTCATTTCCGGTCTTGACAGGAAGCAAATGTTCACTCATTCAAATCCACCTCACTTTCCGTCAGAATATGTGACATACAATATTTTCGCAATTTCATCAGATTGTTTTTTCTTTTTCACTTTGAATGTTGTCGTAATTTTTGTTCCAACAGAAAGTGTTTGACGTCGTGCGGTAATATTGATGTCATATACCGATGGATCAAATTCAAGATTTTGTGAAGAATCTCGAATCGTGATATCGGTCATCGTTTCGTTTGTGATTGTTTGTTCATTCGGGGTAACATTCATCAAGATACTTGATGTAGTATCTTCTGGATCATATATCAGAATCTCATATTCGTCATCAAGTCCCTCGTCTGTATCCATGTTCAATGAACCATATTCTATGAATAACGCTGGACTCAATTCCGCATCCATGATAATTCTCCATCGTCTTTGTTCATCATCGTAATATTTGATACCGTATTTATCACGACAAAGCAGACGAACGATTTGGGTACTGATAACATCTATTTCGACTTTCGCAATACCAATCGGAAGATTATTACCACCTTGAATCAACATTGGGTCGGACAACTTGTATTCATCTGAGAGTAAATATCCATCCGGCTTATACGAACCTTCTGTGAATGTATATCCGGAACCACCGTGTGCGGGACCAGTCGCGACATAATTACCTGTCGCATTACGGCCAGATGTTCCGCCACCGAACCATCCACCGCCACCGCCGGACGAAACATATTGCGAGACACCACCAGATGAATTACCGCCATATCCGAATCCACCGTTGATCGTATCGAGTGCGGACAGCGGTGTTCCTGTTTGCGTGCCCGGACCAGTCTTGAAATTGTTACCAGCCCATTGATTCTTATAGATGCCTTCAGCACCTTCCAAACCACCGCCAGCACCACCGCGAGCAGGATCATATGTATCTACATACGCACCCGCACCACTACCGCCAGCAACAATGACACGTGCATACAACGAATCCGAATTGATACGAATATCGGTTCCACCGCCACCGGCAAAACCGGTGTAATAACCAGGACCCGCCTGACCATATAACGTTGCTGCACCACCACCATTAAAGCTGAGGTCGGGTCTCATCTGATGTACGTACTCATATGAAATCATATTATGATACATTCCAGAACCACCGACGTAGACAAACAGCGATGCAGGTGATGTTAATGTCAGAATACCTTCTGCATATCCACCACGAGATACGCATGTTGCATTATAATATGAACCACCGTCGGCACCCCAACATTTCAAACGATATTGACCAGGCGGAAGATCGATACGTTGTTTCTTTCCGAATCCATAAATGGTAATCACATCACCTGCATGTGGAATTTCATATGGTTCACAGACACGGACACACGCTGATTCTGCATATCCACCACCCATGAAAGGTTTGGTCATCTGATATTCCTGATAGTCTTCCATATAACCGGCTGGAATATATGAAGAGTTTGTTAAGATATATCCAGAACCACCGCCGCCACCGGCTTGGGAGTATTTTCCAGTTGAAGTCGATGCGTAACCACCGAACCATCCACCGCCACCGCCGGAAGCTCCATTTCCACCGTAGTTATTAGCTGTATTTGAATGTCGTCCATTCTGACCAACACCAAATGAAGCACCGGAATCCTGGGTTGCGTAGATGCGATCAAGTACATTGTTTGTACGTATCTCACGATATCCACCATTTACACCGCCACCGATTCCGGCATACCCAAGAAAGTTATTATTGTTCAATGCGTCATACTGGAGAACGTTGTTGCTCCATGTGAGACCACCTCCGCCGCCACCGGCAACCATGATGCGTGTATTCAATGATTGCAACTCATACTCGTCCGTTGAATTGTAAATTGGCGTGCCGTTGTAATCAACGATTGGGAAATTACCATCAGGACCAGCAACAAGTGTATTTCCTGACGAAATCGGTTCCAAGAACACATGAGTATGTGTTTCAGGATCTTCAATTGTATCATATAAACCGATGATATCATCAGATATCCGTTTGCATGGAACGAATTCATGTATCAATATACAAGATCCATTTGGTTGGGTTTCATATATCCTGAAATGATACAAACGTCCAACAAGCGGAACACCAGCAATCGTATCCACTCGATTGCATGCCATGATGTACAACGAATGATCTGGATCCGGTGTACCTTCCGGTTCATAATTTGACAACTGTGTCAAATTCACGAATGTCCGATTTTTCTCAATACGATATATTGCTGAAAATTCTGCAGGAATATCGGTTTTGAATTCATATGCCGAACCCGGTGTCATCGTTCCATAGATTGATGATAGTTTCATTGTTGAACTTGTGAAATACTGACGACAAGCCCATCCTGGATTCACATTCTCACCGGATTGTGCACCGAAGATATATGAATTCGTGTTTGATCTTACAATTCGATCACGGAATGTGATAATCGAATTTTCATTTGCGAAATAACCAGAGTCAAAATATATACCACCGGGACTTTCTATATATTCAATCTGTGTATATTCGCTTGAGACTGTCGGCACATATCGCGTCGTTACGGATGGTGGTTCGATACTCGTAGATACAAAAGGACCAGGTGCTACTTCACCAGACGATGAATATTGTGTGTATGGAATAAATCTATTATTCACGATATCATACAATCCTGCAGAACCATCGGATTGTCTGACACACGGAATAAGTTCCATCTTCAATATATGTTCACCATGTTCATATTCAAATGCACGAAGATAGTACACTTTACCAATGAACATACGTCCGGATATAACAGATGTACCTCGTCTACAACCACAAAAAATAATTGTTTTGTCAGATTCTGGTGTACCGGATATGTCTGAATTATAACACAGCACATGTCCATTGACAAATGTTCCCCATTTGTCAACCTGATACACTGCTTTGGTCTCTGACGTAATCTGAGTTGGCAACATGTAGCTTCCGTTTTCCCAACCCATTGTACCATAGATGGATGCCATTTTGGGTGTATTGTTATAATACGAATTTAACCAAACAACCCATCCTGGATTTACATTTTGGCCCGACTGAGATCCAAGGATCGCATATTCAGCATTATTCGATGACTTTGTTTCATATTCAACTGAAAATACAAATGTTGTATTTTCTTTGGCGATATAGTTTGTGTCAAAATATACATTTCCATTTGTATAAAGATATGACACACGCGAATATCCCGTTGGTAACACCGGGATATATGGATCGTATGGTCTCAGTTCATCTGCGGTATGAATACGAATATCAGAAGCGCCACCGCCACCAGCACCTGCTTTCCAGCTGGTAGAATCCTGACAGGCACGTCCGCCGTTTCCACCGCCGTTGAATCCACCATCACCGATTTTGAAACCAGTCGCACCTGCGTCACCGCCATTGCCACCAACATATGCATGCAATGATGTTGCTTGTGATAAATTGATGATTCCGTATGAAACACCACCGAGATTGTGATATCCATTAAAAGTAGAACCACCAGAAGCACCGTGACACATCAACAAATGTTCGCCGGCTGCCAATGTAAACGGATATTCACCTGCATTGGTGAATTCCTCCGTTGCTTTCCACATTCTATCTTCGTAGACAAAAATATTTGCCATTTATCACACCTCCATTAGGTGTCTGGAGTGTACGGTGTGTCATTCGAAGAATAAACTGCGACAAGCGTATCGTCTGGCAGAGCATTGATTTCAGCTTGTGTTGGATTGTGTGAGAATGTCTGAATTGCAGATTCAAAACCAACGATTTTGATTTTGCCTGCAGCTTTGTCATTCTCGACTGTATCCGATGTATACTCTGGAACAAGAACGCGGTAAACTGTTTCAGTGTTTGTATCAACAATCAACATGTTTCTTTTATACAGTTTACCAGACTGATAATCTTCGATTGATGCAGTTCCACCACCGCCACCGATTTGAATCTTCGGAAGGTTTGCCGCAATCTCTTGCAACAACGCCTGCTGTCTGTACACAACTTCAAGCAAATCTTGAAATGTTTGTTCGGTTGCCATTATGATTCCTCCTTTCCTTCGTCAGGGATCCATGATAACAGTGTCTCATTAATACTTGCGAGAGACTGATTGATGTTCGCAATTGAGTTGGTCAAAGGCACAACAAGTTCGTCAATTTTATACTTGACGAATTCCCAAGTGCAAAGATATACGACATCGCCATCTTCCAGATCAAACTGTAATGGCCGCATGTTCTTGTCTTCATTGGTTGCCATTTCCGACAACTCCTTTCTATATAAAGTTATGAAGTCGTTTTTCGATACTATATAGAAGAAAAAAAACAAAGGGGTGCCGAAGCACCCCTTTGTTTTTAATGATTCGCCGAAACGGGTGTAGATCGCAAATCGATCACAGCCTCGTTCTGAAATGTAATACTCTCCGGATCACAGATTTGATCACGGGGATTCTCATTTGTCGATGTATCTGCTCGGGATTCCTCCTGATGAATCTTCTTGAGCAGCAGATCGTATAGCAGACCCATGATGATTACCTCCTTGCCATGTATCGCGGAAGCGCATGAGTGCGTCGATGAATTTAGTATCGTTCTGTTCAAAGCATGCACACGATTCTCTGGAAGAGAATGTTGGAATAATATCTTCCAGAAGATTGGAGATCGGCTGATCTCCATTCATACGACGAAGCGTCTTTACAGCCGTTCCATTTTCATCGACGGGAACCCACACTTCTCGACAAAAACGTTTTCCATCTTTTCTACAAGCACAATGCTTGCAGATCAGACACATTGAAAACAGCTCGTCTGCTTGGAACGCAATTGCATCACAGATGAGTTGTTTGAAGTTTCTTTCTGAACCGAAATGTGCACAGCAGTTCATCCAGTCCAGCATCGATGCCTGCTTGATGTTCACATGGAACATATCAAGCAGAAAAGCAACTCTTTCAAGTGCTTTACGAAGCCAAAGGGAACCAGGTTCTTTCCTGATGATAACCTGGTACCATTTGGCGTACCCATTGATCGCTTGCACGATCGCAATGATGAATTTATCACTCACATTGTAGAGGATTTCATCAATGCAACGATCAACGGCGTCAGATGACATTCTATACGTGATGCCATCTTCAAATACGATTGTGTCGTCGTCCAAAGACTCATCAATGACGACTGTCACACATCTATTTTTGCCATCCCAGAAATCAGGACGATGGACAATCTCGATTCCCCATCTTTTCAGAATCTCCTGACTGGATTTACGCAATGTTGTTGTTTTCATTTCCTTTGTTCCTTTCTTTCTTTATATTAGATCACATATCTAATTGATATGTGATCCTGTGCACACCGATGCCATTTGGTGAACCAGTTGTCACCAGCTTCATCGGATATGTCTCTCGGATCTTTTCCGAGCATGCTGGCGGAGATTATCTCAAATGTATCCGACTTTCCTTCATTGTTAACGGTTTGGAAAGTCAGACACTTTTCGTTCTTATCGATCAGAAAGGCCTTACATTTTCTTTCGGCGGTGGTAATTTCATATACACCGCCGATCACCCACGCTTCTGGGATGAATTCCACCCCAGTAATCTTCAGAAATCCGTTTGAAGGCAGAATCGTGGTAACTTCACTGCACCGAGGTGCATAGATTGGATTTCCGTACGGATCGCGATACGGAAGTGTATACTGCGGTATCTGTTGTTGCATCTGACTGTTCTCCAAAAGTTGATTCATATATGCTGATTCGGATTTGGGACTGGGCTCGGGTTTCGGTTTAGCTTCCTGATTCTCTGTGGGTTTGACGGGACAACCGTACAACGGTTGTACACCTGTAGATTTTGAGATCATCGAATCATTATCTTTTTTAGGCATTTGAATCCTCCTTCTTTTTCACATATTCACAAAGCTGCTCTAGTGTATAGCCTTCCATAACTTTCACCTGAAGCTCTGCAAATGTCAATTTGTCCCGAACATTGATATGTTCAGGTTCTGTCTGATAATGGAACCGGCAGAATTTCTTGAACGTCTCTTCATTGATATAATCAATCTCGAGGCAGAGATCAACTCTACCGGGTCTGATGATGGCCGGATCCAGTTTGTCAAGATGATTTGTGGTAAAGATGTAGATCACCTTGTCATTGTTTCCGAAACCATCGATCATATTCAAAAATGTTCCGATGGTTGCGATTTGAACATTGCGGAATGCATTTTCGTCCTTATCTGTAGACCGCTCCAAAGTAAATCTGCATGTGTCCAGGTCTTCGATTACGACAACCCGCATTCTGTCTTTTGGTGCAAATCGCAACCATTCTTCATTGACAACCGCTTCTGATAATTTATCACCCGGGATGTAATATACATCACAGTCGATCAGGTTGATAATAGCCTGTACAACTGATGATTTGCCGGTTCCGGGATTACCATGAAGCATGATCCCGTAATGATATGGTATGCAATGTTTCCGGTACCATGCTTCGGAATCGCAGAACTTCTTCACCCCGTTGATGATCTGTTGTTCCTGATTGAGCGGGATAAACACATTATCGAAAGACCGGTTCGGTTTATCCGGATACTCCGAAGAGTAATTCCCGATAACCTTTCGATATATGAATTTCGATTCATATGCTTCGATTCTTTTAGATTCTTTGATAATCTGTCTGATGAATCTTCTGAGTGTTTCGACGTTCTTTTTCGTGTATACAACTTTCAGGGACATCGTCAGCCGATAATTTCCATCGCTGTTGTTGTCCCGCGGATTGCATTCGAATTCCAACCAAATTGTTGTACCTTCGAACATACACGCGTCAACTCTCTTGCCGGGGATCTTTGCATAATCCACACTTCTGAAATGCCGCCGATTTACAACGGCAGTTTCATCATCATACCATGGCACTTCGGTGCCAAGTTCTGTTGGAATATGCGGGAAGTATTTCACAATAGCGTCTTGTTTGACATTCCATCTGAATGTCGAGACGTCCACTGTGAACCACATCAATCCGGAAATGGTATTCCGGACCATCTTGATCGGCTCATCGAGAATCATACTTGTGAGATTTCCGACGATTCTGGATGCAGTAAGGTTCATGCCTGTCCTCCTTCAAACTGTGTGACGATGTCATCAGCTGTCAAAGGTTTGGTCGCTTCTGCAACTGCTTCAATGAGAAGTGCTGCTGTTTCGCCGTACTTTTCAACGACTTGTTCACGTGCAGCCGTCGTCATCGGACGCAGTTTCTCCTGGAACGATTTCACTTCGGCTTCCAGTTCACTGATCCTCTTCATCAGCTGGCAATACTTAAGCGCGGTCTTGATGAGTTTGCGTTTCTGATGCAGGGATGCGATTCCTGCACACGCAACCTGAATCTGAGACAGGTTCATGCTCAAGAATTCATTCACATCAACACCGCAGGATCTGCACTGTTCAGTGAGCTTTTCCTTGGTCTTGTCGATTTCACCTTTCAGCTTATGCAGTTCTTTTGCATAAGCGTAGATTTCCATCGATGATTGCTTGATGTTCTGCTCAAGCGTTCTGTTTTTTTCCATAAAAGAATCCTCCTATCACGTTATAGTTTGACAAAGTCTTCGTTGCTTTGTCCAGATTAATAATATACATATGAAGAAAAAAAATAAATACATAGATATGCATACAACTTCAAATAATGCATTGAGGGAAATGGATTATTAAGGATTCAAAAACATACGTTCGTACGCTCTCAATTCCGTTTGGGTTTTGCGGATTTCTTGTAACCAGTCTGGTGTTTGGTCCACCGTTGGTTGAAACTCTTTTGAGTCACAAAGTTTCATGATCTTGTCGATTCGATCATAAACTTTTGGATCCGAAAAATCAAACATGTCATCACCTCCTTTCAAATGGAATGGTGATGATGTGTGATTTCCCTCAATGCATAAAAATAATATACATATAAAAAATAAATAAGCGGGGGCGTGAAGCCCCCGCGTTATTCATTCACAGCAATTCCAACAGATTCAAACCATCGAAGCTGAATTTCTGCAGCCCATCGATATCGACGAGGTCAACCATATCTGCTTTCATATTCTGAATTGCGGATTCCGGTATCATCTTCGTATGTGATTCAATATCCACCAATGGGTAGTTTGTCTTCACATAGTTATGATATACTTCATCAATGATTGGCAGAACCGATTCAACACTCTTCGGATCTTTGCGAATCTTTCCTTGCTCAACACCGCGCAGAAGATTATGTGCAAATGTCGTGATACCGATTTGTGTCAAACCCAGGATACCGCGGTCGAAGTCACCGACAATAACATTCAGCAGATTGTAGAAGACTTTGTTTTCGATAAATTCACCCACGATATTGTCTTCATCAACCTTTGAGATTGCTTGTACAATCTGCAACGGATCAGCAATCTGCTGTGAACCGCTCCGTCTGAATCTTGAGAAGATGACTTTGGTGTTTGGCATCATATAATATCCGGTCATCAATGCATTGCCGGATATGATGATGCGTTTTCTTCCACTCTTCTCATAGTCATCCAGGATATTGGGAATTACGATTGAATCAAATTCAGTTGAAGTAATCAGATACATATTCGGAACGTATTTCAGGATTGCTTGTACTTTCCGAATTGCGGATGACATGTAATACACAAACTGTGTATACTTATCGCTTTTGAACTTGTTTTCATGTGGGACCATGTATGATTTCAGGATCTTCCGTTCCGCAAGCTTAGGAAGTTCAAAATCATTCATAATTCCAATAATTCGAACATTCTCCCATTTGCGAGAGAAGTTCTTCCAGTGGTGTAATGTCGTCAAAAATGACGACATCAAATCCACTTCAACTTCGTTTCCAGCAAATGGGAGATAACTCAGAAACTTCTGGAATGTTGACAATGATTTGACAAAGGTATTGAAATCGATAAAGATATCAACACCTTTCGGAACATCATATGTTTCACCGAGAATTGTTGATATCACTTTGTATTTTGCTTTCAGTGTTCCTGTAATCGGACCACTCGATACTTGATTCATGAACTCACCTCACAGTGTTTGTTCGCCAAACAGATAGTCGACGAATCCCCGGACACCGACACGATTGATCGAATTCCGTTCATCGAATATAGAATGATACAGATGATGCTTTGTCTGCTCAAATGACATTGCAGTCGAGAACGCCTCGATGTTCTGCAGAACGGTCTTCAACCGCATGATCTGATATTCTTGATTTTCTTGCGACCAGTCTGGGCGCAGTAATTTATTATCGACCCGACGAATCAGATGTCCGATCAGAATTTCACCATGTGTAGACAGAATGGGGATCAGACCATGTAACATCTTTGCCAAAGCCACAACAGCATCCTCAATGGTTGCGAACCGTGTGATATCAGATTCAAACAGTTTCATGATATCCATGTAACGCTTTGTCATCATGATGTTAATCGGAATAACCACAGCAAATTGTCCGCCGGCTTCCAGGATCTTATGGGACGTAATCTTGTAATAAGTCACATCATCGAT
>Ga0247611_10005454_pt1 | contig 16806 bp, 13 predicted proteins | sample 177DNAGHGhighgp2_FD_192422 | JGI IMG/M metagenome (GOLD analysis project Ga0247611, IMG submission 192422) | Sheep rumen microbial communities from Palmerston North, Manawatu-Wanganui, New Zealand - 1770 DNA GHGhigh gp2 | ecosystem: Host-associated > Mammals > Digestive system > Stomach > Rumen... | reverse complement strand
CCTTTCCTCCCGCTTGGATGTCCGCGAGGGAGGGCATAGGGAATTAATCCGACTTTCGCCGGGCTGTGCCCTGCATGGAGGCAGGTTGGATACGCGTTACTCACCCGTGCGCCGGTCGCCATCGGATACTGCAAGCAGAATCCATGCTGCCCCGCGACTTGCATGTGTTAGGCCTGTAGCTAGCGTTCATCCTGAGCCAGGATCAAACTCTCCGTTGTATAAAGAGTATCTTCTGCGCGGCATCCGCCAGGATGCCGCCGCTGTCTTCTCCTCGCCAGAATGCCGAACGTCTCTATTCACCCGAATAGGACGGGGATGGCTCACCTCATACCACTCTAATGGAAGAGGAAGCCGCTCCCGTTGTTTGCAACACGGGACACATCCCAGTAAAAGGGAACGTCCCGCGGTGCCACCTCTCTGTCTTCATGTAACCCTGTCAAAGAACCGCCTCCCCAGGGGAGGCATCGCAAACGGGCGAATTGCCCGAAAGCGGATGCAAAGGTAGGAAAAAATCGTGAACCGCGGAAACTTTATACGACTTTTTTACACTAAATCATGAAAGTTTTCCGGATTCTTTACAAAATCACACAATTAAAGACTTACACCTTTTATTATATATAATATAGAAATAACTTTTAAGGGGAGAAAGGATGAATTGTTTGCACTCAGAGGGGACGTTAAAATATGTGGAAAATCCGCTTCATGTCTATCGTTTTTTATCCATAGTCGCTTATTTACAGATTTTTTTTGTACATTTGCGGAAATTACATAATTACGTATATGAGCACAAACGAGCAGAAAACCGAATTACAAGAAATGAAGGTTGAAAATACAGAAGAGAGAGAAGATAGATCAGATAGACTATTACTGAATGTCGAATACCTACCCTGCCTGAATTTTGCCATGACACAAAATGGACGGCAGTGTCTGGAGTATTGTGAGCTAACAAACCATTCAGACAATGACATTCACGATCTGACCATCAACATTGAAGGAGACTATATCATTACTGCTTCAATTGCAGTCGACATCATTCCTGCGCATCAGACGATCCGCATCACCGACATTGATGTAAAACCAGATGCTGACAAACTGCGAGAGCTTACAGAAAGCGTCACCACAAAGTTCAATGTCATCATATCTACTGAAGGCCAAGCCATCATCAAGAACGCTTACGACTTACGGTTGCTGGCTTTCGACGAGTGGTCAGGAAGTAATGTCATGCCCGAGAGTCTGGCTTCATTTGTCACCCCCAACATCCCTGAACTATCAGAAATCAAGGTTTCAGCTGCCAAATATCTGGAAAAGCTGACAGGTTCTTCAGCTTTGGACGAATACCAGACACAGGATCCAAACAGAGTCCGCGCACAAGTAGCTGCCATCTTTGAAGCCTTGAGAAGCGTTGGCATCGTCTATGCTGCCCCACCCGCCAGCTACGAAAAAGAAGGGCAACGTATCAGACTGGCCGACAAGGTGTTAGCAGAAAAGACAGGAACCTGTTTAGACCTATCACTGCTCTATGCCTCATGTCTGGAATCATGCGGTCTCCACCCTATTCTGATTCTGTTCAACGGCCACATGTTCATTGGTTGCTGGCTAATTGACAAATACCACTATCAGACTATCAGTGACGATCTTTCACTATTGTCGAAAAGTATTGCCGACGGCATCAACGAGTTGGTATTAGTAGAAGCAACTTCTCTCACTAATTCTGGAAAGGTGGCTTTTGAAGATGCAGTAAAGGCAGCAGAAAAACACATCATCGCAGAAGAGAACAAGTTCATACTTTTCTGTGACATCTACCGCTGCCGCCTTGAAAACATCCGGCCTCTACCGATGCGCATAGACGGAAAATGGGAGACAGAGGGTCTTGCTCATGAACAAGCCACCAAGACAATCAAAGAACTGCGAGTGGAAGAGCTAAACCTGACAGGAGGAAATGGAAAGATTACCCGACAGCAGATCTGGGAACGCAAACTGCTCGACTTCTCATTACGCAACAACCTGTTGAACATCCGCATCGGGAAAAAAGCCGTCCCCATTGCCTCTTATAACATAGAGGAAATGGAAAACAACCTGTCGGAAGGGCACGACTATCAACTCATGCCTTGCCCAGCCAAGAAGAAGATCACTCCAAACGAATTCGGCATTTATGACTCACGCCTTTATGAAGACGAGCTTAAAACAGTTGTTGAAAATGAACTTCAACACGACAAGCTCTGTACCTATCATACAGAAGAAGAGCTAAACAGCATGACGAAGAGTCTTTTCCGCGACTCGCGCACAGCACTTGAAGAAAACGGAGCAAACTCTCTGTTTATCGTCTTCGGTCTGTTAAAATGGTATGAAAACGACAAAAGCGTACGTCCCCGCTATGCTCCGCTCTTGCTAACACCGGTTGACATCATCCGCAAAGGTGTCAACAACTATATCATTCGCAAGCGTGATGAAGAAACGACCTTCAACACCACATTAGTCGAAATGCTCAAGCAGCAGCACGAAGTAAATCTCACCGGTCTGTCACCGCTGCCCGAGGATGAGCATGGAACCGATGTGCGCAAAGTGTTCTCCATTGTCCGTTCTCACCTGACGGGACATTCCAAATGGGACATCATCGAGGAATGTATGCTTGGACTGTTCTCATTCAACAAATTCGTCATGTGGAACGACATCCACAACAATGCCGACAAACTGAAAGAGAATCCCATTATCAGCAGCCTCATCAACAACAGCTGGACAGATGAAAAGGAATCAGCTCAAACTACATCGAAGACAGACATCCGTCAACTTGACATCTCTGTTGAACCGCATGAATATGCCATCCCTGTAGATGTCGACTCTTCACAAATGGAAGCAGTTGTCGAGTCTGGATTAGGAAACAGTTTCATCCTCTATGGTCCTCCGGGAACAGGAAAAAGCCAGACCATCACCAACATGATTGCCAACGCTTTGTACCATGGCAAGCGTATTCTCTTCGTTGCAGAAAAGATGGCTGCCCTGCAAGTTGTACAGAATCGTCTGGCAAAAATAGGCCTCGACCCGTTCTGTCTTGAGCTTCATTCCAACAAAGTGACTAAGACTCATCTGCTCCATCAACTGCAGACCGTTCTCGACATCCCACGCATCAAGACGCCAAAGGAATATGAGGCCGTTTCTAAAGAACTCTACAACCAGCGTTCGCAGTTAAACGAATACATGACTCTGTTGCACAGCAAACAGTCTTCAGGACTATCCCTCTACGACTGCATCACCCGTTATGAAGGTATTGAGGGGGAAGAGATTACTCCTGACAGACAATTCCTGCAAGGCATCACTGAACAAAAGCTGGGGCAGACTACAGAATCTATAGCCCAGCTTGATACTGTGTTCGCCATCACCGGACATCCGACAAAGAATCCGCTGAATGGACTCTTGCTGACAGATCCATCACAAAGCGCAACGGAAAAACTTCGGACACAACTGGCAGAACTGCAACAACACATGGGTCCTGTTGCTACATTCATGCAGTCGTTCCTCTCCCAATTTGGACTTGGTGCGAAGGAGAACATTTCTCTGACAGCATGGGCTGAACGGCTTATCAAGGCCATGGAAGAGATGCCAGTGCTCTCGCCCGACCTTCTCAGAATTGTATCCGACAGTTCATTATCCGCCGAATGGAAGCAGGCAATAGACGCCGGAATCCAAAGAGAATCATTAAAGGCAAAGATTCTCACAAAGAATGCTCCCGAAATCCTTAATGCCGATGCAATGGGTCTGAAAGCCAAATGGCAGGAGATTCAAGACCAGTTCGTCGTGTCTCGCCTGTTTGCCAAGCGTTCGTTCATTAAGTCATTGAAGGTTTACAATAGTAGCATTGAAGAAGATGACATCACTCAGCTTATTGACAGTCTGATGGAATACAGGCGACTCTCTCAAGACATCGCTAACTACGCTGACCAGTCGAAAGCCCTTTTCGGCATCTACAGCGGGAAATGGGAGAACATGCAGTCCATCATGGATAGGGCTACTGCCGTCATCAGTGTATTAAGCGAACAAGTTGCTTCCCCAGCAAGTGTTCTTTCTGGCAAGGAAAAGCTGCCGACCGACACCGACAGCATTGCACATCTGAGAGCTTTCAATAAAGGATTGGAGGAACTGAGCGGAACTATAACCAACAATGACCTAACGATTAGTGCTCTCCAACAACAACTGCCACAATGGATTAGCAATATCGACAAAGCACGCGACTGGGCACAATGGTGCTTACGCAGAAAAGAACTTGAGGAAAACAACCTGCAGTGCATCATCGACTATCTCATGAGCAATGAGAACCACAGTGGTCTTCAGGCAGCCAAAGGACTTCTGAAAGGCTGTTATCGCAGTCTGGCACTCGAAATGATTGACAGCAACCGACAGCTACAGATGTTCAACGGACTTCTCTTCGAGGACGCCATCTACAAATACAGAACCATCGCCAAACAATTCCAGGAGCTGACCAAAAAGATTCTTTATTGTAAGCTGGCAGCCAATATACCCACACAGGCACTGGAACCAAGTGCTGCTTCTGAACTGGGCATATTGAAACGATATATTGCAACGGGCGGAAGAGGCACCACCATCAGACACATCATCGATCAGATACCGACATTGCTTCCCCGGCTGTGTCCTGTCATGCTCATGAGTCCGATATCCGTTGCTCAATTCATCGACCTCAACCAAGACAAGTTCGACATCGTCTGCTTCGACGAGGCATCCCAGATGCCCACCTCTGAAGCTGTGGGCGCCATTGCACGCGGAAAGGCACTTATCTGTGTAGGTGACCCGAAGCAGATGCCACCAACGAGTTTCTTCTCCACCAATGCTGTCGATGAGAGCGAGGCTGACATCGACGACATGGAAAGCATTCTCGACGACTGTATCACCATCTCACTTCCTGCCAAGTATCTGACGTGGCACTACCGTTCGCGCCATGAGAGCCTTATAGCATTCAGTAATGCGCAATACTATGAAGGCAAGCTGTTCACATTCCCGTCTATTGACGACCGTGTTTCTAAGGTGCAATTCATTCCTGTCAAAGGAACATACGACTTTGGAAAGACTCGTTGTAACCGCTCCGAAGCCGAGGCCATCGTCAAAGAAGTTGTCAGAAGGCTCAGCGATAAAGAACTGTCCAAAAGAAGTATCGGTATCGTTTCTTTCAGTAAGGTACAACAGAACCTCATTGAAGACCTACTCACCGAAGAACTTGCGAAGTCTCCCGAACTGGAGAAGGCAGCCTACGATGTGGAAGAACCTATCTTTATCAAGAACCTTGAAAACGTACAGGGAGACGAACGCGACATCATTCTTTTCTCTGTGGGCTATGGTCCCGACAAGAACGGAAAGGTCTCAATGAACTTCGGACCGCTGAACAACCAGGGAGGTGAACGACGCCTGAATGTTGCCGTCTCGCGTGCCCGCTACGAGATGATGGTCTTCTCCACCTTACAGCCCGACCAGATCGACCTTCGCCGTTCGAATGCTCAGGGTGTGCAGGGATTGAAGTATTTCCTTGAATTTGCGAAGAACGGCAGGATGGCTATCTCTTCAAATCAGATGAGCAAGGCAGATGAGAACGCAGAAATTGTGAATGCCGTTGCCGAGGAAATCCGGAAGATGGGATATGAAGTTGATACTGAAGTAGGCCGCTCTCAGTTCAAGATCGACTTGGCCGTCAGTAATCCAGACGACAAGGACAATTACATCATGGGTATAATCTGTGACGGAAAGAACTATTATGAGACCCGTACGGTGCGCGACCGTGAGATTTGCCGGCCGAGTGTACTCAAGGGACTGGGATGGCATCTGATGCGTATTTGGGCTGTCGACTGGTTTAACAACAAAGAGGCTGTGATAAAGCGCATCAGTTCTCAACTGGAGCAAATAAAGAAAGGTGAGTTCACAGAAAACGACGGATTCACTGCTGCCAGAAAGACTGCCGTTCAACAGGCTCTCAATATGGCTTTTGCCGTCAACGAGGACGAACTGATTAGTGAGGTTACCAACGACAAAGCAGAAACTTATATCTTTGCTCCTCTCAAGACAAACACCCTCGCCGGCGGTCGTAAGCTGAATAAGACTGAAGCCAGTAAGATCCTCACCCAACTCATTGCCATGGAGCAACCCATCACAGCGAGCTTCCTCCAGAAACGACTGCTTGAGATCTATGGAATCCCAAAGATATCTCCTGAACTTCAAGAGTTTATTGAATTCGGTGATTACACCAAATACATCGATCCTGCATCACCCACGGATAATCCTGTCTACTGGGAGAATGAAGAAGCTGCCAAATCTTATAATTCTTACAGAAATGGCGGAAATCGTGAAATCAACGACGTCCCTGCCATTGAGATCATCAATGCCGCCAAATATGCTGTGGCAGAACAAGCATCCGTTCAGCTCGAAGGACTGAAGAAACAGGTGACTCAAATGCTCGGCTTCGCACGGAAAGTTCAGAAGACCGACGTCGTTGTTGAAGCCGTGATAGCTCAGCTGTTGGACAGTGGAGAACTGGTGGAGAATAACGGTAACATCTACAAGGGATAAGAAAACGATGACAATGAAATCACGAAGAAGGAATTATGAGGGATGTATTTCTGTCATTCTTCATTTGGTGCTGATTCTCTGCCCCTCTGTTGTCATGGGGCAGATGCATCGGTACAACCCCAACTTCGCGATTTCTCATCGCAACTTCTGTGACACCATCCCTATTGAAGTGGAAGACGACCAGCTCTACATCAATGTGACGATGAACGGGAAGTCGTATCGCTTCAACCTCGACACAGGCTCAAGTCAGGGCATGGTGTTCACGGGGTCCCGCATAGACTCACTCAAGGAATTAGGCAACATCATCTCGCGTGACGCGAACAATCAGACTGACACCGTGAGGGTGGTGCAGATTCCGAAGTTCACATTGGGAAGTCTCTCCATTGACGGTTATGTTGCCTCTCTGCTTCCAAGTTCTGCTGTCAGACAGAAGTTTGATGCCATCATCGGATTCGACCTTTTCAATCGCGGCATCTGCGGGAAGATTGACACGGAGAACAAATGGCTCATTCTTTCCGACCAGAAAAGAATCTTCAAGAAAGAAGAGGAGAACGGCTACGGCATCAAATACAAACTGAAATGGTTTGTACCCTATCTGTATGTCAGTCCTTTCACCCTCCACACAGATGAAGTACTTTTTGATACTGGATTCAATCAGCTCTACACGATGAACAAGGACGGATTTGACAAGTTTGAGAACGATCCTTCATTCAACGTACTTCATTCCTCTGTGAAGCGTCAGATAGAAGGGCGTGCACATGGCCAGATGTCTATCGGGGTGTTTGGTGCTGAGGACAAAGACGAAGTGGTCTTCCTTCACCTTGACCAGCTGAAATGGGGGAAACTCTCTTTCACCAACGTCAGAGCCATCACCACCCAAGGCGCTTCGAAAATTGGTGCTCCCCTACTCCAATATGGTGCACTCATCATCAATCCCTTTAAGAAGAAGCTCACATTACTACCTTATAACAATCAGTGCAACGACACCATTAATGTGGACAACAAACAATTCAGCGTGGCATTCATTCCTGTCGGGAAACAGACGAAGGTCGGCCTCATCTGGGAAAAGAGTGAGCCTTATCTGGCAGGGATGCGACAAGGGGATATCGTTCTCCGCATTGACAACCGTATCATCCATACTTTCTCTGATTTCATCCGATTCCGCTTTGTCAAAGGAGAAGAGCATCGCTTTTACCTTCGCGACAAAAACGGCTTGGAAAAGACGGTGGTTTGCAAGATAAAAGAATAAGCCATCCCTTTAATTCCGATTAATTAGTATTAATTTCATCAGAATATTCATTTCTCATTGTGCTGTTCTCAAATTTTATTACTATCTTTGCGACAAAATAAAAAGAATACTAATTGAGAGTCAATAACAAACAATTATAATTTGAACGAGCAATGAATACAACGATTAAGGAAGTAGAGGGCGATTTAGTTGCTATCTTAGAGGGAAGACTTGACACCGTTTCAGCACCCCAGACAGAGAAGGATCTGGAACCTCTCAGAGACTGTATTGGTCATAACATTATACTCGACTGCACCAAACTGGATTACATATCGTCCAGCGGTCTGCGTATTTTCCTCGCCATATTAAAGAATGCCAAGTCGAAAGGCAGTCATGTGTACATACAGGGCATCAATGATGACATCCGTAACGTCTTTGCCATGACTGGTTTCATCAACCTCTTTGAATTTAAATAAGCATGCGGATTGATGCTCATACCGAGAATCTGCTGAAACAATATAAAGAAAGGCTGCCTTTACTAAAACAAATAGAAGAGAAAGCCTTTCTTTTACTTAGTGAGTCGTTCCAGCAACAAGGTCTCTATGTCACTGCAATAGAACATCGCGTTAAGACTGAAGAGTCACTGATCGGGAAACTGAAGCTGAAAGGCTATAAGTATCGTACCATTGAAGAAGTGACCGACCTCGTCGGTCTGCGTGTCATCACTTTCTACAACGACGATGTAGACAAGATTGCAGCTTTGGCAAAAAACTTATTCGACGTGGACTGGCAAAACTCAGTTGACAAGCGCAAGCTGCATCAGCTGACAAGCTTCGGATATAACTCCTTGCATTTCATCTGTAAGTTGAAAGAGTCAGATGCCGACGACCCGGCGATGCTAAACATCCGTTTTGAACTACAGATGCGCACTGCCCTTCAGCACGTGTGGTCAACTATTGAGCATGACACTGGCTATAAAGGTGTGGTTCGGATTCCTGACATCTACCGTCGGCAGTTCAGTCGTCTGGCAGGTATGCTTGAACTCATTGATGACGAGTTCAGCAGGCTTCGCATAAAATTAGGTGAATACAGAAGACAGATGACAGGACTTGTCAAATCCGGAAAGCTGGAGGAGGTTCCTTTTTCTGCCGACACGTTCATGCAGTATCTTGAACTACGTCCTTTCGACAGTCTGAACAAACGTATCGCTGCCGTCAATCAGGCTGAAATCATTCCTGCCCCATTGATGCCATACTACTCCATCCTTGAATCCTTCAAACTGGCAACCTTACAGGATTTGGATCAGTTTATCAAAGACAATTCAGAAGACGCTTATCAGTTGGCAATCTCCCAGATTGCCTTTACAGATTTAGACATCCTTTCTGAAAACATAGGCATCCAGAATCTTTGCTTCGTCCATATCCTGAAGAATGGAGGCGGTAGTGAGGGTATCAAGGCTGTTTACGATCATCTCAACGGTACATACGACAGTAATCTGACTCTTGCGGAGATGATGGTCCGGCAAGCAAAAAGTCTCCCTTTCATGCAAGATAAAGACTTAGTATCATGAAGCAAAAGACTGATAGCAGTTTACTGAATCATGCTATTTTGTTTGCCGTGCATGCACATGCTAATGTTGAACGTAAGGGCAAAGGCTTTCCTTATATCGTTCATCCATTAGAAGCCATGACCATCGTTGCTACCATCACATCTGATCAGGAATTGCTGGCAGCCTCGGTGCTACATGATACGATAGAAGATACTGATACGACATTTGAACAACTCAAAGCAGAGTTTGGGCAACGGATTGCAGAAATCGTTGAAATAGAGACCAACATTAACGCCGACTTTCCGGAAAACGACGATTGGTATTTCCGTAAGAACACATCCATTGAAAAGATCAGCACAGCTTATCGCGATGCACAGATCGTTGCACTTGGCGACAAACTGTCCAACATGCGGGCAATAGCTCTTGACTATGACAGACTGGGAGAAGAACTATGGCAACGATTCCGTGTGAAAGATAAAGAAGCAGTAGGATGGTATTACCAAAGTCTTGTGAAGGCTCTTTCTCCTCTTGCAGACATTCCTGCCTATCAGGAATTCAAGAATCTTGTCGTCCAGGTCTTCGGATAAAAGTTATTGATGACCGCTAAACCTTTTTCGAAAGCATAAATACAGGCTGAAACTCAAGCGAGGGCTTCAGCTTTTTTAGTTTACTTGTTTTTATAAACCTTCGTCCAATATCCAGATGCGTTGTTCGCTATCATTTCTGATGGAAATACGGCATTGCTTTTTAGTTCACCATGTTATATTCGATTTAGGACAACTCCATTTTCGCCAATATGAGTAAATACACAAAAGTTTTTATTATTTTCTTTAAATGTTTTTTTGATTAATAGCAGCAAATCGAAGAAAAATGTGTAATTTTGCCATCGTACTTTATGTAAAGTGCAAGACATATTGCTCAATAGACTTCTAATCCCCACATAGAGAAAGAGCAACATCACTAATTATTGGGACCCACCCCATAGGGCGCGGGCATTCCCATATATTAGTGATGGTTGTGGTGACCAAGAAGTCGTATGGTGAAGGTCTGCGCCTTACTATATACTTATTCATAGACAAGATATGATACTGGATTGGCTGAAAAAAGTTTTTGGTTTGGTATCAAAAGAACCAACATATGAAGATAAGGATGCCAACATAATAACTACATCAAAATCTCCATACCAAAGACTTGATGACAGAATAAAAACTGCAAAAGAAGAAAAGGAAAAACTAAAATCTTCTGATACGGACTGGTACAGACTGTCAATTCCAAAGTCAGAAGAAAGGAAACCTTTAAAAATATTTCATCCACGTAAGTTTGAAGTTACCATCAATCTAAAAGCTCTGAAAGAGGAACGACTTAGAAGAGAGGCACACGAACTGAAAGCTTATGAGGATGAAGTCAAATCTCTTTTGTATGAAGTTGAAAGACAGATTGGACAACGGAATGCAGATGATACTAAGATCACTTTGGCTTTGATTCTCGAAAAGATAGTCAAAACCAAAGATGTAGAAATCCGCCAAAGATATCAACTACTTCAATCTCGTTTTAATAACCTTGTTTTAGAACTAGAACGAGAAGAACTTGCAAGACAAGCTGAAGTAAAACGTCGGAAGGAGGAAGAGATACGCAAACGAATAGAGGCAGAAGAAAAGGCTCGCAAAGAAAATGAAAAACATGAGAAAGAGAAACGTGAACAACGCGAGATAAAAGCCAAAAGACTTGTAGAAGAAGCAAGAAGAAAGGAACAGGCAGAACAACAGGAACGGCAGAGACTTGAACAATTGTCTTCAGAATTAAAAGATGATTGGCAGAGTTTTAAAGAAGTTCTTGATGATAATCATGTCAGATATCTATATCATTTTACAGATAGTCGCAATATCCCATCCATTAAAAGACATGGAGGATTGTTCTCATGGCAATATTGTCATGCACATGGTATCACCATACCTTGTCAAGGAGGTGACTATGATTCACAAGAATTAGACAAGATGTATGGACTTGAAGATTATGTGAGACTGAGTTTTTGTGATGATCATCCTATGGCATATCGATTAAAACTATCAGGCAGCAACATTGTCATTCTTAAAATCAAAACAGATGTAGTTCTTTTAAAAGATACGCAGTTCTCTGATATTAATGCCGCAGATAAACGACATACTCATGGCAAAAGTCTGAAGCATTTGCAAATGGTAGATTTCAATGCCACCAGAATGCATTATCTGAGGAGTGATAATCCTTATTTCAAATCTCATCAAGCAGAAGTAATGGTAAAAACATTTATCCCACTAAAATACATAGTCAATTTATGATTTACGTCGTAAACAAAAAGCGAAAACTGGAAAAAGTCAAAGAGAATTTCCCCAATGCTTCCATATTGGATATAACCTCAACATCGAATATGAGGTATGCACAGATTCTAAGCCCATTCTATCCGCACATGAATGTTCCGATTCCTTTTACAAAAGGAATGACGGCAACATGCGTAGAAGCCGTTTGGCAAGGGCTGAAAGTCTTTGATGGAGCCGATGTCGATTTTGCAACTTTCCGAAACGACACTATGCATAATCTGAAACGAACTGTACGTAAATTTGGTGTGCCAAAAGGACACCGGAAAGGGGCATACGGAAAAGAATTGTTAGGCTATTTTGAGGCACGAATGTTAATATACCTGCCTACTTATAAATGGGTCCTTGACAACGTGCCAGAAGTTCACCATGTTATAGAACGCATAAAAGAACAAAACAAGATACAAGATATTGTACTTTTAGACTATAATACAAATATAGATTTTAGAGATATATCCAAACCTTTATCTCACGCAGGATTGGTAAAACTCTATATTGAAGGAAATTATCCTGAAGGACTTAAAGGGTATACCCCAATGACCAAAGAAGAGTTGGAGAGAAAGAAACAGAAAGAGGAAGAACAAAGGAAGGAAATTAAGAAAAAGGCTAAAGCACAAAAAAAAGAACAAAGTGCAAGCCTGTTTAATAACAACCAATAAAAACATTGCCTTATGGAAAGTATAAATGATTACATTGGTCTGATTTTAGCAGTTGCAATCGTTTTTGTAGTTATTTTTCTGCAAATTATAAGTTTTGAAAAGACACGATTCAAGATTAAAGAACTTGGAAGCCTTTTTGATGGTGTGGATAATTTGTTTCTTAAAGAAACATCTATCACTCCTAATGTACTCCGTTCTAAAAGTTTATTACAGGAATTTTTGGAACACATTCAAAATCATCATGCAAAATCCGACGATGAAGAGGAAGAGCGTATAGACTACATAAACCTATCACTTATCGTTGTGTCTAATGGTAAGAAAACTAATAGACGATTAAAAATGATAGTCGATAGAACTAACGAATATCTTTGTAAGAATACAGGAACAAGTGCTGACTTAGGTATTCTTGAAGATATTTGCGATAACCAAAAAAACTCATTGGAAGATGAAATTCATAACAGTCTGAATGTTCCGCTATATTTGGGTTTGGCAGGAACATTTATTGGCATTATTACAGGACTTTGGGGAGTTGACCTTACCCAAATGTTCAACCCAATAGGTGGGCAAGCAAATCTCATGGGATTGCAACATCTTCTTTATGGTGTAGTTATTGCCATGTGTGCCAGTTTTCTCGGATTAGGACTAACTGTATTCAATAGCGCGATTTCATATAAAGAAGCAGTTTCTCTTTCAAATGAAGGAAAAGAGGAATATATGGATTTTCTTCGTCGCGAACTGATGCCTTTGCTTTCGAACAGCATGGCTTCAAGCCTAAACTCCTTACGTGGAGTGCTTGGTCATTTTGTTGACAAGTTTGGTCGAAATCTTGATGCCTATGCTGATTCTGCTGAATTGCTAAACGACAACTTGGAAAAACAGCATCTTGTTTTGCAAGAGATAAACAAGTTAAGTCTGACACGCACAGCTAATAAAATTGCTGAAACGTTCCTACAGCTCAAAGATTCCTCCAATTCCCTGTCAGTTTTCCAAACTTATCAGCAACAACTGAATTCTACAATTGCAAACATGTCTGGAATGGTTAATCAGATACAAACCTTATTGAATAGGTTTAATGAGTTTTCCGCAGGGCTATCACTTGTTGTTAGCAATCAGAACAAGTCAAATGAATTGCAGCAAGAGTTCCAAGAAGCCATCAAGACCCATTTTCCAACTGGTTCAGAGGCTCGTGAAGTATGGCGCAAGGAATTTGATATGTTTATCTCGGAAGGCAAGCAAGTATCAGAAAGCCTATCCAGCCAGCTAACCGCATCAACAGAGTATATTAAAAACTTTGTGGAAAACAATAAGGAATTCTTTGATACCTTTGATAAAATGAAGGAAGTCCTTACCACAATGGTACAATACACACAAGTGCAGGCTGATTGTTACAAGGACTTGAAGGGAGAAATCCTAAATCTGCGCAAAGATTACAAGGATGCTCAGCAAGAATCAATCGAATTGCACAAGGCTACACTTCGAGCTGTTGATGCAATGACAAAAGCCATTAAAGATATACAGAAGTAAGCTATGGCAAGAGAAAAATATAAAGACTCATTTTGGCTTAGCTACTCCGACTTGATGACAAGTCTTTTCTTCATCATGTTAGTGTTGTTCGTGCTTTGTATCAGTAAGATGAAGTATGATAATGTCGTGCTCCAACAAGAATGGAACGATGCTAATGCTAGAAAGGAGCAATTAGAGCAAATACTTCAACTCGAAACACAATTTGAGGAATTGGGCAAGTCTTCTGAACTGCAATACATAGAAGAAAAGAAAATGTTTGTTGCTAAAGATTTTATTGGGAAAGAAATTTTCAATCCACTTAATGATACTATAAAGACACAGTATATAGAAACAGTTGATAAAGTTGGGCAATCACTTCAGAATATAGTCAAAAGACTACATGATAATAATCCCAATTTGAATTTCCAACTTGTCATTGAAGGAAATGCTGCTATACCATGGCAACTTCTTCAAACTCATTCTTATAATGCTGACAATCTGCAAATGTATGAGCTCAGTTATCATCGGGCATTGGCATTGTATCGAAGATGGCGTTCAAAAGGAGTAGATTTGCGACGTTATAATACAGAAGTCATAATTGCAGGAAGTGGCTACAATGGAATAAACCGCGATACGAAAGTGGAGGAAAACAATAAACGATTCGTCATCCAAATCATCCCAAAAATATCGAAACCAAAATAAAATAATTCACATTAACCTTTCTTCCGTGATGGTTTTCGTCTTTATCATAAGAATATCAAGCCAACAAAATGAAAGTCTGGGAGCTGCGCCTCTAAAAACTATGGCACATACTCCCTGACTTTCTAAAATATCAATTATGCCACTCGCCCAATATCATGTAGGAACTCTGGAGCAAGGTCGGCACCGTTAGCCCACTCAATGGTGTAGCCTGTCAGTCCGTACTGCGTAAACTTATCAAGGTCAAGCAACTCACCGAAAACTTCGCCCGTCAGATACGGCTTTAAGTCGACCAACTTGCGAGTTCCATCGTTGAAAGTGAGCAACAACTCATAATCTTTCACATAGTCTACATCTGTTACTTTCAGCATATTGTTCTCCTTTCTTTATTTTAGTGGCTCTATTCGCCATAGGTGAAATGGATATGTGGTATCACAAAGATACACATTTATTTTCAAAATATTGTCATTCTCACTATACCTTTTATATATTATTGGCAAAAATGGTATTTCTGAATTATCTAATTCACCAGATTATTTTTCGCCATTCGTCACAAAATCGTGCAGTATATCCCAAATGTTTTGCAGTAATTGCTAAGACTTGTAATTTTGTGGTTGAAAATTGCGACTAATATAGTGGATTTAGTCCAGGCACAGCTTGCACGAGCTTTGCTACTTCAAACAAAAAAAGGATGAAAGAAAGATGAAAACAAATGGTATTATGAAGAGACTGTCGATGGGGATTCCTGCCCGTTACGTCACTTGTATGCCTGCCGACCCCAACGACAGTGAGTGCCATGTCATCAATACGGTGTGGTCGAGTCAGTTGCAAAAGTGGCTCTACATCGACCCCACGATGGATGCCTGGATCATGGACGAGAACGGTACGATGCTGAGCATTGCCGAAGTACGCGAGCGGCTGATAAACGACCAGCCGTTAGTGCTCTGCGAGACTGCCAACTGGAAGTGCGACACTACCACCGACCCGGATGTCTTTTGGGCAAAGCCATAAAGGTTAGCTGCAATTGAAGAGAGGGTTCACCTTCAATACGATGAAAACCTATGGGCGCAATATGTAGATCTTCTGACTTCTGTCCCCGCGACTTGTAATGCCGGTTGAGGGGTCGAGTGCCAGCTTTCGCAATTCCTCTGCGGCGGTTGTACGCGACAGTCCGGTCAGCTGCACATAGTCGGGAACCTTCATGAAATGATTCACATTCAGGAATTCGCGGGCTTTCCGGACGCGTTCTTCCAGCGTGAAGGGTGATTTCTTGAGTCGGCTCTCACCGCCTCGCTCCAGTGTACAATTGCAGCTTGTCTTCCTTATCAGGTCCTTGTCTGCCCTGTACGAAACGCCGTTCACAATGATACTTTGGGCATTACGACTCGTTTCGCCCTTCTCGAAAGCATCTTGTAGCATGTCGTCCCTCACCCCGAGCTTGGCGTTGAACGTACCGATGCCGTCCAGTTTCACGGAGAATCCTTCTGCCATACACAAGGCCAGCTTCTCGCTAACCAGTGACAACGCGCCAAGGATCTGGCTCTCGTCCATTCCTCCTTCACGATGACAAAGGTTTACGAAGTCCTGAAATGCCATGGGCTTCAGCTCCATCTTGTAGCAGGCCTGTGTCCTTCCTGTCCCATTCAAATCGGGAATCTCTCGCTTGATATACTTTGCATGCATAGTTAACTGTCTTGAAAATGTAAAGATAGCAAATGTTTTCAAAACCGCCAAACAATGCCGACGTTTTATTATCCATTGGTTGCGTTTTAGTATTCAATGACTATGTTTCAGCATCCATTGGCACTGTTTTAACTTTAGGCATCACTTCAGACAACTTTTACAGGTGAGAAATGCTGCTTTTCCTATGCCTTTAAACAACAAAGTCGGTATCTCCTGTTCATGTTGACAAGATTCCCAACAAGGCAACACGCTCCATTCGTCACAGAATTATGCCAATTATCCCAGAAATTTGGCTGATTCTGCTATAATAATTATCTTTGTAGCACCTAACAGAGAACACCTGCTTTGCAACCAAACAGAAAAGAAAGAACTATACAAATAAAGAAATGAACATCAGATTAGAAACCCCGGAAGATTATCGGGATGTGGAAAACCTTACGCGCGAGGCATTCTGGAATGTCTATCGCCCCGGATGCACAGAGCACTATGTACTTAATCAGTATAGAAATAATCCCGATTTCATTCCAGAACTTGACTTCGTGATGGAAGAAGACAACAAGATTATCGGCC
>Ga0247611_10005453_pt1 | contig 16811 bp, 12 predicted proteins | sample 177DNAGHGhighgp2_FD_192422 | JGI IMG/M metagenome (GOLD analysis project Ga0247611, IMG submission 192422) | Sheep rumen microbial communities from Palmerston North, Manawatu-Wanganui, New Zealand - 1770 DNA GHGhigh gp2 | ecosystem: Host-associated > Mammals > Digestive system > Stomach > Rumen... | reverse complement strand
CATTTTTTGTAATCCTTTCAGGTTTTGAATTTCTATACAATCGTGCTTTTGGGTTCGTTTTTCAAACGGAACGAGAAGAACAATCCATAAATGAATTTTATACAGACCACCCAGAAGCCGATAAAAACAGTGACATCAACGTATTCGCATCACTTAGTGCAGGCATTGAATGGCTTACCGTGAATATCTCCGTATATAAAGATTCTATCACACTAAAGACAATAGAAAGCAATTATATTGGCGACGGCAAATCGGAAATTGATTCATGTTATCGCAATGATTTGCCTCCAGACTTGACTCAAGACATCATTGAAGAAATCACTTATTATCAACAAGAGACCGATTATAGCCCTTTTGCAGATGCGTGCCTTCATCCACACGCATCTATTGAGCTTGCTAATAACAAAAACGCAACAACGATAAAATTAGACCTTCCAGACATTGATGAATATCATCCCAACGCCCAGCGTTTAGCAAAGAAAATCAAGAGCCTTGCAAAAGATTCAAAAATAAATCCGACAAAAGGTTGTTCCAATTAATTTCAAGCATTAAAAAAACATGCAAAAAATGAAACCCGCAAAGAGAATTTTCATGGCTATCTTAATTATCATCGCCGCCATCATTTTGCTTTTGGCAATTTGGTTCAACATTCCCTATTCGTCCGTCAAAACGCAGTTTCAGAACGATGTTGAAGCAAGGTTGCAAAGAGCCGTGACTCACACAAACGTAAACACCGACAGTTCCGTCGCACCCGCCGGAACGCTTAATTCCGCGGACATCGCAAACTTCCCACCTCTCATCCAAAAATATCTAGAAACGTGCGGCTACATCGACAGCGAAAGACGATTGCACTTAACCATGGAATACAAAGATGTCGATTTTGGCATGGGCGTAAACAAGCCGCGACTCAAAATCGACTATACGCATGTAGATTTTGCCGATTCGCCCGACAGGCTCGCGTTCATCGACAGCAAAATGTTCGGCATCCCGTTCCAAGGCTACGATTATTACATGAACGGCAAAGGCGGCATGAAGGGCGTCCTCGCGAAACTCATCACGCTATTCGACCAGACCGGCCCTGCAATGGACAAGGCTTGCCTCATCACCTATCTCGCCGAAGCTCTCTTTTTGCCAGAAACACTCTTGAAAGATTTCATCACGTTCAAGCAAATTGACGAGCACTCCGTAGAAGCTACAATTACAAACAAAGGCGTAACTGCAACCGGCATTTTCCACTTCAACGACGCTTACGAAATGACCTCGTTTACAACAAATGACCGCGGTCAAATTTCACCCGACGGCACTATCGAATACACCCCGTGGGAAGCGCAATGCGAGAATTACAAGGAATACTCGGACGGTATCAAGCGCCCGACCGTTTTCCGCGCCGTGTGGAAAAACAAAGACAGCGACTTCGTCTATTTTGACGGGAAAATTAGCAAAGTGAACGGAGCCATCAGTCATTAACATTTTATAGGGACTTTTTTTCAGCAATAATGTTTTACCCCACCTAAACTCCCACGGCAAATTGCCAAAAGTATAAATTATGAGTAAGTTTAACAAGAGGCATATATTGGACGAAGGAAAACTATAATGGGAGCTTATATAAATCATACAAACTTAGTTCATGTAACGAACGAGACACGGACTGACGGTTGTTTCGAGTTGCTCGGGTATAAGGACATTGGTGACCAAGTGATCCGTGAAATCGCTGACAACAAGAAAATTGAACGTATTCAGATTTCAAGCTTGTTGCCAGACGAAGCTTACCAGAAAATAGACGAGATTCTTTCATTACGACCAGACATCACTTTCAGGCTTTTTGGTTTTTATGATGAAGATAAAGTAGATATTTCGTTCCTTTTGAAAATGCCTCATCTGAAAAACCTTTGTATCGACTGTATAGATTTCAGAAATGATCAACAAAAGATTAATTTTGATGTGCTGGCCCGATTGCGATTAAAACAATTTTATATCGATTGTTTTGATTTGAGAAACTACGAATTCATCAAATATCTTTCAGACGATTTGGAAGATTTGCTCATTACAGCTGATACGATGGGACCGGGAATCGTATTTGACTGCGCATGGCTTCTGAAATATGTAAACCTGAAAAGTTTGTGGCTAGGCAAGAAAGCGAAAAAGAATATTGATTTGTTGAGTCAACTTCCTAAGCTCAAGGAATTGTCTTTAAGGGGTATCAAGATTACAGATTTTTCATTCCTTCATAAGATGAATCTGGAAAAACTGGCACTTCTTTGGAATTCAAATAACGACTTGCATGAATTGGCAAAACTTAAGAATCTTCATGAGATAGAACTTTGGCGAATAAATAAGCTGGACGACATTTCATTCCTTGAAGATATGACGAACCTTGAGATCATAAGACTACAGGATCTTAAGCACGTTACCAGTCTTCCAGATTTAAGCAAGCTCACGAAGCTCAAAAAAATAGTCCTCAACGATACCGGTATCGATATGAAATCATTACCTGACAGTATTAAGCCCTATTGCGCCTCTTATTGAGCGGAGAAAAAAGTCAAAAATCATCCGCAGTTCGCCCCCTTGCACTACAGTAGAGCGACAATATATATTTGTGAAAAGTTCACAAGTAGGCATCAATATGTCCAAAAGCCATCGAAAATCGTATCGTTCTACAATCTGCATGGTTTCTTTAAAAAGCATGCGACAATGGAAAAGCGATTCTACGCAAATTCGCCGTTCAAGAGAAAAAGCAGAACTAAAAAAAATTGACCCCAAAGCTCCAGAAGAAGCACAAGGAAATTGCAACATAAAATACCAAAAAAGCAAAAAAATTTCTGATTGGTCAGGGCCACATGACGGATATTGGTTTTATCCCGATGCAAAGAAATATGCAGCAACGCAAGAAAAGCCATGGCATATAATGGACAAATAGATAACTTTTTTATACATTCCCCACAAAAAAAGAAGCCAAACATGAGTACATTTTACAGATTCTACAAAGGTGAAGATGTATGTCCTAGTGATTTGCTACCAGAAGAAGCACGCTTATGGAATGCAGAACGAGTCTTTGAGCAAAATTTTAAAAGTTCCGATTCTTCTGATTGGTACGCTTTTTTCAAAGACTACGAAATTAATGGAGATAATGCGGGTGAAATTTTCATTAAGACCTTAAATGAGGCCGAGCACGACAAACCCTCGAAATCCAGCAAAGAATGGATTTTTAAACTATGGCTTGAAACCTATTTATTCGTTGATAAATTTCCGTCTGAAAAATGGGTAAAAACATATCTAAAGTCAGAATCAGAAGGCTACAACTCCGTGTGACATTTTTTGCCATTTGAATTTATTATATTCAAGAACATGATCAACACGCAGAAAAAGATGACTGAGAAAGAAAAGAAAGCAGCCGCCAAGGCTTTTGTAGAACGCTGGTCCAGCAAGGGCTACGAGAAAGGTGAATGCCAAAAATTTTGGCTTGACCTACTATGCAATGTGTTTAACGTGCAGGATTTCGCAGAATTCATCTTTTTCGAAGAACAAGTCAAAGAACGTCTCCAAGGTAAAACGATCACTAATTTTATAGACGCCTACATTCCTTCGACGCGCGTGATGATCGAACAAAAATCCAGCGACAAGGACTTGCGTAAGCCGATAAAGCAAAGTGACGGCCGATATTTGACGCCTTATCAGCAAGCAAAGAAGTATGTGGCAGATTTGCCGCTGAGCCAGCACCCCAAATGGATTATCTCATGCAATTTTACGGAATTTCTGATATACGACATGGAGCATCCAAGCGGAGAACCCGAACAGATTTTATTGAAAAATTTGGGTAAAGAATACCACCGCTTGAATTTCTTGGTGGATGCTCGCAGCGAAAACATTAAACGAGAAGTCGAAGTTTCCATCAAGGCCGGTGAAATCGTTGGAAAAATTTACGATGCATTATTGCCCGAATTTGGCAAAAATCCAACAGCGGCAGACCTACACGCACTGAACGTCTTGTGCGTACGCCTCGTCTTTTGCCTTTACGCTGAAGACGCAGGGATTTTCAAAAAAGAGCAGTTTTATAGCTATCTCAAGAGTTTCCGTGCCGAAAATATGCGCGTTGCACTCCGTGAACTTTTCCACGTTCTTGACACAAAACCCCAGAACCGCGACCGCTTTATGGAAGAAAAGCTTGCGGATTTTCCTTACGTAAACGGATCGTTATTCCACGAAAAAGAAGGCGAAACGATCCCGCCCATTTCAGAAAAGACCGCCGAAATTATTTTGACACATGGAAGTTTGGACTTTGACTGGTCTGAAATCAGCCCTACGATTTTCGGTGCAGTTTTTGAAAGTACGTTGAACCCCGCAACCCGCAGAAGCGGCGGAATGCACTATACCAGCATTGAAAACATCCATAAAGTCATCGATCCACTATTTTTGAACGATTTAAACGCAGAATTTTCAACAATTTGCGAAACAAAGACTGCCAAAATTCGCAACGAAAAATTGGAGAATTTCCAAAAGAAACTTGGTTCACTCAAATTTTTGGACCCAGCCTGTGGTTCCGGTAATTTTCTTACAGAAACCTACGCAAGCCTTCGTAAGCTAGAAAACAAATGTGTTCAACTTCGTCTCGGTTCAGACCCCGCATTTGACGTGTATGGAGACGAATTCAAGCCTCAAGTGAATATCAACCAGTTCTACGGCATTGAAATCAACGACTTTGCGGTAAATGTAGCCAAGGCGGCACTTTGGATTGCCGAGAACCAAATGATGGAAGAAACCTCACAAATACTCCACCGCAATTTGGAATTTTTGCCACTCAAGACCAACGCAACCATCGTCGAAGGCAACGCCCTAAAGATGGATTGGGAATATTTGCAAGAGAGCAATCCCGAACTCACTCTGTGGGCAAATAAGGTCAATGTAGTTTCTCCCAAAGATATTGATCCGAAGAAAATGATTCTTGCCGAACCAGGAAAACACTACGATGCCGTAACTGTTGTAACAGAAGACTTGCACATCGGAAAAACAACAGAACAACCTTGCAAGAAAAATCATTACGATTACTTAATCAGTAATCCGCCGTTTGTGGGATATGGTCTACAAACCAAAGAACAAAAACAAGAAACTCTAGACATTTTCGTTGATAAAAAAGGCAAGTCCTACAGTTCAGCTGGCAAAATTGACTATGTTGCCAACTGGTATTTCAAAGCAGCAAAATTGATTCAAGGAACAAATACAAAATGTGCCTTTGTTTCCACAAACAGCATCACACAAGGTGAACAAGTTGCAGGCATTTGGAAACCTCTTTTTGACAGGTTTAAGTTACAAATTGATTTTGCTTACCGAACATTCCGTTGGGACAGCGAATCCGAGCAAAAAGCACACGTTCATTGCGTAATTATAGGCTTTTCGGCAAACGATACTCCGCAACACCCCAAACGAATTTACCTTGCCAACGGGAAAACCTGCGAAGCAAAATCTATCAATCCCTATTTGATGGACGCACCGAACATTTTTGTAGAAAGTCGAAAAAATCCGCTGTGTAACGTTCCTTTAATGACAACAGGCAACCGTCCTGCCGATGGTGGACATCTCATTATCGAAGCGAATGAATACGAAGATTTCATCAGCAAAGAACCCAATGCAAAGCCTTTCATCAAACGTCTTATCGGTTCTGAAGAGTTCATCAATAACAAACCACGTTACTGTTTATGGCTTGTCGATGCAACTCCAGCACAAATCAAAGGGATGCGTGAAATTTACAAGCGCGTTCAGGCTTGCAAGCTTGACAGAGAAAATTCTCCCGATGCAGGGCGGCAGAAGCTAGCTTTAAGACCTGCTCTTTTCCGAGAAACAAACAATCCCGAAAACTATATCGTCGTGCCAGCAGTTTCATCAGAAAAACGTCGTTACATTCCAATAGGAATGCTTGATAAAAATACAATTCCGACAAACCTCGTCACAATTATCCCCGATGCAACACTTTATCATTTCGGCATTCTCACTTCCTGTGTTCACATGGCATGGATGCGCACCGTTAGCGGTAAACTAGAAAGCCGTTATCGCTACAGCAAAGACATCGTTTACAACAACTTTCCGTGGTGCAATCCGACTGATGCACAAAAAGCAACTATTGAAAAAACAGCACAAACAATTCTTGACATACGTGCAAAGTATACTGACAGCAGTCTTGCCGATCTTTACGACGAGTTGACAATGCCCACAGACCTTCGCAATGCCCATACAGACAATGACAGGGCTGTTATAGAAGCCTACGGATTTAACACAAAGATGACTGAAGAGGAGATTGTTGTAGAACTTTTCAGACTCTATCAAGCACTACTTGGAAAAGAATCATAAAAGCAAAAAAATCTGCAACGCAAGAAAAGCCATGGCATATAATTGGCAAATAGGTTTTCCCATTTCAAGCAAAAATAGATATATTAAATCTAGGGAAACTTTGCTTATGTTCATGTTGCGTCGTTTTTTTCTACTTGCCGGAGCAGCCGCAGTATTCCTATTTACGGGCTGCTCAAATCCCATTTATAGGCAAGGCAATTTGACTCAAGGAACATTCGAGGCGAACGTCCCTGAAAATTTCTCCGGCATCGGCAAAGAACTTGCACGCAATTCCTCAATCAAAGGTTTTTCTTTATCCTTGGACTATACGACGTCTAAAGAAATGAAAATGAGGAACGTAGAAAACGCAAAACTCAAAGAAAGCGACTACGATCCACTCATTTCTGGAAGCGATGGTGATTACACGATTATGTCCGAAACAAAGATAAAGGATTTTAGGTACAAGCGTAACCGTTTTCCTGTTTCTTTCGCATTCACGCATCTATTCAAAGCAAATGAAACCGACTTCACATGGGGATATTCCATCGGCTTGGATCCGGGGCTCTACGCACGTATTGCTGGAGGGATAAACAAGAAGCATTTCGAAGTCGGAGCCTATTTAGATATCGAGTTTGTAAACTTTGGAGATGTCGATTTCGCTTATTACGAGTGTACTTCACATACAAAAGAAAAAGGTTGCTTAAACACCTCCGAAGAAAAACATTTTAAAGAAAAAAATGTAAGGCAATCTCGTCTCGGCGGCGGATTCTATGTATCATTCTATATGCACGGTTTCGCTTTGTCTTATGCTCCATTTATTTATGTTCCCGCCAGTTTGCAGGCATACGATTTAGAAGAATCGCATGAACATGAAACGACCATCTACGACGGTTTCCATACTCGCGTCGATCAACCCTTTATACTCAGCCAGTACATCGGGATTTCCAAATGGATAACCGACCATTGGAAATTATCCCTAGGAAGTTCATTACTTAGCAATATGTATCTCGATGACGTCTATCTTACCGTCAATTCGTCTTTGGGCTATTGGTTCTAGGATGCCGAAGGCATCAATCTAGATGACGAATCAGATACTAAACTTTATTCAAATTCAACTTTGATTTCGACACCGGCGACCCACGGCTTTGCGGCATTGAGAATCGGAGCAAGAATCTTACGCACAGCCGAAAGATTTTGAGTTTTGACGTAAAGTTTGGCCCAATAAACATTCTGCACTTTCGGGACAAAAGCATCGACAGGTCCAAGGACTGTCAAGGCAGATTCCTTGCGCAGAATGCCTTCAAGGCGTTTCACCGTATTGCGAAGAAGCGATTCATCTCGCGAACCGCAACTGATTTCGACAAGTTTGCAGAATGGCGGATAAAAAGCCATTTGACGGTTTGTAGATTCAAGGTTGGCAAAACCTTCGAAATCATGATGAATAGCGTACTGCATCACAGGTTCTGCCGGATTGAGCGTCTGGATGAACACGCGACCGCCTCCCCCAGCGCGCCCCGCACGGCCTGCCGTCTGGCTCAACAATTGAAACAATTTTTCAGTCGAACGGAAATCGGGAACGCCAAGCCCGGAATCGGCCCCGACAATTCCAACAAGCTTAACGCCCGGAAAGTCATGCCCTTTCGCGACCATCTGCGTTCCGAGCAAAACGTTGTATTCACGGTTCCTGAACGATGTCAAAATTTTTTCGACAGCCCCCACGTTCTGCGTTGTATCGCGGTCCATGCGAATCACCTTGGCATCGGCAATCCACTCTTGAATTTCTTCTTCGAGTTTTTCAATGGCGCCACCGACAAACTCATACGTATCCGCACCGCATGACGGGCACGGCGTATCAACAGGATACAGCGTTGCGCAATAATGACACAGCAACGCATGATACTGTTTATGATACACCAGCGGAATGTGGCAATGTTTGCAATAAAGCGTCTCGCCGCATTTAGAACAAACTCTTATCTTGGAGTACCCGCGGCGGTTCATGAGAATAACCGCCTGGTTTCCACTTGCAATACATTCCGAAAGAGCATCGCGCAAAGCAGGCGACATGAGGACGTCTTTCTGTTGGCGCACCTTCCCCATATCGACAACCGTCACCTCAGGAAGCGGAGATGATGTCGCACGTTTCTTGAGCGTCAAGAGCTTGAGGTTCCCAGCCTTCGCATTGCGGTATGTTTCAAGGCAAGGCGTCGCACTGCCAAGCACGACAAGCGCCCCGTGCTTTTGCGCCAAGTGGAACGCCAGGTCGCGTGTATGGTAACGCGGAGCCGGGTCCTGTTGTTTAAACGAGGAGTCGTGTTCTTCATCTAGAATAACGACATCGAATTCGAACGGCGAAAGAATCGCACTGCGCGTTCCGAGCACAACCTTGGCAGAACCATCCAGTACAGACAAATAACCTTCGCGTTTTTTGGGCGCCGACAAAGCCGAATGCAGCACGACCACGGGAATCTTCAGGTAATCCGCGAACCGGGCCGCCGTCTGAGGAGTAAGCCCAATTTCCGGCACTAGAATCAACACGCGTTTATCGCGCTTGAGCGCCTCCCGCACAAGTTCTTGATAAACTCTCGTCTTACCGCTACCAGTAACACCATGCAAGAGCGTTGCCCGGAAACCATCCTTGTCCAAATCTTCCACAAGACTGGCAAGCGCCGTCCCCTGTTCGTCTGTCAAGGGGGGCAAGTCCGAACCGACCGCCATTTCGGGTCCATCCGGCAAAGCCTCGCCCCGAGGTTCAGCGTTTTTTTCGGCAAACAACGCATCGAGGTACTTGTCAAAATCGGCGGGCCAAAACACGTTCAAAGTGCGCATGGGCGTGCTTACATAATACTTAGCGACCCACTCCAACGATTCCATATAACGTTCGGAAAAAACGTAACCCGACTCGTGCGGACACGCATAGCGAACATCAAAATCCGGTTTTTCTCCATGGACTCGGCTCACTAAGGCCAAAGTCGGCTTGCGGCGGGCGAGCTGAACCCAGACGACGCTCCCTCGGACAATTTTTGCACCTTCTGGCACTCCATAAGTGAAAATCGAAGGAGCCAAAGGGATATAAACTTCGCAAAAACGAGAAACAAGCGCCGAATCACAGCGTTCCTTGACCATCTCTGGAGCCGTCGTCTTTGGAATTCTTTTTGCCACGGGGCAAAGATAGTTATTGATACAACCTTAAATGGGCCTAAATTCGTGTAAAATTTCCTGACTACAAGTTTTTTTTAGTTAGATTATGCTATACGGAGCAGTGAAAGCCCCGCCTACCTTTGGAGAAATTATGAGCTTTTTTGACGCATTTAAACCGAAATGGCAAAATTCCAACCCTGCAAAGCGCATCGAAGCGATTAACGAGTTGGATGAACTCAGTAGTCAAGACATTGTCGAACGAGTAGCCCTTTCCGATGATAATGTCGAAGTGAGAATGGCTGCAATCAAGAAACTTGCAATTATTAAGACACTTCAGGATATTTCTACGAAAGACAGCGATGCCGGCGTTCGTCGTTTGGCAGAAACTAGAGCTTTCGAGGAAATCGTCAAAAAGCTGAAAAACTTTAGCGATTCGAACTTGACCGACGAGATTCGTGGATACATCGATACGATTAAAGATACTCGCTATACCGAAGATGTTCTCAAGGCAACGAACAACATAACACTCAAAAAGGAACTTGTCAAGCAGTGCAGCAAGCAATCCCTGCTTGCGCAGATTGCTACACGCGACACAAGTGAAGAAATCGCACTGGATGCGGCAGACCGCGTCACATCTGAGTCATTGCAAACAGACCTCATCAAGAACTCCAAGCACAGCGCCGTCCGTAAGAAGATTTCGGATAAAGTTCGCGTCAAGAAAGAAGCCGAAGACAATGGTAAGAAAGCTGCCGAGCTTTTGCAAAGCAAGCGCGAAGCCCTCATCAAGCAGGCTCACTTCCTTGCCGCTCAAAAAGACGCCATTGCCACGAAGCCCCAATTCGACGACTTGATGAAAGAAGCAAGCGCTCTTGGTATGGGCGACAGCGCCACCGAACTTGACGAGATTTATTCTAGCTTCAACAAGTTCTACGACGAAGCAACCGCCGAAAAGAAGGCCGCCGAGAATGCCGAAGCCGAAAAGCAGGCCAAAATCCAGCGTTTGACAGAAACGCTTGCCGAACTTGAATCCATGCTCGAAGCCGGCACGACCGAAGAAAATGCAGAACGCGTGAACGCCATCGTCGAAGACTGGACCGCCAACAAGTCCATCATGGATGCCGCCTCGACGAAGCGCTTTAACAACGCCTATTTCAAGACGGAAGAAGCAAAGAAGATTGTTATTCCGACAGCCGAAACCGAGAACGCCAGCGAAGAAGAAATTGCAATCCGCAAGAGCCTTCTCGAACGTCTCAAGGCACTTTCCGAAACAGAAATTGACGAAAATACCGGCAAGCACCTGCACGCCATTGTCCGCGAATGGGAAAAGTTGCCGCTCCTCGAAGGGGATGACCCGATTCTCCAATCCTATAATGCGCTTCGCACCAAGTTGAACGAACTCATCAGCGCGTTCAACGAAAAATCCCAGAAGGTCATCGAAGAAAATTCGAAGAAACTCCGCGGCCTTATCGAGCGCATCCAGAACATCGACGAGAACCAGGAATTCCGCGAAATTCATAAGATTCTCCGCGACACCTACCAGGAATGGAAGGAAATCGTTGGCGAAAACAAATTCAAGTATCACGATCTCTGGCAAGAATATAAGATTGCGACCTCCCGTTTCCAGGAAATGCAGCAATGGGAAAACTGGCATAACGAAAAAGACCGCGACACGATTATCGAGGAAATGGACGCGCTCTCGAAGGAAGCTCCAAGTCAGGCTGTTCTCACAAAGTTCCGCGAACTCTGTGGCAAGTGGCGCGAAATCGGCCCCATCTCTGCAGCCAAGTTCCAGGATTACAAGGACCGTTTCCAGGCCCTCGTCGATAAAATTAAGGAAAACTGCGCTCCGTTTATCGAAGAACAAAACGCAGAACGCCTAAAGAACCTCGCCGAAAAGGAAGGCCTCTGCAAGAAGGTCGAAGACCTGGTGGCTAGCACCGAAATTTTCTGGAAGGACAAGTTCAAGACCATGCAAGAAATCCAGGAAAACTGGAAGAACATCGGCATGGTTCCGAAAGAGAATTTTGCAGACTTGAACAAGCGCTTCAAGGACGCCGTAAACGCCTTCTACGCTCAGCACAAGGAAAACGTCAAGCGCGAAGACGATAGCCGCGAAGCGAACTACGAAAAGAAGGTCGCACTCTGCATCGAAGCCGAAGCCATCAAGGATTCGACCGATTGGAACGCCACATCGACCAAGCTCAAGCAGTTGCAGGACGCTTGGAAATCTACAGGTCCGGTACCCAAGAGCAAGTCCGACGAGATTTGGACGCGCTTCCGTACCGCTTGCGATTCGTTCTTCGAAAAGAAGCGCAGCCACTTCGAAGAAATGGATGCCGCAAAGCAGAAGAACCTGGAACAGAAGCAGGCTCTTTGCGAAAAGCTCGAAGCATTTGATATCGAGAACATCACGCCGGAAACAATCGAGGCTTACAAAGCCGTCGAAACCGAATGGAAAGCCATCGGCATGGTTCCAAAGGACGCCATTGAAAGCATCAACGACCGCTACAACGCCATCGTCAACAAGATTGTCGCCAAGATGGCCGAGAACGATCCGGAACTCCAGGCAAAAATTGCGGACATCAAGAAGAAGAAGCAAGACACCATCGAGAAGGTTCGCCAGTTTGCCGAAAGCGCAGGCTCCAACCAGCTCGCCGATGCCGTCCGCGATCTCCAGAAAGAATGGGTCACGCTCGGTTCTTGCGGTAACGACGATTCCGAACTCCAGAAGGCTTTCCGCGATGCTTGCGATGACTTCTTCACCCGTCGTCGCGACCAGCTCGACATTCAGGAACAGGCTCGCCAGAACAACCTCCAGAAGAAGATTCTCCTCTGCGAACAGGCCGAAGACTTGCTCACCGACTTGAACGACCAGACGGTTGTCGCCTCGATGAACAAGGTCAAGCACTTCCGCCGTCTCTGGAAAGAAGTCGGAGCAGTTCCTCGTGAGCACTCCGAAAAAATCTGGAAGCGCTTCAATACAGCTTGCGACCAAGTATTCGCCTTCGGCCGCAAGGACGAAAAGAAGGAAGAAGCCGCTCCGGTCGCAGCCACCGAAGCTTAAGCGATTGGAGAAGGTCTCCGCGACCTTGTCAAGTTCGCTAACAAGACCTTGTCATGCCCGCCTCCGTGCGGGCATTTTCTTTTTTCTATCTTTGTGCCCGTAGGTAGTTCAAAATGAAATTTCCGCCATGGACAAGTGTAAGCGAAGCAGCCCGCCTCCTCAAAGAAGGCGAAGTCGTCGCAATCCCGACTGAAACGGTTTACGGGCTCGCCGGCAACGCATTCGAGCCCAAAGCTCTCGCAAAAATTTTTGCGGCCAAAGAACGCCCGACATTCGACCCGTTGATTGTCCACATCGCCGATATAGCACAGCTTACCGACATCGCGAAAGACATTCCCGATAGCGCCTACAGACTCGCCGAGGCCTATTGGCCGGGCCCGATGACTATAATCCTTCCCAAAAAAGATTGCATCCCCGACCTTTGCACAAGCGCCCTCCCCTCCGTAGCCGTACGATTCCCGAGCCATCCGATAGCGCAGGCGATTATCAAGGAATCGGGACTCCCGCTCGCAGCCCCAAGTGCAAACCTCTTTAAGCACGTGAGTCCCACGACAGCAGAACACGTCGCAGCACAGCTCGCCGACCGCATCGCAGGCATTGTCGATGGCGGTCCCTGTTCCGTTGGCGTCGAAAGTTCCATCATCTCGCTTACAGGTGAAAAACCTACAGTCCTCCGCCCTGGCGCGATAACCCCCGAAATGTTCGCGAAAGTTCTCGGCGATATCGCCATCAAGGAATCCACATCCAAGCCGGGCCAGCCAATGCTTGCTCCGGGCCAATGTGACACGCATTACCGCCCGCAAGTACCGCTTTTCTACGGCGAGATTCCGACCGACTACACGCTCCCCGAACACACAGTTCGCATTGCATTCGGAACACAACATGGCCCTATTCCTGCAAAAGTAAACTTGTCTGAAACGGGCGACATGGTCGAGGCCACGTCAAAGCTCTATGCATTCATGCACGACCTCGACAATCCCGAATATGACTTGATTCTCGTTGATCCGATTCCGAATACAGGCGTCGGCATGGCACTGAATGACCGTCTCAAACGCGCCAGCATCAAGCGTTTGTAGGCCGTAAATAAGCCGTCTCTAGATACCATTCCATTATTCTACTATATTTTTACAGTAAACGTTCATTCACGTATGGAGGAATTTTATGATTATCGTCAACACAGACTATATTAGCGGCAAAGAAATTGAAACCATCCAACTCGTCAAAGGGAACATCGTATTTTCAAAGAATGTCGTCCGTGATATTTTTGCAGGACTCAAGACTATTGTCGGTGGCGAAATCAAAGGCTATACCGAAATGATGAACGAAGCTCGGCAAAAGGCAACCGAACGCATGATGGAGGAAGCCGCAATGATCGGCGCCGATGCCATTGTAAACGTGCGCTTTACCACAAGCGATGTGATGCCAAACGCAGCAGAAGTTATTGTATATGGCACGGCAGTCCGCTTTAAGAAATAATTAAAACCGTACGCCAAAATTTAGAACAAACAAAGCAGCAACAAGAGCGATTACCATCAAGAAGGCCATCACAAAAATTGCGGCGTTTTTCCGACTTCCTTCAAAGCGTATTTCAGGAAGCGAACTTGCAAAACAAATCTGCCAAAGGTCAAACAGAATCCACACAAAATCAACGATTGCAATACTGAGTCCAATACGACCGGGCGCGACTATCGCAACTAAAGTCAAGTAAATCTTGATGCAACCGGAGACATCGTTCAAAAGCAAAAAATTATGAATACCCAAAAATCCACCAACGCAAGCGGTAATCGCCATCGTAGTCCGATTTCTTGTCTTGATATTTTCTTTTTCCATATTTTTATCCCAAATACACCGAGCGACAAAATTAAAAATAATCACATTTTTAGAAGACTTTTTAGTTCTTACTTTTAAATCACGGTGACTGTAATCACAAAATCTTTCTAATTTTTGCCTATGGAAAACTCATTATTTTTCGGAAAATTTACAGCAGTACTCCCCGCTGGCGGCCTCGGCAAGCGCATGGGCGGAACCATTCCCAAACAGTTGATGCAGTTGGGTGGCAAGCCCGTTTATCAATATTCTCTTGAAACATTCCTCAAGATGGACGAGATTGCAGAAGTCGTCATGGCGGTTCCTGCCGATTGGAAAGACTATTTCGAAAAAGAAATTGACACATGGATTGCATCAAGCGAGAACACCGAAAAATTTAGAACAAAGTTAAAAATTGTAGTTGGCGGTGCCGAACGCTGGCAGTCTGTCGAAAACGGCGTAAACGCACTCACAAGCAGCGCCGAATACGTCCTGGTACACGATGTGGCACGCCCGTTTGTAAGCGAGAAGATTATCCGCGATGTATGCGAAACTCTCATCAACAAAGGCAGCTGCCTTGTGGCAAAGCCTGCGATTGATACCATCAAGATTGCAAGCGACGGCCGTGTCGAAAATACCATCGACCGCAACAAAGTCTGGCTTGCGCAGACGCCGCAAGCTGCGCGCATCGACTTGCTCAAGCAGCTATACTCGCGCATTGCTAAAGAACCGCTCGACTTCACGCCGACCGACGAAGCAAGCATCCTCGAATTCTTCGGCGAGCCCGTTTACATAGTCAAAGGCGAATCCGCAAATGACAAACTCACCACGCCAGAGGACTTCGCTGTATTCGCAAGCCGCATTGCACAAAAGTAACCAGCGCATTGGGATGAAATTTCTCTCGTCTCTCGTCTCTCGTCTCTACTCTAAATTCTATATTTACGCTCGAAAATTTAAGCAGGCATGAGTTTTGCGCAGAATTAATTTTAGCTTCGCAAGTTTCGTGCCACAAAGGGTATAAAAAATGAAAGTTTCTTTGAATTGGCTTAGACGTCACGTTGACCTTCCGGAATCTGCGGAAGATGTCGCAAAGGCGCTCACCTCCATCGGTCTCGAAGTTGAAGGCATGGAAGAACCGGGCAAGGTCTATGACAAGTTGCTCGTTGCAAAGGTTCTCACTTGCGATCCGCACCCGGATAGCGATCACTTGCACATCACTACCGTGAACGACGGCACGAACACCATCCAGGTTGTTTGCGGAGCCCCGAACGTCGCTGCAGGCCAGACGGTTGTGCTCGCCCCGATTGGCGCAGAACTCCCGCTCCCCGACGGCACCAAGCTCAAGATGAAGAAATCCAAGATTCGCGGCGTCGAAAGCTTCGGCATGATTTGCGCCGAAGATGAAATCGGACTTTCTGACGACCACGGTGGAATCATGGTTCTCGACGATTCCATCCCGGCTGGTACGCCGTTCGTAAGCCTCGGCATGTACGATGTTTGCTATGAACTGAACGTCACGCCGAACCGCCCGGACGCTCTTAGCCACCGCGGTGTCGCACGCGAACTCGCCGCCAAGTTTAACCGCCCACTCAAGCCGCTCGCTTACAACTTCAAGGAAGATTCCGAAGACGCAAGCGCCGCCATCAGCCTCGAAGTCGTTCCGGGTTGCGGTTGCTCCCGCTATGTGGGTCGCGTCATCAAGGACGTGAAGGTAGAAAAGTCCCCGGCATGGCTTGCAAAACTTTTGCACGCTGTCGGCATGAACAGCATCAACAACGTCGTCGATATCACGAACTTCATCTTGATGGACGTGGGTCAGCCGCTCCACAGCTTTGACATGGACCAGCTCCACGGGAACAAGATTAAGGTCCGCCGCGCCGTCAAGGGCGAAACGATTGAAACGATCGACCACACTGCACACGAACTCATCGAAAACGACCTCGTGATTTGCGACGGTGACCGTCCCGCTTGCGTCGCTGGCGTGATGGGCGGCGTCGAATCCGAAATCGTCGATGCCACCAAGAACGTGTTCCTCGAAAGCGCCTGGTTCAACCCGACCGTCATCCGCAAGCAGGCTAAGCGCCTCTGCATCTCGACCGATTCCAGCTACCGCTTCGAACGTGAAATCGACTTTGCGACACAGGACGAATACAGCAAGTACGCCTGCGCCATGATCCAGGAAGTCGCTGGCGGTCGCATCCTCAAGGGCAGTGTCGAATACACCGGCGAAGACCACAAGAAAGAAAATAATGTCGTCACGCTCCGCATCGCCCGCGCCGAAAAAGTCATCGGCATGAAGCTTGAAATGGCCCAGTTGGAAAAGTTCCTCACGGGCATCGCACTCGAAGTCGTGAAGAAGGATGCCGAATCTATCACGTTCAAGATTCCGAGTTTCCGCCCGGACCTTGAACGCGAAGTTGATCTCATCGAAGAAATCGCTCGTCTCATCGGCTTTGACAACATTCCGTATAGCTTGCCGAAGTTC
>Ga0247611_10005452_pt1 | contig 16812 bp, 10 predicted proteins | sample 177DNAGHGhighgp2_FD_192422 | JGI IMG/M metagenome (GOLD analysis project Ga0247611, IMG submission 192422) | Sheep rumen microbial communities from Palmerston North, Manawatu-Wanganui, New Zealand - 1770 DNA GHGhigh gp2 | ecosystem: Host-associated > Mammals > Digestive system > Stomach > Rumen... | reverse complement strand
CGCTGCAGGAGCCTCTGAGGCTAACAAAAGTGGTGGAATCAAAGGCCGACCCGGCTATAGAAGCCCAGTTTGCCCAAGCCATAACCGACTGGGGCATTCGCTACACCCTGCTTGGCAAGGTCGTACGTTACTTTTATAAATTGGTTAATGACTAGTTGTGAGAGGTTATTGAATTTATGAAAGTCTTGATTGTCAACACATCGGAACGAGCAGGCGGGGCGGCAATTGCTGCCAGCCGACTGTTGCAGGCCCTCAAGCAGGAAGGCGTGGAAGTCAGTTTGGCAACCCGAGGGAATAGTTTCCTGTGTTCAATCTTCAATTTTCAATCTTCAATAAAACCTCTGGCTTTCTACTGGGAACGACTGCGGATTTTTGCTGCCAACGGATTCAGCAAGGAACGGCTGTGGTACGTGGACATAGCGAACTATGGCGAGGATATCACACGGACACGCGAGTTCCAAGAGGCCGATGTCATTCATATTCATTACATTAACCAAGGATTCCTGTCGCTAAAAGTCCTCGATAAGATATTGCGTAGCGGAAAGCGCGTTGTGTGGACGATGCACGATATGTGGCCATTTACGGGCATCTGTCATCATGCTGACGCCTGCGAACGCTACCAGACGCATTGTCACGACTGTCCCCTACTCGTCCGCCCAAGTGCCAAAGACCTTTCCTATAAGGTATTTGAAAAGAAACAGCAGATATGGCAACACGGTGACATTACCTTTGTGGGCTGCAGCAAATGGATAGCCGAACTTGCAAGCAAGAGCAGACTGACCAAAGGGCATCGTGTGGTGAACATCCCCAATGTGGTGCCACATTCCACATTCCATCCTATGTCAAAGACTGAGGCACGCACGATGTTCGGACTGCCTGCCGACAAAAAGCTTTTGCTGTTCTCGTGCCAGAAGGTGAGCGACGAACGCAAAGGAATGTCATATATGCTTGAGGCGCTTCAGCTGTTAAAAGACGAGACTATTGCACTGGTGGTTGCCGGTAGCAAAGCAAACATCACCACTAACCTACCCATACACGCCGTAGGCTATATTGCCGACGAGGAACGGATGGCAGCACTGTACGCAGCCGTTGATGTCTTCGTAACGCCCTCGCTTCAGGAAAACCTACCCAACACCATTGCCGAAGCTATGTCATGCGGCACTCCATGCGTGGGTTTCCATATCGGTGGTATTCCCGAGATGATTCACCATAAGGAGGACGGCTATGTGGCCCGATACCGCGATGCCAAAGACCTGGCAGAGGGCATACGCTACGTACTCTCCCACCCCGAACTTGGAGAAGCCGCCGCCCGCTACGCCGCAGAAACCTACAACAAAAGCCGCGTAGCTCAACTTTATATTGCAGAATATAAAAGACCCTCTCACCGCTCCCCCCGAAGGGAGGAGAGCCGCTAACGCCTTAAAAACATTATAAATAGTTAATACTAAAAATATGCCCACATACAATAAAGAATCCATTCAAAATACAGACAAGCCCTCCTCCCTTCGAGGGGAGCGGGGAGAGAGGCTTCCTTTAATCAGCATCATCACCGTTACTTATAACGCGGAATCCACCATCGAGCGAACGCTGCAGAGCGTGGAAAGTCAGACATACTCACACATTGAGCACCTGATTATCGACGGATGCTCGACAGACCATACCCTGTCACATATTCAGCGTTACATTGAGCGTAACGGGAACCCCAAATGGCATCAGATTCGCGTAATCCGTGAGCCTGACCAAGGGCTCTACGATGCCATGAACAAAGGCATCCAACAGGCTACGGGTGACTATCTGGTGTTCCTGAATGCTGGCGATAAGCTGCATGAACAGACCACCCTCGAAAAAATGACTGACAAAATAGGATGGCAACGCGACCGAGCTAATTATGCCGTCATCTATGGCGAGACGGACCTTGTGGACGACGAAGGACGCTTCCTACGCCATCGCCGCCTAAAGGCTCCCGAGAAGCTGACCTCGAAATCTTTCCTCAGCGGCATGCTGGTCTGTCACCAAAGCTTCTACGTCCGTACCGACTTGGCAAAAGCCACGCCCTACGACCTCAACTATCGCTACTCTGCTGACTACGACTGGTGCATCCGCCTAATGCTGCGGGCCGAGAAACGCCGCCTGCGCTTCCTTAATACAGGCCTCATTCTTACCGATTACCTCAGCGAGGGACTTACCACCAAGAACCACCGCCGTTCGCTCTTCGAACGACTCCACCTCATGGCACATCACTACGGATGGTTCTCTGCCCTCGCCGCCCACTTGTGGTTCGTCCTCCGCGCAATAATAAAGCGATGAGCAACGCTCACCGCTTTATGAATGAATAGTATTATAGCGCCATGTGGCAAACTATTAGAACATAATTTCAGAACTTATATATGACGGATATTTCGGCACCCGTTGCTGTAAAGCCCAAAGCAGGACTCCAGTCGCCGTTCACGTCCTGAAGGCCGAATAGACCGAAATCGCCGGCTACTTGCCAATTATCATTAAAGGCATAGCGTACAGAAGGAACAAAACCAATGTTTGCCGCATTCCATCCAGCACCGACCCATACTTTGGCTTCAGCTTTGACATCAATATAGAATTTCTCGTTATTCCAGCAGTTGAAACGAACAAAGGGGACGAAAGTTCCAAACACATCACGGCTTTGCACACCCATTCCTATACCAAAACCTGCAGCCCAACGATCAGTAAACTCATAACCAGCTGAAGGACGCAAATCCATTTGGAATCGGTCATTAAAATAGCCCAAAGCCGCCGTACCGCTTACATACCACTGAGCATTTACTTTCACACTTATACTGGCCAATACCAGCATCATCATTACAATCTTTTTCATTGCTGTTGCTTTTTATATGGAATAATATATCGTATAATCAGGCAGAGGAAGAGGAGGGCAAGGACTCCGAGAGCAGAGTAGGCAATGGCTTCTGTGATATGCTCGGAACGAGGTTTGAAGGTAAGTACCACCTTATGCTTGCCACCATCGATATGAATAGCACGAAGCACATAGTTGACACGTCCTATCTCAACAGGCTGACCATCAACGGTGCAGGTCCAGCCAGGATAGTATATTTCGCTGAAAACAAGCACACCACCGTCCTTGCTCTCCACATCATACTGAAGTTCATTCGCCTCATAACCAATCAATTGCACCATTGCGGTTGTGTCAGCCTTAGCGTTGCCCAAGCATTCTGCGAAGCGGCGGTCAGCCACAGCCACATGCTTAGTATCGAGACCTGCAAGTCCTGCCAGTTCAGCATCTGCATCCTCGACGTAACGAATCTCGTCAACAAACCACGCATTACCATTGGCAGCAGGGTTCAGGACTTCTATCTTGCCATTATCCTTCAGCGGCAGAATCATGTACTTCATATTCAGCATATTGAGCACAGGCAGCAGCGAATCGGCATTCTCCATTTCCGGAGCCATCGACCAAGCCGTCTTAATCTCATTCTGGATGTGAGCCTCGATGAGTTCCTGATAGCGGCGCAACTTAGCTGCGTGATAGCCACCGATGGACTTATGATAGTATGAAGTGGTGTTGTCGTTGAAGGTGCTGACGGTGAGGTTCAGCACACGATAGTATTTCTCTGGATCTTGTAGTATGCGCTGGTCAACATCACTCATGGGGAAAGCCTGTTCCATAGTGCGTGGACGAACGAAGTTGTCGTCGTTGAGATAACGACGGTTCACCGACCACATATCCACTAAGCAAAGCAGCATGAGGCAAGCAACCATAGGCACTTCCTTCAGCTTCTTGGCTCTGTAGAGCATGAGAATGCCAAAGCCTACTAATATAATAATAAGAGAACGCATAGCATCGGCCTTGAACACTGCACGACGCATATCACTGAGGTTCTCAATAACATCGCCTACCGGCCAGCCATATTCGGAAAGTCCTTGAATGGCTTGCATCTCGCTCGAAGATATGTAGTTGCCGAAGAAAAGGTCGGGCAGAAGCCAGAACAGGAAGCAGAAGCCTGCTGTTAGCCCAAGGGCTACCAGCAATTGATAATTAACAATTGACAATTGACAATTAGGCTTCGCCTGTTCGTCTGTTATCTGTTTCAGGGCAAGCATTGCGAGGAGAGGGATGGTGAACTCGGCAATGACGAGAATAGAGGCTACTGTACGGAACTTATCGTACATAGGTACATAGTCGAGGAAGAAGTCGGTAAAGGGCATGAAGTTGCGTCCCCATGACAGCAGTATGCTAAGTATAGTAGCAATCAAAATAGCCCATTTCATCGGACCTTTTACTATAAACAGGCCTAAGATGAAGAGGAACATTACGAAGGCTCCCACATACACAGGACCGCTTGTTCCGGGCTGCTCGCCCCAGTACTGCCCCATCTGCTGATAGAGCGGACGATATTCGTTCTTTGCCTTCGACATAGCAACCTCGCTACGAGTCAGAGGAACCGATGCCCCACCCTTTGTATTGGGAATGAGCAGCGTCCAAGTCTCGTCGATTCCATAACTCCAAGCAGTAATGTACGAACGTTCCAATCCGCTATCGGTCTGGTCGGCAGCATCCTTTGTCTTCTGCGTCAGTTCGCTCTTGCCGCGCATCGTCTCCTTGCTGTATTCATAGGTGTGATAGAGGTTGGAGATGTTTATGCTCACACCCATCAAACCGCCTATGATCGCTGCCAGAGTGCCTTTCATCCATTGTGCCATTCGTTTGCTCCGAATGGAATCAATGAGGTAGGCAATAGACATCAGACCCATTACACTGAGGAAGTAATAGGACATCTGGATGTGGTTGTTGGCAATCTGCAAACCAGTGAAGATGCCAGTAGCCACGATACCCCACAGGTATTTGCCACGATAGCAAAGCACCATACCAGCAATAGTGGGAGGAATGAAGCAGAGCGTAAGTAGCTTCCAAATGTGACCTGCAGCTATGATGATGAAATAGTAACTCGAGAAAGCCCAGAACACGGCTCCGAGGGCTGCCATCCAAGCGCGGAAGTCGAAGGCGCGCAGCAGGATGTAGAAGCCCAACAGCATCATGAAGATGTAACCGGCAACCTCAGGAAGCCACAACTGATAGGCCTTCTGCACCTTTCCCAGCGTCTGAGTACTGTCGTAGGATGGTGCCATCTGATAGGTGGGCATACCACAGAACAGTGAATTCGTCCAACGTGTGCGCTCACCATTGTGAGTCTCACGATACTCGTTGAGTTCCATGTTAGAACCCACAGCGGCGTTGTGGTCAGTACCCGTCAACACCATCCCGTCCATGATGGGGTTCCAGAAATAGGCCAGACTGATAACGGCAAACAGCGCTACCATCAGCACATCGGGAAGAAACTTTTTATAATTCATTATTTGAAGTTCAAGGGTTCAAGAGTTTAAGGGTTTAAGAAACGAAAAAAGCCGCGACAAAGTCGCAGCTTTATTTCCCATTGAAGATGCTGCGCATTTTACTTGACAATTACATTGTCGAATAAAGGCTGCACCTCAGCATAGCTCAAGCGAGCTTGGCTTTGCATTCGGTTTGCGCTTTATTTACGCAGACCCAGAGCCTTCACGATAGCACGGTAACGATTGATATCGCGAGCCTTCAAGTAGTTCAGGAGGGCACGACGCTTACCAACCAGACCAGTCAGAGCGCGCTCTGTGCTGTGGTCCTTACGGTTTTCCTTCATGTGCTCCGTCAGGTGCTTGATGCGATAAGAGAACAGTGCAATCTGGCTTTCAGCGCTACCAGTGTTGGTTGCACCACCACCAAATTCGGTGAAGATCTCAGTCTTCTTAGTTGAATCTAAATACATAGTACTTAAATAATTAATATTAAACTTGTTTGTCGAATAGCCACCACTCGTCAGCAACCATTTCGCAAATGCGGGGACAAAATTACAAAAAAATTAAGAATTAAGAATTAAGAATTAAGAATTATTTTTCTACAAGCATTAAAAAAGATTCGTAGTCTTACATTTTATCCATAGCCTGCTGGAGGTCGGCGATTATATCGTCGGCAGACTCGATACCTATGGACAGACGGATAAGGTCGGGAGCTACACCTGCCTCACGCAACTGTTCGTCAGAAAGCTGACGGTGGGTATGACTGGCAGGATGGAGCACACAAGTGCGGGCATCGGCAACGTGGGTGACTATGGAGATGAAGTCGAGGTTGTCCATAAACTTGATGGCATCCTCGCGAGTACCCTTCAGACCAAAGGCTATAACGCCGCAAGTGCCGTTGGGCAGGTACTTCTGTGCCAGTTTGTAGTATTTGTTGGAGGGCAGACCTGCATAGTTTATCCAAGAGACCTTGGGATTCTTCTCCAGCCACTCTGCCACCTTCTGCGCATTCTCGCAATGACGGGGCATACGCAGGTGGAGGGTTTCGAGACCAAGATTCAGCAGGAATGCATTCTGCGGACCTGGGATGGAACCGAGGTCGCGCATCAGTTGTGCTACGAGCTTGGTGGTGTAGGCACCCTTGCCAAAGGCTGTTGTGTAAGTCAGGCCGTGATAGCTATCATCGGGTTCGCAAAGACCTGGGAACTTCTCCTTATAAGCCGTCCAGTCGAAGTTGCCACTATCTACTACTGCGCCGCCCACCTGTGTGGCGTGACCGTCCATATACTTGGTGGTGGAGTGTGTCACAATGTCGCAGCCCCACTCGAAGGGACGGCAGTTGATGGGAGTGGCAAAGGTATTGTCAACAATCAGGGGCACACCATGCTTGTGAGCCATCTTGGCAAAGCGTTCGATATCGAAGACATTGCAGCCAGGATTGGATATTGTCTCGCCGAAGAAGCACTTGGTATTTGGACGGAACTCACACTCTATGCGCTCGTCGTCCCAGTCAGGATCAACAAAAGTGCACTCGATACCAAGTTTCTTCATGGTAACACCAAAGAGGTTGTAGGTGCCACCATAGATATTGTTGGAAGTGATGAAGTGGTCGCCCGACTGACAGATGTTGAATATGGCATAGAAGTTGGCAGCCTGACCGCTACTTGTCAGCACGCAACCCACACCGCCTTCAAGGGCATTTATCTTCTTTGCCACAGCGTCCACAGTGGGATTGGCAAGACGGGTATAGAAATAGCCGCTCTCCTCAAGGTCGAAGAGCTTTGCCATCTGTTCGCTCGTATCGTACTTGAAAGTGGTGCTCTGATAGATAGGCAGTTGCTGGGGCTCGCCCTTAGTGGGCTTCCATCCGCCGTGAATGCAGATGGTGTCGAGATTCTTTTTCATATCTTCTGTATGTTTCGTTAATTAAATTTCGCCGCAAAGATAATGATTTTTCGTATTCTATCCTAAAGCGAGGGTTAAAAGTTGTTTAATCCTTGCTTGTGCGCATGATATTTCCTAACTTTGCCCTATACATTAATTAATAAATAATAAAGGAATACTATGATTCGCAATCTTAACCCAAAGGCAGTGTGGGAAAACTTCTACCTGCTGACACAAGTGCCACGTCCGAGCGGACATCTCGAGAAAGTACAACAATTCTTGCTTCAGTGGGCTGCTGAGCGCGGCATAGAAGCCTTCAAAGACGGTGCCGAGAACATAGTGATGCGCAAGCCTGCAACACCAGGAATGGAAGGTCGTCCGATGGCAACCCTACAGGCACACATGGATATGGTGCCGCAGAAGACCGACGAGAGCAAGCACAACTTCGAGACAGACCCTATTGAAACATACATCGACGGCGAATGGGTAAAGGCTAAAGGCACCACGCTGGGCAGCGACGACGGTATGGGTGTCGCAGCAATTATGGCTGTGTTTGAAAGCAAAGACCTGAAGCACGGTCCGCTGGAGGCACTGATTACTGCCGACGAAGAGACCTGTATGTATGGTGTAAACCACCTTGCAGCCGACACCCTGAAAGGCGACATCCTGCTGAATATCGACAACGAAACATTGGGTGAATTCGTAATAGGAAGTGCCGGCGGCGTGAACATCAACTGCTCGCTGGGCTACAAGGAAGTGGCTCCCGACAAGGACGACATTGCCGTGAAGATTACACTGAAGAACCTGCGCGGAGGACACAGCGGGCTGGAAATAAACGAAGGACGAGCCAATGCCAACAAACTGATGGCACGCCTCGTACGTCAAGCCATTATCGATGACGATGCTCAACTGGCTTCGTGGCAGGGTGGCAATATGCGCAATGCTATTCCTCGTACAGCAGAAGTGGTGCTGACTATTCCAGCCGAGAACTACGACGACATCTGTGAACTCGTGGATTATTGTCGTGAGACCTTCACTAACGAATATCGCGGCGTAGAAGAGAATTTGTCACTCACCATCGAGAAGACTGCCCTACCCGCTGCCGTTGTGCCCGAAGAGATACAGGACAATGTACTGAATGCATTAGTTGCTTGTCACGATGGTGTTCTACGCAATATTCCCTCCATTCCATCGGTAGTTGAGACCAGTTCCAACCTCGGTATCGTGAAGATTGCAGAAGGAGAGGTAAGCATCCTCATCCTTGCACGTTCCAGCAACGAGACAATGATGGAATACATTCAGGAAATGCAGGAATCGTGTTTCTCTATGGCAGGCATGAAAGTTACCTACGACGGACAGTATGGTGCTTGGCAACCCAACTTCGACAGTGCCATTACAGCCAAGATGGTGGAGGTTTACAACCGCATGTATCCCGAGACTCCTGCTCGCGTAGAAGTTTGTCACGCAGGTTTGGAATGCAGCATCATCGGCGGTGTATATCCCAAGATGGATCTCGTGAGCTTCGGTCCCACGTTGCGTTCGCCCCATACTCCCGACGAGCGTTGCAATATCCCAAGCGTAGAGAAGTTCTGGGTATTCCTCTGCAAGCTGCTGGAAGAAATCTAAAAGTCTCCCCCTGTCCCCCTCCGAAAGAGGGGGCATGAACCATATAAACGATTATGAGAAGAATTTTCATCCTTACTATCCTGTGCCTGGCGATTGTATCGTCAGGTACTATCTTTGCAAAAGGACAAGGACAACAGCTAAACGACTTACTGCTGTCCTACATGAAGGTCGAGGATGTTCACCCCGATAGTCTGGAACGCAACATTGCCGACTTGAAGCAGCAAAGGCTGAAATCAGCCGACCCTGCAGAAAGATCCGTATATGCCGCAGCCATTGCCCGACTCTATGCCGAGCGAATGATGTGGCGAAGCGTGGGCAACGACCTGCGCGACTCCATGATTACATGGTACAGCCTGTCGCTTGCCGACAAGCAGGTGCTGGCACAGACGAAGGCAAAACGCTGGAAGCCTTTCGTGGTGGTGGGTAAGGATGAAAGTTACTTCAAAGGCGATATGCTGAATGTTGTCTGGCGCAGTATGGTGAACGATGTTGACAAAGCTGTACGCGACACCGCTAAAGCGCTGCCAAAATACGGTGAAATGGTCAATTTCTACCAGAAGGCAGGACTCCGCGAGGGAGCTTTCCTGATGGAATTCGACTCGCTTTACGACAAACGCGAGAAGGTTACTGAAGCCGACTTGCTGTTGCTGCGCGATCGATATGCCGACCTGCCCATCTGTGCTGAAATCTACCTAAAACTGGGCTTAATGACAAAAGATCTTCCCGGTTGGAAGAGGAATAGCGAAGAGGAACTGGCAGAAGTGAGCCAGGCGGCTCAAAAAGCCCGTAAGTGGCTGCAGGAAGGGTTGACAAAGTATCCCAAATACAAGCGTCGCGCAGCCTTGCAGAACGCCTTAACCAGTTTGTCTAACCCCTTTATGGAATGGGACGGACCTACATGCGTATCTCCGAACAAGCAATATACATGGTACTTTACTGCACGCAATGTTCAGTCGGTTCTCATTGACGGCAAGGAACACATATTCCCAGAACACGACCCTGTAGATACATTCCGCGACTCCTTAACATGGACGTCCCCCAAACCCGGACGCTATAACATTACCTTTATCCCTCGCACGAAAGCAAAGATTACTGAGAAGGTGAAGCCGCTGAAAACGGGTATAACTGTAACGACCATTCAACCGGCATTCCAAGTGATGCCCGACAGTTCTGTACGCGTCCTTGTGGTAAATCCGGAAACTGGCCGTCCACAGCCCAATGTCACGATTACTGCCTATAAGCCTACAGATGAATTCAAGGACACCGTAGCATATTTCACAGGAAGTACGGGAACTGACGGAAAGGTGACTGTGCCGCGTTATAAAGGCGACGACAAGGATTGGCGCTGGCGTCAAAGTCTCACATACAAGATTTGCAGTCCTGATACTGCTGACTGGATTTTGGGAACACGCTTTTTCTATAATATAAGCCGTTGGGAAGGAGCTCCAAAAGAACCGAGTTACCATACTGAGCTATTCACCGACCGCGCTATATACCGACCAGGTCAGACGGTGCATGTAAGCGGTATTGAATACTCGCAGCTCGACTGGGAAGCAAAGGTAGTGAATGGAGGGCGACACACTCTTCGTCTCTACGACTCTAACCACAAGCAGATAGAAGAAAAGATAGTGGATGCCAATGAAATGGGCGTATTCACCGCTGAATTCGTCATTCCAAAAGGTCGCAGGAACGGCAGTTTCCACATTGAGGTCGATAAAAAATACCGCACATATTTCCGTGTTGAGGAGTACAAGCGTCCGACATTCGAGGTTGTGCTTGACGACAGTCTGTATGTTAATGGTGATAGTTGCGAAGTACACGGTTCTGCTATGAACTATGACGGTTCGCCCCTGCGCGGAGCCAGAGTTACAGGCACATATACTTGGAGAACTCCTTGGATTTATTACGCCAAACGCTATCCAAATAGCGAAAGTCTGCCACTCGATACGATAGAAACTGACGACAATGGACGGTTCATATACAAATTAAGAATTAAGAGTGAAAAATTAAGAATTTATCGGCCTGCATTAACGGTGAATGTGGATGTGTTGAGTCTGCAGGGCGAGACGCACAATGCACAGCATTGGTATTGGCGCGTAAATGAACCTGCTCCCAAAGCTGAACCCGCGAAGATAGACAGCAGTTTCATACTCCGCTGCGAGCCCGACAGCTTTGCAGTTGGGAAGCCTGCTCGCATAAAGATATTGACGAACCTCTCCGACATCTATCTTTTCTACACCCTGTCCGCTGCAGGTAAGGTATGGAAGGATGAGATGGTGCACCTCAATCACGGGACATTAGTGATAGAGATTCCTTATCGCGAAGAATACGACCAAAGTCTTACTGCCTCGTTCTACTTCGCAAAGGAAGGACGTGTTTATACCGATACTAAAACCATACATCTTGTGACACCCGACAGCAAGTTGCGTGCCCATTGGGACACCTTCCGCGACCTTGTGCAGCCTGGTCAGAAGGAAGAGTGGCGACTGACACTGCGCCGACCTGACGGGACTCCTGCTGATGCCAACCTGATGCTGGCAATGTATGACGCTTCACTCGATTACTTTACCAAGCACCAATGGCGATTTGAAATCGGAAGAGGGCATCGCACTTTCGGCATTCCGTTCCAGCCCGACCGGCGCATCGACACAGGAACATTGAATTTCGGAGGCTGGTATAGTCAGAAACTGAAAAAAGAACGTGAACTAAACTTTACGACAATAAATGGCGACCTGTTCCAAGCACCTGTATATACAAGAGGTATGGGGCGTCCCGTACTTTACAAATCGAACAGCACTATGCGACTGACTGGCGTTATGGCAGCTCCGAGTAGCGGGGCAGACTTTGCTACAGACGAGGCACTGCAGGGCTCAATTGCCGGCCTGACATTAAAAGAGACTGCTGCTGAATTAGAAGGAACTGCGGAGGCTGAAGAAGAGACTCTGTCCGTACCTATGCGCGAAAACTTCAATGAAACGGCATTCTTTATGCCTCAACTGCGTACGAACAAGGATGGACAGGTGATAATATCATTTACCTTGCCAGAAAGTCTGACACGCTGGAACCTTCTGGGTGTGGCTCACACATCGGATATGATGTATGCCAATATAAGCGAACAGATAGAGGCTCGCAAGGACCTGATGGCACAGTTATACTTGCCGCGTTTCCTGCGTCCGGGCGATGAAGCCATATTGACAGCCAGCGTTCGCAACATCGGTGAGCAGCCGCAGAAGGGCAAGGGACTGATGCAAATACTTGATGCCAAGACCGAGAAGGTGCTGAAGCAGTGGAAATGTAACATTGACCTTCCCACCCAAAAAGACACCACCTTAAACTTTCAACTTTCAACTTTCAACTTTCAATTGCCCGAAGGGCTCATCGTTCGCTGGGCTGTTGAAGGAACGACATGCAGCGACGGAGAACAACGTCTGTTGCCAGTCCTGTCGCCAACTGAGCATGTCACTAGGACAATACCTATTACAGCATATGATCCAGGAGTGACGAACATGGATTTGACGAAACTGTTCCCGGAAGGAGTTACAGAGCGTCAGTTGACGGTAGAATATACCACCCATCCCGAGCAATATGCTCTCCAGACACTGCCCACTCTGGCAAAGGCAAAACGTGAGGATGTGCTCTCTATTGCTGCAGCATACTATGCTGGTGAACTGGGCAAAGCCCTAAATGTAGAAATGCCCGACAGCACGGAAGAATACCTGAAGAAATTACAAGCCCTACAGGATGCCGATGGTGGTTTCCGATGGTACCCACAGATGCCTACAAGTCCTTACCTGACTCGCGAAGTGTCGTACATGCTTACCAGACTCCATATGCTGACTAATAATTCAAAATGTCAGGATATCAATGATAAGGCTGTGAGATACTTACTTGCCCAGCGTATAGATTCTACCTATTTCAGCACCAGCGACCTACGCAACCTCTATATTGCACTGTGGAGTGGTGTTTCGCTGAGTAAAGATGAACAGAAGAAAGTTGATTTCCTGTTGCGTCTGGCCAAGAAGGCAGAGCCAGAGGAAATGGGCTACGAGGGACAGGCGCTGTTGGCTCTCGTATGGAACAAGGCCGGTGAACATAAAAAAGCACAGAAGTGTGTAAACCTATTCAAGAAATATCTTGTTTCGAGTCCGGAGCACGGCAGTTATATAGAGTTTCCAAAGGGAAGTTTCGTAAGTGTGGACCGCAAGCTACACATCCACGTGCAACTGATGGAAGCCTTACAGAAAGTGATGCCTGAAGAGAACAAACTGCTCGGTGGAATGCGTCGTTACCTACTACAGCAGAAACGCACACAGGAGTGGTCAACACCAGTCAACAGCGCCAATGCTATCTTCGCCTTGCTCAGCAATTCAAAATTAGATATTCAAAATTCAAAATTAAAAGATTTGTTGACATTGACCGACAAGAAGGGGAAGACCACTAACTTCATTCCGAAGGACGAGAAGTTGGGATACCTGCGCGATACGATGGAGGTTGACGATAAGCATCTACCCAAGAACCTGCGACTGCACAAATTCTCGAAAGATGAAAGTTGGGGAGCTGTGTTTGCCGACTTCGAACAGCCATTTGCAGATGTTACAGCCTATGGTGAAGGCTTGACCATTCGCCAAGAATATCCACAAGAAGCCAAGAAAGGAAGCAGATATAAGGTACGCTACTATCTGAGTGCCGACCGCGACTATGAATATGTAACACTCGTTGTACCGCGTCCTGCCTTCACCGAGCCTGTAGATGTGCGTTCGGGTTACCGATGGGGAGGCGGATTGGGCTACTATCGTCAGGTGCATGATGCTACTACGGAGTTCAGCTTCTGTCAGATTCCTCGTGGAGAATATCTCATTGAGGAGACACTATATGTAGAGCGCGATGGTAAATACCATTCCGGCATTGCCGTTATCCGTTGTGATTATGCCGACGAGTTCCAAGGACACAGTGCAGACGACGTTGTAGTAGTTAAGAATTAAGAGTTAAGAATGAAAAACGTAAAACTTATTCTCATTCTCTCATTCTCTCATTTTCTTCTTTTCTCATGTGAGAAGAAGGGAGAGGTGAGATTGGTAGAGTCGAAGGGACAACCTGCCGAACTGCTGGTAGTGGCTCCCCCAAGAATGATACACGGAGAGTATGGTGACTCGCTGAACTCTGTGGTGGACTGCGACGCTCCTGGATTGGGCTCTACAGAGAGAATATTCCGCACAATGATTATCGGAACAAAGGGCTATGAAAAGGTATATAAGCTAATTCACAGTCAACTGCACATTGAGATTGACCCTACTCAGCAAGAGCCCGTGATGGGAGTGGCTCACGATGTTTATGCACGTCCGCAGATGCAGGTTCTGGTAAAAGGCCGTTCGGAAGAAACAATAGTACAGTTCCTCAGCGCAAACCGCGAACGAATACAACGTTTGTTCCTCGATTTCCAACTCGACCGCTACGCACAATTTCTACAAAAGAAATACAGTAAGAAAGTGAGTAAGGCCTTAGCTTCTTTGGGCTATGATATACGTGTTCCTTCTGACATCGGTTCCACGAAATCGGGCAAAGATTTCCTGTGGGGCTCGTCGAACCGAGGCGGTGACAAAGACATAAACTTCGTCTTTTATACATACCCTTGGAATGGTGAGAATATCTGCGATACGGCACTTTTCGTCTCGAAACGTGACTCTGTTATGAAGGAGAATATTCCAGGAAGCCGTCCCGACCAATGGATGGTGACCTCACGAGGCGAAACAAAGCAACCCGTCCTATGGCCTGCCTTCCGCAACATTGCAGGCAAACAGCAATATGAAGTGCGCGGACTATGGGAAATGAAGAACGGCTTCATGGGTGGTCCATTCGTGTCGTTGGTAAGTATTGACAGTGTGGAACGGCGAGTGGTGGTAACAGAAGGATTTGTCTTTTCCCCGAATTCCGCCAAGCGCGATTTGCTACGTTCCGTAGAGGCTGGTTTACGTACCTTACGTAAAAAGTAGAGCGGTTTTAGGTGCAAAAAAAGATTTTTTTTGTACCTTTGAGTCTCTTCGAGCCTCGAAGATAGGCTTCACTTCGGAAATAAAAGAATAAATTCTTTGTATTTCGCTCAGTTTGCACTATCTTTGTCGCCAAATTTAAGGAAATCGATGCAAGATATTCGAAATATTGCAATTATTGCACACGTCGATCATGGTAAGACGACGCTGGTGGACAAAATGTTATTGGAGGGTAATCTCTTCCGTGAAAACCAACAGACAGGCGAGCTGATGCTCGACAACAATGAACTGGAGCGCGAACGCGGAATCACAATTCTATCCAAGAACGTCAGCATAAACTACAAAGGTACGAAGATTAACATTATTGACACTCCGGGGCACAGCGACTTCGGCGGTGAGGTGGAACGTGTACTAAATATGGCTGACGGTTGCCTGCTCTTGGTAGATGCTTTTGAAGGTCCTATGCCACAGACACGCTTTGTTCTGCGCAAGGCGTTGGAGATTGGTCTAAAGCCAATCGTTGTTGTGAACAAGGTTGATAAGCTGAACTGCCGTCCGGAGGAAGTTTACGAAATGGTATTCGACCTGATGTTCGACCTTAACGCCACAGAAGAACAACTTGACTTCCCCGTAATCTACGGTTCTGCCAAGAACGGATGGATGGGACCTGACTACAGCAACCCTACTACAGACATCAAGTACCTGCTCGACCAGATTCTTGAACACATTCCTGCTCCACAGCAGTTGGAAGGTACACCGCAGATGCTCATAACCTCGCTCGACTACTCTATCTATACCGGTCGTATTGCTGTGGGACGTGTACATCGCGGCACTATCCGCGAGGGAATGAACGTGACAATCGCTCACCGCGACGGTACGATGGAGAAGACAAAAATCAAGGAGTTGCACACCTTCACAGGTATGGGACAGGTGAAAATCTCCGAAGTTTCGAGTGGCGACATATGTGCCATTATAGGTCTTGAGCACTTCGAGATTGGCGACACCATCTGCGACTTCGAGAATCCAGAACCGCTGCCACCAATCAGCATCGATGAGCCTACAATGTCAATGCTCTTCACTATCAATGACTCACCGTTCTTCGGGAAAGAGGGTAAGTATTGCACCAGCCGTCATATCCACGAGAGACTGCAGAAGGAACTGGAGAAGAACCTGGCTCTGCGCGTAGAACAGCCTGATGGTTTCAACGACCGTTGGATAGTTTCCGGTCGTGGTGTCCTACACCTCAGTGTCCTCATAGAGACCATGCGCCGCGAGGGCTACGAACTACAGGTAGGTCAGCCGCAGGTAATATATAAGGAAATCGATGGCGTGAAGTGCGAACCTATAGAGGAACTTACTATCAACGTTCCAGAGGAGTTCTCTTCGAAGATGATTGATATGGTAACCCGCAGAAAGGGCGAAATGACAAGTATGGAAAGTCAGGGCTCACGTGTAAATATTGAGTTCAATATTCCTTCACGAGGTATCATCGGTCTGCGCACTAATGTTCTTACTGCCAGTCAGGGTGAAGCAATTATGGCTCACCGATATAAGGAATACCAACCTTACAAAGGTGACATTCAGCGCCGCACAAATGGTTCAATGATTGCACTTGAGGGCGGTACTGCCTACGCCTATGCCATCAATAATCTGCAGGATCGCGGTTCTTTCTTCATCGACCCACAGGACGAAGTATATGCCGGACAGGTAGTAGGTGAACACGTTCACGACAATGACCTCGTTGTTAATGTTTGCAAAGCAAAACAGCTTACAAACATGCGTGCTTCAGGCTCCGACGAGAAGGTACGCATCATTCCTCCCATCGTATTCTCTCTCGAGGAGGCCCTCGAATATATCAAGGAAGACGAATATGTAGAGGTGACACCTAAGTCAATGCGTCTGCGCAAAATCATTCTTGACCACCTCGAACGAAAGCGACACGCAAGACAAGAGCAGAACTAATGTATCTGTAATCTGTAATGCTTTCATA
>Ga0247611_10005450_pt1 | contig 16819 bp, 18 predicted proteins | sample 177DNAGHGhighgp2_FD_192422 | JGI IMG/M metagenome (GOLD analysis project Ga0247611, IMG submission 192422) | Sheep rumen microbial communities from Palmerston North, Manawatu-Wanganui, New Zealand - 1770 DNA GHGhigh gp2 | ecosystem: Host-associated > Mammals > Digestive system > Stomach > Rumen... | reverse complement strand
TGCTTCCACCCGAACAACATTTTCTGTGGCTCGCCGCTTTCAGCGTTGAAATCTTCCCCGTTGCTCATCTGCCTGGTTTTATCATTTTTTCTCCTTACCTCTGTTCACGTAGAACAGTACTGAAAATGTGCTTCTGCTCATGTTTCTTACTTGTTTTTCTAATTCCGGCTGCAAAATCACTATCTTTTCCTGGTTCTGTCGCTATGCAAAATATAGCAGTTTGCGGAATCAGAAACGGGTGGTGAGAGGTGCGTCATTATGCCCCATCTTGCCTGTCCGATTAACGAAGTTTAACTGGGCTCCTAAGACCGTCTCGCGGGTTCTTCGACGAGCGAAGCGGCATAGCCGAGTCCGGATAAGAAACCTAACTATTTCTTTATTCCTCCCAAATTTGCTTTCAGCCTAAAACTGAATTTCCCCATTTTTCCCCGTCTTGCCTTTTATTTACGGTCATTCTGCGTTAATTCTCCAAAATCCGTCTTTCGTTACAGACTTTTTTCGTAACTTTGCAGCCAATTAGATAAGTATCATTCAATTTAGGAATTAAGATTATGGCAAAGAAAGCACTTTTGATGATTCTCGATGGATGGGGAATCGGTAAGCATGGTAAGGGTGATGTGATCTATAACACGCCGACACCTTACCTCGATCTGTTAACAGCAACATCAGCCCACTCTCAGTTGCAGGCTTCTGGTGAGGATGTCGGTCTGCCCGACGGACAGATGGGTAACTCAGAGGTGGGTCACCTCAATATCGGTGCCGGACGCATCGTGTATCAGGACCTCGTAAAGATCAACCGTGCCTGTAAGGATGGCTCTATCATGGAGAACCCGCAGGTGAAGGCTGCCTATACCTACGCCAAGGAGAACAATAAGAAACTCCACCTGATGGGCCTAACCTCCGACGGCGGCGTACACTCAAGCCTCGACCACCTCTTCAAACTCATCGAGATTGGTAAGGCATACGGTCTGAAGAACCAAGTGTTCGTTCACTGCTACATGGACGGTCGTGATACCGACCCCCACTCTGGTAAGGGCTTCATCGAGCAGGTGAGCAAGGTGTGCGCTGAGAACGATGCCGCCATCGCCTCTATCGTTGGCCGTTTCTACGCTATGGACCGTGACAAGCGCTGGGAGCGTGTGAAGGAAGGCTACGACCTGATTGTCGAGGGCAAGGGTAAGCAGGCTACCGATATGGTACAGGCGATGCAGGAAAGTTACGACGACGGTGTGACCGATGAGTTCATCAAGCCGATCCACAATGCCAGCGTCAACGGCTGCATCGAGGAGGGAGATGTGGTCATCTTCATCAACTTCCGTAACGACCGCGCCAAGGAAATGACGATCGCACTGACTCAGGAGGATATGCCAGAACAGGGCATGCACACCATCCCCAACCTGCAGTACTACTGCATGACCCCCTACGATGCCAAGTTCACGGGGGTTCACATCCTCTTCCCAAAGGAGAATGTGGAGGACACCCTCGGCGAGTACCTGTCAAAGAAAGGTCTGAAGCAGTTGCATACCGCTGAGACTGAGAAATATGCTCACGTTACCTTCTTCTTCAATGGCGGCCGTGAGGCTCCATACGATGGTGAGGACCGTATCCTTGTGGCTTCACCGAAGGTGGCTACCTACGACCTGAAGCCGGAGATGAGTGCCTACGAGGTGAAAGACAAACTGGTGGGTGCCATCAATACCCAGGAGTACGACTTCATCGTGGTGAACTTCGCCAATGGTGACATGGTGGGCCACACGGGTGTCTACAACGCTATCGCCAAGGCTGTATGGGCCGTCGACAACTGCGTCCGTGAAGTCATCGAGGCTGCCAAGGCCAATGACTACGAGGCTATCATCATCGCCGATCACGGTAATGCCGACAACGCCATCAACCCCGATGGAACACCAAACACCGCACACTCATTGAACCCCGTACCGTTCATCTACGTGACGAACAACAACTCGGCTACCGTCAAGGACGGTCGTCTGGCCGACGTGGCTCCTTCTATCCTCCATATCATGGGCCTGGAGCAGCCTTCGGACATGACAGGTGAGAACTTGATTACAGATTAATATAAACATGATCATTATGGAAAAGACCCTTGTATTACTAAAGCCCAGTTGCGTACAGCGCCAACTGATTGGTGAGATCGTGAACCGTTTCGAGCGTCGTGGACTCCGAGTGGCCGGCATGAAGATGATGCAACTCTCTGACGAGATCCTGCGTGAACACTATGCCCACCTCGTTGACCGTCCCTTCTTCCCGTCGTTGGCAGCCTCCATGCAGGCTTCGCCAGTTGTGGCCCTTGCCCTTGAGGGTGTGGATGCCGTGCAGGTGGTACGTACCATGACAGGCTCTACCAACGGACGTGAGGCAGCCCCCGGAACCATCCGTGGCGACTATTCGATGAGCAACCAGCAGAACATCGTGCATGCCAGCGATTCAACATCGAACGCAGCGATAGAACTGAAGCGCTTCTTCCGCGATGAGGAGATCTTCGACTATACCAGCGGTGCCTTCGGCTATATCTACGGTGACGGCGAGGCGAAATAAGAAATGAATGAACGTACAGATTGAACCCTCGTGGAAGGCTCATCTCGGACAGGAGTTTGAGAAGCCCTATTTTGTACAATTGACACAGGTCGTGCGCCAGGAGTATCAGCAGTCTACCTGCTATCCTCCTGGCAAACTGATTTTCAATGCCTTCAACCTCTGTCCTTTCGACAAGGTAAAGGTGGTGATTATCGGACAAGACCCCTACCATGAGCCAGGACAGGCCCACGGACTGAGTTTCTCCGTACAAGACGGTGTGCCCTTTCCGCCCTCTCTGCAGAATATCTTCAAGGAGATACAGGCCGACCTCGGCACACCCATCCCGACCTCAGGCAATCTGTCGCGCTGGGCAGAACAAGGTGTATTACTGCTCAACGCTTCACTGACGGTGAGGGCCCATCAGGCGAATAGTCATTCTGCCTTGGGTTGGCAGAAGTTCACCGATGCCGCTATTCAGACACTGGCCACACAGCGTGAACATCTCGTCTACATGCTCTGGGGAGGTTATGCCCGTAGCAAGGCCTATATGATCGACAAGCAAAAGAACCTCGTGCTAGAGTCTGTCCACCCCTCACCCCTCAGTGCCAACCGTGGGGGCTGGTTCGGTCAGCATCAGTTCTCCCGCTGCAACGCCTACCTGGAACAGAACGGACAGACTCCTATAATATGGTAGAGTTGCTGATATTTTGTTTATAGTTTAAAGTTTATAGTTGATAACCTGGCAAGCCATTCAGATTATACTGCCTATAGAAGTATTCATCTATAAACTATAAACTTTAAACTATAAACAAAAGCCAGGAACTATAAACAAAAGCCAGGAACTATAAACAAAAACCTAAACTGTAAACAAAAAAAGAAATATGAACGAATTACCCCCCATCATACAAGTTGGCGACGTGCTGCTTTCGTCTGAAATCCTGACGGAGAAGTTCTGTTGTGATCTCAGTGCCTGCAAGGGACAGTGTTGCGTTGAGGGCGATGCCGGAGCCCCTGTGACGCTCGAAGAAATCGCCGAGATTGAGGATTGCCTGGATGCCGTCTGGGGCGACCTCTCCGCTTCAGCCCAGGCCGTCATCGACAAACAAGGGGTGGCCTATACAGATAAGGAGGGAGATCTGGTAACGAGTATTGTCCGAGGCAAAGACTGCGTATTCACTTACTACGATAGTTTACAGTTATCTGTTGACAGTTTACAGATGAATACTGAAACTGCAGAGAAATCAACTATAAACAGTAAACCGTCAACAGTAAACATAGAGAATTGCTGTCTCTGCGCCTTGGAGAAGGCTTGCAGAGCAGGCAAGACCCACTTCAGCAAGCCAATCAGTTGTGCGTTATACCCCATCCGCGAAAAACGACTAGGCAACGATCTCATAGGATTGAACTACAACCGTTGGGAGGTCTGCAATTCGGCTATTGCCAAGGGCATCGAGAAAGATGTCCGACTCTATCAGTTCTTACGAGAGCCTCTGATCCGCCGCTTTGGTGAGGCTTGGTATCAAGAACTACAAGATGTCACCAGGTTTTTACTGGCATCGTCTGACCAGCCTTGAGTTTAAGCGTCTTCTGCTGACTATTATATAATAAGGTAACCGTCCCGTTCTTGCGGGCCTTGATGCTGCAGGAGCGCACCTTGCCACCTTTCCATTCAAACGACACCTCAAACCCGCCACGGGCACAGAGTCCGCTGACTTTGCCATCCTTCCAAGGCTCAGGCAAAGCCGGTAACAATTCTATTACGCCGTCACGTGACTGCATAAGCATCTCGCAGACACCAGCCGTTCCGCCGAAGTTTCCGTCAATCTGGAAGGGCGGATGGGCATCGAAGAGATTGGGATAGGTGCCGCCTCCGAAACTGTAATTGGGATAGTTGCTATGCTCTGGGGCCACGGCCGTGAGCAGTTTGCGATAGATCTGATACGCTTTCTCGCCGTTCTTCATCCTTGCCCAGAGGTTGATGCGCCAACCCGTGCTCCAGCCCGTGGTTTCGTCGCCCTTGATCTCCAAAGTGCGTTGGGCTGCCTTCAAAAAGAGGTGAGAGGTGAGAGGTGAGAAGCGAGAAATGGCCTCAGCGTCTCCAAGGTTAGAGATGTGGTTGCCAGGATAGAGGCCGATGAGGTGGCTCTGGTGACGATGCTTCGGATCCCAGTCATCCCAGTCGTAATACCATTCGTTGAGATCGCCCATGTGCCCGACGGTATAGGGATGCAGTCGTGAGAGGGCTTTCTCCATAGCCTTGTTTTTCTCCCCCAAGACCTTTCCTGCCGCAATCGTGTTCGTAAGCAATTCACGGATGATGGCGAGATCAGCCGTACCACCGTAGCAGGTGACACCATGATAGCCCTGGTCAGTCTTATACTCATTCTCAGGCGAGGTACTGGGAGCCGTAATCAACTCTTCTGGCGCTTTGGGATTCTCGATGAGCCAACGCAGACAGAAGCGTGCAGCACCCTTCATCAAAGGATAGGCCACAGTACGCAAATACGCCTTGTCTTGTGTAAACAGGTATCTTTCCCACAGCGTATTCACAAGCCATGCGCCACCCATGTTCCAATTGGCCCACATCGGGCTCTCATTCTTCTCGCCCACAGGGTTCGTCATCGCCCATAGGTCTGAGTTGTGACTCGAACACCAGCCTTCATCGATGCCATAGTAGTTTTTCGCGGTGTAAACACCGTTGGCTGCGAGAGCCTGAACGAAGCCGTCGAGGGGTTGTGCCATCTCTGCAAGATTCGCCACGAAGGCTGGCCAGTAGTTCTCTTCTAGATTGATGTTCACCGTGTAGTTACCCCTCCAAGGCGACCATAGGTGGGGTGTCCAAAGCCCTTGTAGGTTGGCAGGCACGCCCTCCGTCCGAGAGCAGGAGATGAGCAGATAGCGTCCGAACTGGAAGTAGAGTTCTTCGAGGTAGCGGCTGTCACCTTTTAATAAGAGGTCAGAGGTAAGAGGTAAGAGGTCAGAGGATGCCTCTGAGCCGTAGGAGATTTCCTTTGAACTGCCGAGGTTGATCTTCACCCGATCGTAAAGGGCCTGATAGTCTGCCAGGTGACGACTGTAGAGGTCATCATAACTGTAGTTCTGCGTGTGCCAGATGTCGTTGGCGGCGTTCTCCAGATAGGGAGCGCCCTCACGGACTGGGTGCTTGTCGAAACCATTGAAACTGGTCTCATTGATGATGTAGAGGATGGCCTCATGCGCATTGGTGATGGTCAGTGAGGAATCGCTGGCGGATGTCTCACCATCCGTCTTCACATTGATCATCGTACAGAAGTGAATACTCTCCTGGGGGTCACCTGTGGCGTGACCTGTCATCGTGAGTTGGGTGGGAATGGTCTTTACCTGATGAGGCACTTGGGCCGTAAGGGCGATGCGACAGTTGATGTCGCCCCTCAGGCGGATGGCGATGAGTTTATCTGGATTGGAGGCGAAATACTCGCGTTCGACGGTCTTTCCGTTGCGCACGTACCTATCTTTTATAATAGCAGAGTCGAGGCTCAGCGAGCGATGATAGCCGCTGACGGCTCCAAGCCCCAGATCCTTGATATGCAGCGTGCCCAGCGGCTGGAAAAACTGTGAGTTCGGTCCCTGCACATAGTGCTGCAAGGAGTCGGCTAATTGATAGTCCTCATTAAAAAGGGCCTCGCGGATTTTCGGAATCCACTCGTGGGCATCCTCATCGAGATTCCTGTCCACAGGCTTACCAGTCCAGAGCGTAATGTCATTCAGATAGATCATATCGTCGTCTGTGCCGCCATAGACGAGGGCACCGAGTTTGCCGTTGCCGATGGGCAGCGACTCTTCGAAATAGTCGGCAGGACGGTTGTATTGCAGCACCATGGGTGCCTGCTCCTGGGCTGTCATGCTTGTCGCGGCAAGCAGGGTAAGGGCGAAAGACAAATACTTTCTTCTCATGAAAAAGGACATATACTATAATTGTTATTTTGCTGCAAATTTACAATTTTTCCTTCAAAATCATATATGATATCAGAAAAAAATTGTATCTTTGACCCGAAAACGTAAAAAGCGCAACGATATGCAATCCATTAAGAATCTGAACGACATGATCGTCTTCCTGCAACAGCGGGGCAACAAGAAGCGTGTGGCAGTGGTGTGTGCCAATGATGCCAGTACCCGTTATGCTGTGGAGAAAGGCCAGGAGATGGGCTTCGTCGAGCCCGTCTATGTCGACGGCGATGACAAGGAAGAGTGTGCCCGTCGGGCTGTGGCTCTCTGTAAGAGTGGCGAGGCTGATATCCTGATGAAGGGACTCATCAATACTGACATCATCCTGCGGGCCATCCTTGACCGTGAGACGGGCATCCTGCGCCCAGGCCATGTGCTGACCCATATTGCGATGGCTGAGATTCCCAAGTATGAGAAGTTGCTTTTCTTCACCGATGCCGCCGTTATCCCTGTCCCTACTGATGAGCAGCGTCGACAGCAGATTCATTATGTCAACTATGTCTGTCATGCTTTGGGTATCGAAGAACCGCGTATCGCGCTCATTCACTGTGCTGAGAAAGTGAGCAAAAAGACGTTCCCCTATACCGCCGACTATCTGGAGATTATCGCCGAAGCCCAGACAGGCAAGTTCGGACGCTGTATCATTGACGGTCCTCTGGATCTGAAGACATCGCTCGACAGTGTCAGTCTGCACGAAAAAGGCATTCACAGCATTATCGACGGACAAGCCGATGCCCTGATCTTCCCGGATATCGTGGCAGGAAACGTATTCTATAAGACGCTCACTCTCTTCGGCTATGCCAAGACGGCTGGTGTACTACAAGGCACACAGTGCTGCTGCGTGTTGCCTTCAAGAGCCGACAGTCCCGACTCGAAATACTATTCCTTAGCACTCGCCGCCATCTGATTTTCACCCTTTCACCTTTCCAACAGCCTTTTGGCAAAGTACCGCACAGGGTACCACACAGAAAGGAAGCCCACAAGCAGCACGGTGAAGAAAACAAGGATGATATCCTCAGGATGCACACTGACGGGATAGGCGTTGACGACGAACGAGCCACTACTGGACCCCAGAGCCACGAGTCCGAACTGCTGCTGCGCCCAACAGAGCAACAGTCCCACGGCAATGCCGATGATGGCACCGATGGCAGAGATCATACGCCCCTCGAACAGGAAGATACGCACAATCTGCTTATCTGAGGCTCCGAGGTTACGCAGGGTCACCACATCATCTTTCTTGTCGATAATCAGCATCGAGAGCGAGCCGATGATATTGAAGCAGGCCACCATGAGGATAAACGTGAGGAAGATATAGGCAATGAACTTCTCAATCTTCATGATCTTAAAGGTGTCGTCCTGCTGTTCGAAACGATCCCTCACCAGGAACTTCGTACCGCACAACCGTTTGATCTCTTTCTTCACGGCGTCGAAATTACTGCCTGGCTTCAGACGCAGTTCCAATGACGAGAGCATCCCCTGCTGGTCGAAGATGCGACGGGCAAAGCCGATACTCGTAAGGATATAGTTCTGGTCATATTTCGACTGTTTCACATTGAACAGCACACCAGGCGAATAGAGTTCATCTTCCTCGAAGGCATTCTCCGGGGCTGTCATGTCAAACTGTCCCTCCCGCCGCGGGGCATAGATCTTCAAGGGCTCCTGATAAGTATAGCCTGTAGCCAACTGTTCTGCCAGCCGAATGCCGAGGATGCCATAGTGAAGATCGGCAGCGTGCAGACAGAACTCCCCCTCGCCCATCAGTATCTCGTTGATATGGGTCAGTTGGTCGAAGTTGTCGTCCACGCCCTTTACCACCACCATCGCCTGACGGCCGTGATAGATGGCCAGAGCCTGATCCTCCAAACACTCTGTGGCTATCTCCACTTGCGGCAACTGCCGGATTTCCGTCAGGATGGGGTCATCGGCAGCGACGGTCTTTCCCGCTACGGGCTGGATCTTCAGTTGCGGATCGAAAGAGGTGAAGAACGAGGCCACAAGGTCGTGGAAGCCATTGAACACGGAGAGTGTCACCACCAGGGCCATCGTCGCCACCGCCACCCCAACCACAGAGATGGCGCTGATCACATTGATGGCATGCGTCGACTTCTTCGAGAAGAGATACCGTCGGGCTATGAAGAAGGGAAAATTCATGATGCTCTTCTTTTTTGTTTATAGTTTATTGTTTATAGTTTATAGATGATATGTTCTATAGGCTCCAAAAAAATATCGAGGGCTTGCCAGGTATTCATCTATAAACTATAAACTTTAAACTATAAACTATTTCTTCAGCAGTTCATCAATCCTATCGATATAATCGAGGCTGTCGTCAATGAAGAACCTCAGTTCCGGCACGATGCGCAGTTGGTTTCTCACCTTTGTGCCCAGTTCGTACCTGATGGCCTTGACGCTGGCATTGATGTTGGCCAGGATCTCCTCACTCTTCTCCGAGGGGAAGATGCTGAGGTAAGCGGTACAGATGCTCAGGTCGGGCGAGATCTTCGTTCGTGTCACACTGACCATTGTGCCGTGGGTGGCACGCGTCTGTTGTTGGAAAATCAGCGACAACTCCTTCTGCAGAAGTCTTGCTATCTTGTTTTGTCTTGTCTCTTGCATATATCTATTTTTGTTTACTGTTTACAGTTTACGGTTTACAGTTGATTAGTTCTATAGTCTCCAGAGATATATCAAGGGCTTGCCAGGTATTCATCTATAAACTATAAACATTAAACTATAAACCAATTACTTCTTACGTATAATGGTGAGTCCGTCGCGGAGGGGTAGGATCACCTGCTCTGTCCTCACGTCCTGGGCGACGTGGTCATTGAAGTCCACGATGCCCTGTGTCTGGTGGTCCTTGCTATATGACTCGTCCACCACGTGACCGTCCCAGAGCGTGTTGTCTGCCAGGATGAAGCCCCCTGGCCTCAGGATACCCATCACCATCTCGTAGCACTCGCAGTAGGTCCGCTTGTCGCCGTCGATGAAGGCCATGTCGAAGGTGATACCAAGTTTGGGAGCCTCCGTCAGCGCATCGCCGATGATAAACTCAATCTTGTCTGCCACCTCAGAGCCTTCGATCCAGGGACGTGTGAAGTCCTCCATCTCGTCGTTGATCTCGAACGTGTAGAGCCGTCCGCCCTCAGGCAGTCCCTCCGCCATCGAGATGGCACTGTAGCCGCTGAATGTTCCCACTTCGAGCACCCGCTGTGGCTGGATCATCTCCACCAGCATCTTCAGCAGACGGCCCTGCAGGTGTCCGCTGGCCATCCGTCCATGAATGGTTCGGATGTTCGTTGCCCGCCACAGCCGGTACAGGTACTCCGGCTCTGCCTCTGTATGCCTCAGCACATACTCATCTAAATCATAATGCATAATTCATAATGCATAATACGCGGCGGCAGCAAATTCTTCACTCTTCATTCTTCATTCTTCACTCTTCACTTAGCAATCGCCTCTATCGCCAATCTGTACGAGTCGAGTCCGAATCCACAGATCACTCCCTTGCACGCTGCGGATATCATCGACTGATGGCGGAAGGCCTCCCGCTGGTGAACGTTCGAGATATGCACCTCCACCACGGGGCACTTCAGACTCCTGATGCAGTCGTGCAGAGCCACGCTGGTATGGGTATAGGCACCGGCGTTCAGCACGATGCCGTCATAACCTCCGAAGAATCCCACTTCCTGCATCTTGTCGATCAGTTCGCCCTCCACGTTGCTCTGATAGTAGTCTATCTCCACGTCGGGATACCGCTTCCTGAGTTCCGGCAGGTAGTTCTCGAACGACTCTGTGCCATAGATACCTGGCTCACGCTGCCCCAGCAGGTTGAGGTTCGGGCCGTTGATTATCTGTATCTTCATACCTTTTCTATATTTTATGTATCAGACTGCAAAGATAATGAATTAATTGTATCTGTGCAATAAAAAGTCGAAAATAATTCTTTCCTGACGGTTTCGAGGATAGTCAGGAGGTCTGACATCGTCTCGGCACGGAGCATGGCGATGCGCGTCTGGCGGAAGTTGGGGATGCCCTTGAAGATGGGTGTGGCAGCCAGATGGCGACGGGTATGGAGGATGCCCCGCTTCTCGTCGATGCGCTCCACGTTGATGCGAAGGAGTTCCTCGAGCACGTCGAGTTTCTGGCCGGGGGAGAGAGCCTCGCGGCTGAAGATCCACGGGCAGCCGAAGGTGGCGCGCCCTATCATCACCGCATCCACACCATACTCGTCGAAGGCCTTGTCTGCCTCGTCGAGCGAATGGATGTCACCATTGCCTATAATAGGAATATGGATGTGGGGGTTGCGCTTCACCTCGCCGATGAGCGTCCAGTCGGCGTTGCCAGTGTACATCTGCGAACGGGTCCGTCCGTGGATGGTCAGCCCCTGTATGCCGCAGTCTTGCAATTGCTCGGCCAGCGAGGTGATGATCAGTTGTTCGTGGTTCCAGCCCAGACGGGTCTTCACGGTCACAGGCAGTTTCACGGCGTCCACCACCTTCTGCGTGATCTCAAGCATCTTGGGGATGTTCTGCAGCATGCCGGCCCCAGCCCCCTTGCCAGCCACCTTCTTCACGGGACAGCCGAAGTTCAGGTCGATGAGGTCAGGCCCCGCCTGCTCCACGATCTTCGCCGCCTCCACCATCGCCTCCACGTCACGACCGTAGATCTGGATGCCCACAGGTCGCTCCTCGTCGCTGATGGTGAGTTTCGAGATGGTCGACTTCACATCACGGATCAGCGCCTCAGCCGATACAAACTCGGTATAGACCATCGCCGCTCCGAACCGCTTGCACAGCATCCGGAAGCCGATGTCCGTCACGTCCTCCATCGGGGCAAGGAACACAGGGCGCTCGCCGAAATCAATGTTGCCTATCTTCATTCCGACCGCAAAGATAATTAAAAAACCTATAAGAGCAAAGCGATTTGGGAAGATTAACGCAATTCGGCTTAAAATATAGTCCTGTCAATCATGCACGTATTTGGTATGAGGCTTAAAACGTATAATAACTTTTTTCCATAATTCCTTCTTTATTTCCCTTTTTTTGTTTACCTTTGCACCCAGTTAAACTTTAAAACTTATATGAAGAACGACTATGGAACAATTATTGCATTATGTGTGGAAGCACAAACTGTTCCCATTACGGGAACTGGAGACGAGCGATGGGCAGACCGTTGAGGTGATCGACCCTGGGTTGCACAACCACAATGCAGGGCCGGACTTCTTCAATGCGAAAGTGCGGATCGGACGGACACTGTGGGTGGGCAACGTGGAGATTCACGATAAGTCGTCGGACTGGTATCTGCACGGCCACGACAAGGACCAGCGCTACGACAACGTGATCCTGCATGTGGCTGGGGTGCTCGACGCCGAGGTGATGAACACCAACGGGGAGTTCGTCAGGCAGATGCAACTCGACGTGCCGGACAACGTCAGGGAGCACTATGAGGAACTGCTGAAGACAGACAGTTATCCGCCGTGCTACAAGGTGATCCCTGATCTGACGCGGCTGATGGTACATGCCTGGATGGCAGCCTTGCAGACGGAGCGTCTGGAGCAGAAGACAGAGGCCATCCGTCGGAGGGCAGAGCAGTGTGGTGGCTCCTGGGAGGATGCCTACTTCGTGACCCTGGCCCGTAACTACGGCTTCGGCATCAACGGCGACGTGTTTGAGCAGTGGGCACAGAGCATCCCGCTCGATGCCGTCTCCCACCATCGTGACGACCTCTTCCAGATCGAGGCGATCTTCATGGGACAGGCTGGCCTGCTCGAACTGGAGGCGGTGCCGGAGTATTATCAGAAGGAGGCGCTCAACGAGGGTTACTTTGCCAAACTGCGCAACGAGTACCTCTATCTGGCCCATAAGTTCTCGATGAGGCCGATCGACTTCCACATCTGGCGCTTCCTCAGACTGCGACCTCAGAACTTCCCCCATATCCGCATCTCACAACTGGCGAACCTCTACTATCAGCAGAAGGCCGGACTGAGCCAGTTGGTGGAGTGCGAGACCATCGAGCAGTTGAAGACCCTCTTCTCGTCGCACGTCACACCCTATTGGGAGACGCACTACACCTTCGGTTCCACCAGTTCGAAGACGGAGAAGCATCTGACCTACGGCTCGCTGAACCTGCTGATGATCAACACCGCCATCCCGATGCTCTTCGCCTACGGACGGCATCGTTCGAAGGAGGTGCTCTGCGACCGTGCCTTCGACTTCCTGGAACAACTGAAGGCCGAGAACAACCACATCATCCGCATGTGGCAGCAAGTGGGCCTCCCCGTCCAGACGGCTGGTGACTCCCAGGCCCTCATCCAACTGAAGAAGGAGTATTGTGACAAGAAGGACTGCCTCCGCTGCCGCTTCGGATACGAGTATCTTAAAAGGAAGTAGGGTTTTGTTTATAGTTTAAAGTTTATAGTTTATAGATGATTACTTTTATAAGCAGATATAAGCAGATAAGATAAAGGCAGATGAAAGCAGATAAAAAAGCAGATGATTATGATAGAATATAATTTTTCATACCGTAAGTTGAATGTGTATCAATTATCAAGGAATTTGGTAAAAGACATATATAGATTGGTTAACACCTTTCCACCTAAGGAAATCTATGCCTTAGGTGATCAGATGCGACGGGCAGTGGTGTCTATACCATCAAATATCGCAGAGGGCACAGCAAAGACATCGCCAAAGGAGCAGTTTCACTTCTTGGAAATATCCTATGGTTCTCTCATGGAATTAATGTGTCAGACAGAGATTGCCTACGACTTGGGATATATCGGCACAAATGACTATAAACTGATAGAAGATGCCATAGGATGTATCTATAAAATGCTATCCTCTATGCAAGCCGTTCTCAAATCCCGCCTACAAGGTAATCATCTATAAACTATAAACTTTAAACTATAAACAAAAAATAGTAAACAAAAAAAGTATGGACCAGGAAATATTCTACGCGATGGCGCTGACGCGCCTGACGAACTTCAACTACCAGCAGGCGCTGGAACTGTATAAGGCAGTAGGGAGTGCGCAAATGTTGTTTGAGCACAGGAATGAGATAGGCGATATCATCAAGGACGCCTCGCCGCGACTGATGGAAGCGCTGAAGGACTGGGACGAGGCGATGAGAAGGGCAGAGGCAGAACTCCGATTTATGGAGGAGCATCGTATCCGGGCCCTCACGCTGAATGATGATGACTATCCTCAGCGGCTCACAGAGTGTCCCGATGCACCTATTATTATATATTATACTGGCAATGCTGACCTGAATCAGGAAAAGATCGTCAGTATTGTGGGAACACGTCATGCTACGCCATACGGTCAGGATCTCATACACCGTTTTGTGAGTGAGTTGCGAGGGCTTTGTCCGCAAGTGCTGATTGTCAGCGGTCTGGCCTATGGTGTCGATATCTGTGCCCATCGGGAGGCGCTGGCCAATGGCTATCCTACGGTGGGGGTCTTGGCTCACGGACTGGATCAGATCTATCCCTATCGCCATCGTGACACTGCGGCACAGATGCTGAACCACGGTGGACTGCTGACAGAGTTCATGAGCCAGACGAATGCCGACAAACCCAACTTCGTGCGCCGCAACCGTATTGTGGCGGGTATGGCGGATGCCGTGATTCTCGTGGAGAGTGCGGCTAAGGGTGGAGGCCTCATCACCACAGAGATTGCCCAGAGTTATGCCCGTAGCGTCTTTGCATTCCCAGGCAATGTGGGACAGCCCTATTCCGAAGGCTGCAACAATCTGATCCGCGACAATGGGGCAGGACTCATCTCCAGTGCCCAAGACTTCGTGAAGGCGATGGGGTGGTGGGAAGAGACCCATCGGCAGCAGGCTTTTGCCGATGGAATCGAGCGAAATCTCTTTCCTGACCTTACGGCAGAGGAGCAACAGGTGGTCAGTCTGCTCCAACAGACCAACGACCTCCAACTCAACATCATCACCGTCAAGACCGGCATCCCCATCGGCCGTCTCACGGCCCTGCTCTTCCAGTTAGAGATGAAGGGTATGGTGAAGCCATTGGCAGGGGGAATGTATCATCTGTTGTTGTAATCGATGCTTTGCACGACAGTCATCGATGCCTTGCAAAGGAGTAAGGGATGCCTTCTATAGGGGTATAGGAGGCATCCCTTACTGTCGTACTAAGCATCCCTTACACTCATGCAAGGTATCGGAACGACAGAAACCAGGCAGGATCCCCCCAGCCACTAAAAGCCTTGATTTTTTTGAAGACTTCTCACGATTATCGGCCCATCCCTCACATAATCTTCTGAAAAGCCTTTGTACAAAGGGGAAAACGAATGTGAGGGATGTTTTTTATCCCTCACAAATCCCTCACATATCTCTCACATCATCCCTCACATCATGCTTATGCAGCCCGAAGCGGATACGCTTACGAAAGACAGGCAGACAGGAGGGTTGACGTGAGTGTTAATGTTTTCTTGTTTCCATTACTTTTCTATCTCATAACCTTTTACCTGGATGGCTGGGCAGATGGGAAGTTTCTTGGTCTTTCCCTTCACTGCGTTGCGATACAAGCCGCTCTTCATATAGGCATTCAGGTATAAGTAGCCCTTATCGCCAAAGCCATCCACTACGCGAATACTGACATAATAGTCTGTCTTGGGTTTCAGCACGATGTTCTCCTCTGGGCGGATATCTAAGAAGTACTTGCTCTTTTCGTTGGTGATGGTCTCGTAAATTGGCTTCTGATGAATATTCACGAACTGCTTGCCTCTCCTCTCATAAATGTTAATACTTACCTTACACTTCTTGAAAGTACAGCCGGATACCTTCACCAGAATATCGCTGATGACATAACTCTTTTTACATGAAAAAGCGATGCCACCTTCAGGCCCCAAGTCCGATCCTTGTCCTGAAATGCCAACGAGTCCTGGGGCAGGAATACCTTTGCCTACGATGGTCTTGGGCTTATTCTTCTTGCCAATCACCACCTCAGCCAATTCTACCACTTTGTCTTTCAATACTACGGTGAGCTTGTCATTTTTAGCATATTTCTCATAGGGAATCTCTGCGGTGAGATACGATACATGGCTGAATGATAGTTCATCTTTCCGTCCAGCAGGAATCGTAAGTTCAAAGTGTCCTTTTGCGTCTGAGATGACGCCAACACTATCATTTTCGAATCCGATACTGACGTATTCGATACTCTCACCTCGTTCATTAACCACATGGCCTTTGACTTTGGTCTGTGCCGATACTGGCGATGCTGCTGTTATGATAGCAATTAGCATCGCAATATAAATGATCTTTTTCATCTTCTATTCTTCGCTACTATAGTCCAATATATCTGCCGGCGTACAATCCAATGCCTTGCAAATGGCATCGAGTGTGGTAAAACGTATGGCCTTAGCCTTACCCGTTTTCAGTTTCGAAAGGTTTGTGATAGTGATGCCTACTCGCTCAGATAATTCATTAAGCGAGATTTTCCTTTTGGCCATCATCACGTCTAAGTTTACAACTATCATCTGCTGACCTCCTTATACCGTTAAATCGTGTTCTGCTGCAACCTGATAGCCCATCTTGTACAAGATGCCAAAAACGAGTAAAATAAGAGACTGCACGAATGGATTTGAGGTAAGGGCTATTGCTGCAGGGCCTTCAGAAATGAATGCCTGATCAAGATTGTCTGATGCTACTGTCTGAAGGAATATCAATAGAACGGCAATAAAGATAAGCCTGATGTTCTTTTTAGGGAACAGTTCCTCATGCTGGATTCCTTTGATGAGGTTGACAAAGAAAGCCACACAAACACCTATGACTGCCAACGTCAGCACTATATATAATAGAAATACAGTGGAGACAAACAAGACTTGGTTTTGTTTTGCTTCCCAATGAATATGACTGCCTGTAGTATCAAACACCTGGTGATAGCTTTGATAACACAGGAATACGAACCATACGGCACAAAAGAACAATGCCACATAACTGAGCCATTTCAGCGTCATAGTCAATTTCTCATTCATAGCGAAAATCTATTAATCTGTCATTATGGCTGCAAAGGTAATCATATTTGTCGAAAAACGACAAATAATAGATGCTAATTAACTATTATTTAACTGAATTCGTATATGATTGCGAGATATTGTTTCATGGATTTCTGCCATGACCTCAAAGACAGACCTGACTGATTGCAAGTCTGTGAGGACATGATTTTGACGGCCTGCAGCGCGACTGGCAGACAGGAGGGTTGACGTGAGTGTTAATGTGAGGGGTAAGTGAAGGATCATGTGAGGGATGATGTGAGGGATGAATCTCTCGAAACCCCTTTATATAAAGGATT
>Ga0247611_10005449_pt1 | contig 16826 bp, 10 predicted proteins | sample 177DNAGHGhighgp2_FD_192422 | JGI IMG/M metagenome (GOLD analysis project Ga0247611, IMG submission 192422) | Sheep rumen microbial communities from Palmerston North, Manawatu-Wanganui, New Zealand - 1770 DNA GHGhigh gp2 | ecosystem: Host-associated > Mammals > Digestive system > Stomach > Rumen... | reverse complement strand
TAAATCTTTGTAAGGTCCTCTGCCGAAACATCCGTCACCGTATTACTCGTATCAGTAATTACTGCGATTCCGTCAATGGCAACTATGTTCTCGACACAACCATTTTCTTTTTCACTATCCTTTAAGCCTCTGGATGCGTTTCCGATATTAACCGATCCTGCAGCGAGTGACTCAAGACCAGCACCTGAGCCGGTGTATTCCGCGGTAACAGTCACTCCGGGATTAGCTTCCATAAAGCTCTCTGACATTGCCTCGCACAACTTTTCCATCGAAGTGGAACCGGCCAGAGATAAACTGCCTGTCAGTGCCTTACTCTCTTCGTTCTTTGCTCCACATCCCGCAAGAACTGCTACCATTAAGCCTAACGCCAATACATTCGTTAAAAATCTTTTTCTCATAATAATTTATCCTCATATTTCTTTTTCTACTCAGGCGCCTTGTCTGTTGCAACAGTTACATCATAAATACTCTTTGTAAAAAGCATCATCACCTTTAGGTAAATCTTTGGTAAAATGCCGGTAAAGTAGCTACGCGATGTTCTTATACCCATAAATGAAAAGAAGCACCGCATTAATGCGATGCTTCAAACTCGTGATTATATAAATATAAGGTTCCGCCCAGCAAACCGATAAACATAGCAGGATATCCCATAAAGCAAATCAGCCAGTCTATTCCCGGCAGAAACAGTCTACCCACCAATAACCATAAAACAGCTCCTATCATTATGTTTATTAACGTCTGAATCCACAAAAACAGCCTTACCTTAGTTCCTTTTTTAACCTTTAGACTATTAACCCACTTCCAGGTTCTTTTCATGATCTTACACCTCCGGCTTCACATGATAACCATCTCATGTAAAATCCAAAAGCATACTCATGTAAAAAGAACGTAAAACACTATAACACTGAGGCCATATAGTACGGCAACCACAAAAGATTCTCTTCTACACGCATTTCCCCATGATGAAGCACAATGCCTCTTCCAACCTTTTTGCCATACTTATCTTTGAATGCCGTTAACGATTTAATACTCTTTTTCTCACCTGACTTTACTTCAATCGGAACCAGTTTACTGCCATCCCGGATAAGAAAATCTATCTCCATTACAGTCTTTTTGGTATCTTTACTGGTTTCCTTGTAGTAATAAGCACGACGTCCGTTAGCTCTCAAATTCTGGGCAACCATATTTTCCAAAAGCATGCCCTCGTTCACTTGAAGTTTATCCAGTAAAATTGACTTGTATAGCTCGTTTTCCAAATAAGGTCTGTCTTTATAAGCCAGTGTGATCAAAAGCCCTGTATCCATCATATAGCATTTAAAAGAAGGATCTATTATAGACAAATTCAATGCGGCGCTTGGATCATCTACGTTATTGGCTATGTTTATTATCATTGCCTCGTCAAGCCATTTGATTGGGTCTTTGTAATCGCGAATTCTGGCATTAGGATCCAAATGTGTAAGAACATAGCGTTTGTCATGTTTCGATAATTCGGAAGGAATCCTGTCAAAAAACCCCGTAACGTACTCCGGATTTTCCTCCTCCTGATCATTCATATCCTGCTTATACAGGTTTATGATCTGCTCCTTGGCAAAATCAACCTTCTCAAAGTCCTTACTCTCAACAAATGCAGTAACTGCCTGCGGCATTCCGCCAACAAGCATATATTCCCTGTACGATTTCATAATGTGCTGATGAAGGCTTCCCATCGGTTTCAGAGACGACAGGTGCTCTCTTAATGTCGGAATGATCATATCATTCCCATTTGCCCATAAATACTCCTCGTAATCCATCGGCAGCACATCAAGCGGATATTCTTCCGATGGTATCAGAATATTCTTGCTTTTCTTCGTTATACCTGCCAGTGACCCTGTTTCTATATAGTCATATCTTCCGTCTTCAAGTAACGTTTTCAAAGCTTGTCTGGCAAGTGGGAACAACTGAATCTCATCTAAAATGATCAAGGATTCTCTTTGGTACAGACGAGTATTATAGGCAAACTGCAATGTATTAAAAAGCATGTCCAGATCACGAAGACTATCTGTAAACAATCGATTTATAGACTCATCCGTCTGATCAAACCTAACCAGTATGTATGATCTGTACTCTTCGCGTCCAAGTTTCTCTGCCAAGGTTGTCTTACCTACACGCCTTGCACCTTTCAGGAACAATGCGTATTTCGGTGCATATTCCCGCTTCCATTTTAACATTTCATCATATATTTTTCGTTCAAACATGTTTTTTCCTCACGATTGCGCTTGATAATTTCAGTTCTATTATCACACTTGCGCCAGCGTTAGTCAATTCATTTTTCACGTTTGCGCCAACAAAGATGCACATTGTAGCATCACACAAAGTGCTCTCATCATTCGTCGGGTGTTCATCTTCAAAGGTGTAAACGGGGTGTAAAATATTGCTTTATTTCTCGGAAACGTGCGGATTTAAAGGATTTTCTGTCGCTCGGATTTTTTTGCCCCAGCAGACGAATAACACTCGTATCATAGAAACCTCCTATATTGCCGATACCACACCTTTTTTCCCTCTTTCAGATGGTCTAAATGTGGTCTAAATCGGAATCACGAACCCTTGCAAACGCAGTGTTTATAAGTGTTTGATGATAAATTGCCGCCCATTGCCGTGGCAGATAATTAATACTTTTATCATAGTTATGTTTCTCCTTGATTTGCCCGGAAATGCCCTGTTTTGCAAGGGTTATCGGGTATTTTGTGATTTGCTCTGAAATGACGGAATGTGGCAAATCAGAGCAGAATGTAGCAAGTTATTACTACCTGTTAGTAGTAAAATTAGTAGTAAAACGAGAGGTATTTACTACTAAGGATTTTTATATTTCAACAGGAACATATTCTCTAAATATGTCACACAACTCCTCAGAAGTACTATCTTTAGACTCAAGCAACCTTATTACATATTCAATGTAATATTGCTTTTTCCAACCAAACGCATTTGGCAAATTAGTAAATGGTAAAAGTCCTTTATTATTTATCACCTTCAAAGCTGCAAGATAATCTTTGTCATCAATAATTTTCTGTAATTCTTCTCTCACATTATTATATTCTTCTTGTGGATTCACAATATCTACCAACCCATCTAAAGACATTTTATACTCTTCTATCGTACTTGTTTGTTGATTACAAATATTATTAATCGTATTTTGACACCTTTTCTTTGCAAATAGTAATGATTGCTCCTCTAAATGTTCCTGCAAAAATTCAATTGTTCTTGTTTTTGTTTGTTCCAATAAGTCATCCACATTTTCAATATTTTGTTTTTTTGCAACTAATTCAATAACTTTTGGAATCAAGAACAAGTTTTCTATCTCTGCAACTAATGGAACATATATTTTTTCTCTTAGTAGTGAGTCTATCTCTTCTTCCGTTCTTCTATCCCTGTCAACTATACCTTTTATTGTCTTATAATGAAGCATCGGTAACTTGTTGTATGCTTTTGTAGCTTGTATAACAGATGCGCATCCTTCTAATGGCATAATACTATACTTTGGAAATAGTCTAGAATATAATTTTCTATCAATACTTTTATTTGCTGTACCTTCTACAAACAACACGCCCTGCCTATTCCCTAATATTTCAAGTAGCAAATCATCTGAAAATTCATCTGAATTTAGCAATTCAAAATCCCATGTCTGCTTATCTATCATATTTTTTATCCACACAATCTGAGCGTTGTTTCTAGTTCTCGCGAAATCCAAATTATGTGTAATATATAAGTATGTACAGTCTTGCCTTTCAGACTCTATTTCATTCCAAAGTCGTTCTAATATAGAGTTATGCAAATGATTCTCTGGTTCATCTATTATAATTAGAGAATTTTCTTTTGCAGAAACAACTTCTGCAATAAAATGAAAAACAGCTCTCTCGCCATCACTCATAGCATTTCCATTATATTTATTTGAGTTCCCTTCTATACTTTCAACCTCAATTTTTCCTGCACATATTTGTAATTTTCTGTGTGTGATTACTTTTTCCCAGATTTTCTTTATCTTTTCTAACTTTGTTTCATTATCAAACTGTTCATTGCCTTCTTTATGTTTTTCTCTGTATTCAATACTTTTTTCAAAGTTTTCTGTCATTAAAAACTCCATAAGCGGTTGATAATCATTTAGCATATGGATTTCTGGTTCATTTCCCCACCTACTGTTTTTCTTTCCATACGTCATCAGCCAATTTCTATCGTCATTTGTCGTACCATACAAAAATTTATCTTCCGCCTTTCCCAATTCCGTTGGACTAACATATTCCGGCATTTTAAGAGACTTCTGTGCTGAAATTCTATGTATGTTCAATCCTGGATTGTTTTCATCAATCCACACACTCATTCTAGTCTTTCCGGCACCATTAGCACCCAATAACACAATTGACTGTCTATCTTCAACATAACATTCTTTACCTTCTATATTTGGAATTCTAATTTTCATAATTTCACGTCACCTCAATTACCTTTTATTTTCACTATATAGTATATCGTCAAGAATTACATTTTTCCACAAAACAAAGATAGAGTACGAACCAAATTAACTCATGAAGTTCTTCATCAGCTGTTTTTCTCAATACCTCTACGTATTCTTTTAGCTTCTACTTAGGATATGCCCAGTTTTTCTATATTCCTGCCAATCCATTCAGTCATAACCTTGTTAATCTTATAAATATTCTCATACTTATCCTTTCCCTCAAAAAAGGCCGTGGAAACAAACTGATTTGCCAAAATCATGTACGGAATAGCCTTCTTTTCCGCATCCGTCATCTTCACTACACTGTCATATCCGTATATAATCTCTTTCATGACTTCTACCCAAGTAAGTAACTTATCTTCGTTTCCTTCTTCAAAAGGCTCTGACAGTATGGCTGTTGCCGCATAACATGGATCAAATATCCGGGCGTTTTCCTCGCTTAGTTCAAAATCAATAAATCCCCACTTGTCCTTCGCCAGGATAATATTGCTCGGAATCGGATCCCTATGAATCACCTGGCGCGGTAAATCCCTATAGAGATCACAAAACTGCGCTGCATATTTCTCCATAGTTTCCAGACTCATATCGATTTTACCCTTCAAGGCCGGGACCGCCCACTCCCTGACACTCTTTCTCAAGTCCGCCTCATCCGAAATCGTGTCTATCTTAGCAAGCGCAAGATCCAATTGTCCAACGATTTCCCCGATAAAACGTGCTTTTTCTTATATATCGTCAAGATAAAGCCCGCTCGCCATAGTCTTCTATCATCATAATAGTATTTCCGTTTTTGCTATTTATAAAATACCCGCGATCATCCACGTATAGCAGATAACCGCGGTATCATTATTTTCATCGGGTAGTTCACCTTCAAAAGGTGTAAACGGGGTGTAAATCCGTTTGATAAATCTTCAAAATACCATATTTTTCAAGGCTTTCCGCTTTGCTGAAATCTCTTGCCCCAGCAGACAAACAGTATTTTTATCATTTCGTATACTCTCTCTTTCAGTAAGCCAGATAGCCTAAAATCAAAAGGTGTAAGTAAGGTGTAAATCTGATACTTTCTCGTCCATGGATGGCTTATTTCCGCCATTTTTCGCTTTAGCATTAAATCCTGCCGTGGCAAATAAACAATACTCTAATCATTTGAATCATAACCTTCCGTTTCAATCACAATTACTTCTTGCTCCAGTTTTGCGTTAATTTTTAGCATGTATTTCAATACAGTTGGATAAAATCCTTCCGTAATCAAGGTATTAGCCTTTGCCTTATCCTGTTCTTCCAAACTCTTGGAATACTTTTTATAACTGCTAAGAATTCCTTCATTCATCCGATACGGATGAAAATCTAATCCTGTTTTATTTTTTAGATTCCGCAAGATCATAAATCCATCCGGATCAATATCTCCAAAATGTAACCATTCCTTTTCCTCAGGTTTGTCAATTTTTTTCAGATACTTAGATATGCGCACACTATGATAACCCGCTAAATAAATACAGAAAAACCCTTTTTGCGTAAATCGGTGAAAAGAAGTCAAATTCTCTATAGTTAATACCTTGCTTTCCCTTGGACATATCTTCGCAACTTTATCCAAAAAATCTGTAGATAATGCCATTGGCATATTTTCCTTTAATTCCAGAACCTCTCCTTCTTGTAATTTAACAAGTGCTTCTCCCTTAAAATACACATATCCGGGATTCGGATATATTTTATGCGTCTCCAATATGAGAAGTTCAATATTTCTTTCTTCATCCTCGCCGCTTAAAATCTCCTCATATTGTCCATAAGTTCTGAGAAGCTTACATACCGTTTTTCGATATGAGTTCTCAAATGCTTTACTATCCCTCAAAACCAAAACCGACAATTCTCTCTCATACAACTCATATTTATTGGTCAGGATTCTTGCTAAAAGACTTAAATAGTTCTCCGCCCGCTCTTTCTGGTACTGTGCTTTTTTCCCCGCCAAGAGCAGTTCTATTTGTTTTCTACAGAATGCCCCCATTGCTGAAGGATCTTCAGAATGCTTTTGATACATTCTAAGTTCATCATCAAGAAGCATTTTCTTCTCTCTCCGATTCAGCAAGTGATAGTACTCCGCGATATAGTCTTTATTCGCTTCTAAAGAAACAATTTCTTCGTCTTTCTGGCGACGAACATGAATCAAACCTGCCTTTTCCAGTTGTTCCACCTGCTTTTGAAACTCTTCTATCTCCGTTACATCCGTAAAATCATCCGCATATCCCGCCCAAATGTCTTTTACCATAATACGAAAGGTCTGATTAACCTTATTTTCTCCGGTATATGTCCTGCTGTTTTCATAGCGGTTCAGAAGCGCATCTAATATCTTGCGTTGTAATACTGTCAGTTTTTCCATCCTAATGCCTTACCAATCCTTCAATCATTTTAGTATATTTCCCTGATGATACAAGACTTATGGTTGTGTCAATCAAATCGCCGATGCTCGATATCTTTTCTGGCGGTGCGGCATACATCACTTGAAAATGGTTATCCTCAAGATATTTTACCATCTGCTCTATTCTTTCCCTTGACAATGCAGCAAAAGCTTCATCAATAAACGCCACCCTGATACATTCCGTATTCCTGGGATAGCACTGCATTAGGCTGGCAGCCAAAATAATAAAATATGGTGTCTGCTTTTCGCCATTACTTGCCGATCCCTGCTTTTTGGAAAAATCTGCTTCTATCTCCATTCCTCCGCGCTTGGTACGGATCTTCATGTCATACTTAAAATATCTGCGATAATCCGTATATTCACTTTCATCCGGTTCCGATAATATTTTTTCCATAAAGGTTTTGATATCATGTGCCAGCTCTTCATCATCCGCATTCATGCTTTGAAGCATTTCCACCGTGCCATAATAATCCAATTTATGACAGATACGGAAGAATTCTCTTCTGTCTTCCCTCTCCTCCATTTGAAAGGCATATGTATCATTACCAAACGGCAATCCCTTTAACTCTTCATTGATGTCATCAACTTCTTTTTTGGCCTTAGTGATACTTTCATTCATTTCAGAAATGAAATCCGTCATAAAAGTACTTTCCATTTCCTTCGCATGCTGAGCAAGTTTATTGGATGCTTCTTCAATCTTCACATTAGAAATCAGTTTCTTCTCGTCATTGAAAAAAGGTATAAACGAAGGTCCGCGTTTCTCCAGATTCATGCCTGCAGCTCTCAGATAATCAAGTTGGGCATTCTCCATTGCCGTCTTTGCTCCTTCTGCCACACCCTTCTGATTTGTGACCGTTTTCTCCTTAATGACTACAGCATTCTCCGAACGCTTCCTAAGCCTCTCGTAATCTGCTTTCATTTCTGTTTCCACTGCGGGATGTTCCGCAAGAGTTTCCTGATATACATTCCCCTTTTGATAAATCCCAGCAGCTAACTGTTTCTCATTTTCTCTGGCAGAATCTATCATATTATTGAGGGTTGTCCTTTCATCCCGCTGTTCAACCAACTTATTTTCTAATTCTTCCAACAATGTTTTCGCCCTGTTAACCTCTTCCAAAATATTCATGAAACTGGGATCATCCTCTAATTTTTTCTTTTCCCGTTCTATCCTTTGATACTCTTTCTCTCCCTCCTTCAGTTTTATCGGAGCAGAAAACACATAATCCTTAACACGAACATCCGCATCCTCTATTACCATAAATCTGCGATTCATCAACTCTACTTGCTGTGCTAATGATTTCTCTTTTTCTTCCAATTCTGTCTTTTTCTTTTGGTATTCCTTGATCTGAACATCAATGACATCCCTTCCCATATAGCACATGGTTTTGCCCATATCCATCATCGCTGCGGAATAACTCTTTGCCAGCATACCATCCCTCATCAATCCTCCCTTTGGATAATCATGCAGTTCCTCCACGCTGTCACACAGATGGATTCCATTCAGCAGATAATTTGCGTATTTTCTCGCAACGACATTCGGAATGTCCAGCATCTCCGCTGCCGATCCCTTTTTTATTTCACTGTCAGGCAGTTTATCTCCAATGATAACATTGGTCTCATACAACTTTTTCGCATTTAGAATCTGCAGTGCCTCCTGCACATATGCATTATCCACTACCAGATAAAATCGTTTTCTGCCCAAAAATGTCTCAATCGCATTTCTCCAGGAAGGGTCCTTCACCTCCTGCACCAACTCCGAAAAGAAACGCACCTGAACATCCTTGTGTTTCTTAGAGAGTTCATGCCTAATGACCTGTCTTACTTTTTCTGCTCCTTCCGGATAAGGCACTTTATTGCGTTCCAAATCTATCAGTGCTCCTAACACTTTTGATAATTCCTGATGCACTTTTCCTTTATCCTGCTCTGCCAAAAATCCGTTTCGATGATACTTAACAGATAATTCCTTTAATGTATCAGAAAGCTGGCTAATGACTTCCTGATATTGGGCTGCAGAAAACATGGTATTTCCCAGCGAGTCAAATACACTTTCCGTTTCATTTGAAAACCGCCAATCTTCATTCAACAGTTCTTTTAGGCGGAAAATTTTTTCTTTCAACTCCTTTAATTTCTGAACATTTTCCCGATTATTCTCAATTTCTTTTCCCAGATCCTTCAGCTGGTTTTCAATGGAATCAATGCTTCCCTTAACATCAGCATACCCTGGATTGTTTTTGGCATTGTCATATCTATCTCTTGCCCTGTCCCTTTTTACTACAGTTTGTTTTATTTCTTTCTCAACTGATTCCCGTTTTTGCTCCAGGTCCTTAATGATCCGTTCCGTGTTTTCCTTCTCTTCTTTTGTAGCCAAATAATCCTGATACTTCAGCATCAGGAAACGATTCAAGTATAATCTGTTTTGGCTCTCGTATTCCATGGTCTTTTGTTCCACGAGTTCAAGCTTTTCCTTGGATATTCTCAAGTTCTCATAGATACCCTTAAGCTCTTCAAATCGCTCCTTCTGTATGCGGAGCTCCTGCAGGGAATTGACATTTCCCGGCTCCAACACACAGTTTTGGATAAACTGATCCACATTGTTTTCTGGGTTAAAGGCCATCATTTTCACAAGTTTACCGCGATATTTTTCCGGATCACACCTAAGTCCCAGTGTTCGCAGGATTTGTGCCCTCGCTTTCTCTCTTCCCATAAAATCAGACATTTTCAAGGTTTTTCCTTTTACCGTCATCTGTTTTCTAGGGTATACAAATAGCTTCCCTTCCTCAATGGATGTCATTCTAATGTCTACCAGAGAAGTATTCCTTAAGATAAACCAATAAGAAGTACATTTATCAGTCACACTCGGAGACTCAATACACACTCCAATCACAAAAGAATCCTGCTCTGTTTCAGACACAACTTCAATCGCTATATAAGATACCACCTCGCCAGTTCTCAGATATTGATCCTTTCCATTGCTCTTTGTATCTCCACGAACATATGCTTTAACTGTACGGTCACGATCTTTTGCGGCTAAATTAAATTGCGTATTGGCAGTCAGAAGATATGTCAATGCGTCCAATGCAGTCGACTTGCCACTCCCATTTACACCTGTAAATAAGGTAGATCCACTGATACTTATTTCCTCTCTTTGAAAACAAGCCCAGTTAACTAATGCAATTTTTCTAATTGTCTTACGATTCATCGTCTTCCTCCGCAAACTCCTCATCATCAAGTAAATCTACCATTTTTCTGCTTTCTTGCATTCTATTATCTGCTTCAATTACAAATTGCTTGAATTCCTCAAGTTCCAATGCAAATTGCAATGACGAATATAATCTGATTGTACAATCCGGATTCCCGATTTCACCATTTACACCAACTAATTGATAACGTGAAAATAGTTCCAACGTATCTCTTAAAATCCCTTTCCCCTCCATATCCTCTTTTACGCCATACTTCTCCATTGCCTGTCGCAAATCGAATACAGTAATCAAAATAGGTCTCGTCAAGTTCCCTTCCCTGACCTGATCCACATATATTGTCCACAGGCAGCACAAAACAATGCTTTCATATTTTCGAAACCGCAAGCGATTTGATTGAAGGCCATCGTTTTTTTGATTCTTTAACATCGTCACCTTATTGTCTTGATCAATAGCTATGTCAAATCCCATGTATTGAAAATACTCAGAAAACATTTCTTGATGTTTTCTTACAAAAAAATACATTTTCCGGCTTTCTTCATTTCGATCACACACAATAAAAGTCTGTTTCAGAAATACCCTACAAATCTTCTGGAACAATCCTCTTTCCGTCATTATAAGTTCTTCGTAATTCTGCGCGAATCCCATATCATTCTCCTTCGTTTTCTATCAAAAACCTGTGTAATAGCAAGCCATTCGCTTCTAAATAACCATCCTGAACTTCTATTGAATAGCCATTATCTTTTGCATAGGCCACTGCAGATAGAACTGCCATCAGATCTTCCTTTTTGCGAATGGGTAACTCTTCAGCAGATATTTTCCCTTTACCATTCATACAGTTTTCAATAAATCGTTTCATCAATTCTTTCGAATAGGGATTAAATGCCTCTTTCTCCTGCTGCCTTCTTGCCATTTCCCGAGCATCATCCGTCAGCTCCTCAACTTCCTGTGTCGTTACTTTTACTATCGCTTTTTCTTTGCCCGGATATCTGATTGAGGCAAGGTCTATGAATTCATTTCTGTCAAATGCAAATAAAGGCATAAGCTCCTGCGGCAATAAATCCCTGTTTGATAAATCACTTAATTCCTGCGCCAGAATCTTAATCGTTCTCTCCACATAATTCTTTTCATCAATTTCCCTATTGCGCAAAAATCTGGCTCGCCCTATTCCAACCTGGAGATAGACATTTATTTTATGCTTAATGTCTTTCATGATCTTCTCATAATCATCAAACAAAAATCTGTTGGTTGATGCAAACAACTCATCCATTTGCTCTCTGGCATCTTCCAGTGATATTTCTTCTTCCTTGCTGCACTCTTCGATCATACTCTCCATTAATACCGTATTCTCTTTGATTTGTTCCAATTTACCATGTATGATTCCTCTGTAGCGGTATACATTTTGCTGCTTTGTTAATCGTGCATATTCTTTCACAAAATTACCGTCAAAATACTCGATCAGATTATCGGTCAAAGTCTCAAAGGTTTCTTCAACAATCATTCTCTCAATTATTTTACGAATATAAGTGGATAGCTTTTTTAAAGATTTTGATAAAGCTTTTGCCTGTGCTGAAATACTTTTTAATCCATTAATATATGGGTGTTCCTTCCACTGATCCGGATTCATCAGCGTATTATATATCTGTATAATATAGGCAGAATACTCCTCTTTTTCTGGTATCTGGACTGACAACAAAAACTCAGCCAACGCCAATCCGTTTTCTGTCATATAAACAGCTTTTTCCAAAGTGGCGTCGTCCGTTTCTTCCTCTAACCAGCCAATATTTTTACTGGACATCTTCCGAATGATTGCATTGGCTAAATCTGAATAATTCTTCTGTTCCTCATCCTCCAAGTCCAGTGAAATATTTTGGTCATACAAATACGACGCCAAAACATCCCTGATCTGTTTTCTGTCTACTCTATATGATATTTCCCTTTCAAATTGCTCGTAGATCAATAACAAGCATTCCGAATAGATTTCCTGATTGCTTCCTCCCGCTAATAGGTTAAAAAAACCGCTTGGAAGAATCTGAAAAATCCTGCGGTCAGTTAATTTTTTCATCTCTTTTGCTCCCTTAAACACTATAGGTTCATCCAATGATTCAGAGCATTTTATTGCATAAACTTAATAACCGATTTCGGTGACTTATTATTTCCATCTCTAATCACGATACCTGCCTCTAATAAAGGATTAATAACCTCTTTTAAAAACTGACTTCTGCTCTTATAGCTTGTTATTCCCTGTAATTCCTTTACCGGTTTAGGTCCTTCAACTTTCAACAATTCAAGAATTTTTTCAGAATCAGACATACTCACCATTTCTAACGCTTGATCATTATCATCATAAAGCTTGTCATGCAAGCAAAGATTCAAAAAGCCCGGATAAATTGATACAACGGGCTGCAATGTTTCATCACAATCCTCATAACTTTCAATCATAGTCTGAAAACCTGTTCCACCGCGTTCCATAAGATTTGCAACATCAAGACACGCTGATACGATAGAGTTTCTCCTTATTGAAGGAATTGAACCCAACGGATACTCTTCATATCCTTTAGGCAATAACCATGACCCCGGAGAAACAATTTCTATTCTGTCACAGTAAATATCTACATCAATCTGTGTACCTGCAATAGAATAATCTCTGTGTGCCATTGCGTTAACCAACGCTTCTCTGACTGCATCTTTGGGATAAGAACGAATTGCTTCCCTTCCACCATTTTCAGTCTTTCTCCAGCCGGTTTTAGTATTTCGCTCTATAAACTTAATTGTGTTTTGGAAAACGCTTGCCAATGATCCGCGAAATCTATCACTATCAAGTACAGTGCCTGTTTTCTTTTTTCCCCTCCATAAACGGCAGCATATTAGTGTGTCGTCCCCTTCGTAATCGTCCCGGAACATTACCAATCCTGATTTAACATATCCGTCTTTTGAAACAATCTCCTCATTCTGGAGTTCTTTTAATGTTGGAGCATGTGAGTCATCCCTATACTCCCTGCAAAGGTCAGCATACTCTGTCCACTTTGCTTCATCGTACCTTATATCCGTCGTCTCGTTATCAACACCATATTTTCTCTTTGCTAACGCAATTATCTCTTCAGGTGTTGCAGGAACCGCATTGCCGTCACCTTTTGTAAAAACTTTTTCATTATAATCACCTTCCCGATAACGCAGAATAGAGTCCGCCTGCAAAACATGGATACCTAAAACAAAATGCTCTGCCCTATCATCTACGCTTCGCATTGAATATTGGATTCTTGCATGAGGGAAAATGTTTCTGTCATTGATTCTTGCCACCAAATTCTTTGTCTTGTCTATTTCTTCTAAGGACAAGCCAAAGGCTTCACCTTCATTAGATACGCCAACAAACATCACGCCGCCTTTACCATTAGCATATCCAACTATGGTTTTTGCCCATTTCATCGGATTCTCTGGGTTCAATTCAGCTTTAAACTCATAATCCAAGTTTTCAATAATCACATCATTATATATTTCTGTTATCTTCACCTTCCTACCTCCAGACTGTTCTTCTATAAACATATCATACATTGCGAAACATTGCAATGACATTGCAAAACATTTCGATAACATTGCAAACGCACTAAAATTCTATCTTTGACAAGAGTGTACTATATTCGTTTCCAACCGCAACATTATGGAACATTACGATATTTGCAATGTTTCATCAATCAATAGATGTTAATAAAAGCACCCTGCTTCTGCAGAATGCTTTCATCATTCATCGGGTAGCTCACCTTCAAAAGGTGTAAACGGGGTGTAAATCCGTTTGAAAAATCATCAAAATCCCCTATTTTAAGGATTTTTCGCTCTACTGAAATCTCTTGCCCCAGCAAACGAACAGTACTTTTATCATAGCCTAAATTCCTTGATATTCCTTATTTTATGGGCTTTCCAGCCCCTTTCGATTTACGATTTCTATTCTACCACATAAATGTAACTACTAACGCAATACAAAACCTGTCCGTTATATTCAATCCTTGACCACCCGACATCCGTGTTGATTCCGGTCCGGACTGCAACATCTCCGGCCTCCAGTGTTACAACCACAACCGAATCTGCATCTGTCACACTGGGCTTGTTTCTTAAATTTACTTTCTCCTTTGGAGCAATTTTTTCATTGCACGGAGTAAATTTGGTTTTAAATCCGCTATCCTCTTCCTGCTGTATCTGCGGTGCAGCAGTCAGATCCGTAGTCAGATAACTTGTTACGGCATAGCAGGTTATTCCGTTATAAATAATCTTTGACCACCCATCCGGGCTGACTCCCGTCCGCTGTACCGTTTCACCGTTTTTCAGCGTATAGATAATCTCACTGTCTGCATCCTGGGATGGTTTCTTTCGAAGATTCACTTCATTTTTCGCCGTTACCGTTTCATTCACTTCTTGAAAATTCATCGATGCGCCGTAATCGATTTCAACTTCTTCGCGCGCTGAAGAATCCTTCGGCTTTTCGGTTCCGTCATAACCAAAATATGCAACATCCAAATCCACCTGCGCTCCGATTCCGGCAACCCTTCCCGTATTGGAATATTGCCACATGGAGCACTGTCCTGCGTATGCCGGCTTATTTTCAAGATTGTCTGTAATCTGGTTATACCAGGCAATCCAGACTTTATATTTCTTCTCAATTACGGAAGTGTCCCATTTGGCATCCCCCTCCAGTTCCTTTACGGCGGAATAAATCATGGGCGTATAGCCTCTTTCATAGACTCTGTCCATGAAGGCCATCGCGATGTTACTGCGCTCTTCTTTTGTAAGGTGATACTGTCTGCTTGACTCTTTATCAAATCCTTCACAGTCAAAAACGACGGGATATGTAATCGCATATCCTGCAATATAATCTGCCACCCAGTCGGCATCCGCCTTTGCTTCTTCCATGGTGGCTGCAGTGGAAAAGAAATAGACTCCGATTTTTACTCCGTTCTTTTCTGCCTCCTGCAGATTGTATTTGGCTGTCGGATCGGCTCCGACTGTACCGGAAGAATCTCTGTATCCGACACGAATCATGGCAAACTCAATTCCATCCGCTGCAACCTTTGCCCAGTCAATTGTACCTTGATATTTGGATACATCAATGCCGTATGTGACGTTTTCATTTTCACCGACCGTACTTGCACTTAGCAACGGTGTTTCTTGCGGCTCATCCGATTCGACTTCTTTCGGTATTTCGGAAACAGTTTCGCTCTCCGACTCTTCCTCCGAATGTATTTCACCCGAAACACTTCCGATTTCCGAGCCGACATCCGGATTTGTTTCCTTCCGATTCCTATTTCGAACAGTCAAAATAACAGCCATGGCAACCAGACCTGTACCTGCTATAATCGCTGCAATAATGAGTATTCTTTTCGTTATGGATTGTCTGTCTTTCATCGTTTTTACTCTTTTATTCTTACCGTTTTGGCAATTTGTAAAGCCTCTTCTTTACTGAACTGGTCTGCGGACAGGCTCAGCACATAATAATAATCTGCTCCTTCTTTTACGAACCAGAAATACCAGTATTCAACACTTTTTTCTATATTCTCGGTATCCACTCCCCTTGTCTTTAAATCTTCTATTTCCGCTTGCGTATAGAGGTCATGGCTTTCCTTTAGCATGATAGCCGACCATTGCGTATCCGATCTTTCCAAGCCTATTACCTCTAAGTACTCCGCTGCGGTATGATTTTGAATCGGAACACCTGACATATCCGGAATTCCGTTTGTGTAGGTAATTTTAACCTGTGGATCATCCGCAGAAATTCTGCTGATCATTCCGGAACACAGCCAATCCGCCACCTCAACATACGAACCCAGCCATTCGGAATAATGTACTTTCGGCAGAATATGCATACCACCCATATATCCTATATATTCCGAATAACCGGTAGCATAATAACCTCCCGGAAGACGGATTTCCGAAAGCCAATCCGAAAGCTGTATATCAGAAGATCCACCTTCGGTAATCTCTGCGGGGCCGGAAATTCCAAGTACTGCTTTCGCATCTTTTTCCGCTATTGGGACAAAATCCGAAGTACAAATCACTTCATAATCCGATGCTTCATAATAATGCGGAAGAACTCTGCGTTCACCATAGCCGAGACCGCATATATAGTACTTTCCGTCGTTTTTATAAATTAATGTATTCTCCATCATTCCATCAGAAAACTCACCATATTCGGAAATAGCCTGTACAATCTGATTCTGCATTTTTTCCGTCCAAACCATTTGCACATTTTCCGCCACTTTAGTCGGTTCCAAAACAACATAGGAATCTTTGACCGCACAGTTTCCGGATGCATTATATCCCCAGGTCCACAACGTTCCGTCCTTTTTTACCGCTGCATGATTATAAAATCCACCTGTAATCTGCTTGACATCTTCCAATATCTTTTGTGGTTTGGTTAAATACGCCTGCTTCAGATATAGCTGCAAATACTCCGGTCCCGTGTAAATCTCATAGCCGCTTAGCTGATTTGTATATCCCCAGTCAATCGATGTCGCAAGCATTCCCCAGGTCCATACACTTCCGTCCTTTTTTAATGCTGCCACATCGTAGCGACCGCACTCTGCATATTCCACGTTTTCCAAAAGAAGAATATGCCCACCTACCGTATAGCGTTCCGGATTATGGAACCGATTCTCATCATAATCCTCAAATTGAAGAAGCGCATTTGTATAATTACTGCCAAAACCATACAACTTATAATCTTTGGTTAAATAGATTACAAACCGGG
>Ga0247611_10005447_pt1 | contig 16828 bp, 14 predicted proteins | sample 177DNAGHGhighgp2_FD_192422 | JGI IMG/M metagenome (GOLD analysis project Ga0247611, IMG submission 192422) | Sheep rumen microbial communities from Palmerston North, Manawatu-Wanganui, New Zealand - 1770 DNA GHGhigh gp2 | ecosystem: Host-associated > Mammals > Digestive system > Stomach > Rumen... | reverse complement strand
TTATTATAACACTTGTCATTGTTGGTTCAATATATAAAGAAAAGATTTCTAAATTATCTATTATAAATCCTATTGCTTATGTGACTACTGGAATTTTAATAATTATTCTTTATTTATCTGCTTTTGTTTTTTCAATATATTTTTTGAAAACAAATGATCCAATATTTTCTGATAAAACTGTTTATACGATTTATTCAACTCATGATTTATTAAGTTTCTTATTTAATGTCTTATATGGATTATTCTTTATATTGGTATTCTTTATAACTCCTACAACTGTAAGTGGTAGTAGTATGAATAACACTTTATATAATGGAGATAGATTGCTAATTTGGCATCTTAATTATAAAGTTGAAAGAGGAGATATTGTCATCGTTGATATTAATAAAAATTATGATGATACTGAAAACGAAGAAGAATTCTATATAAAAAGAGTTGTGGCAGTTGAAAATGATACTGTTAGATATGAAGCTGTGACTACAACTAGAGGTATTATTTATGTAAATGATATTAAAGTTGAAGAAAATGTTCCTTATCAAAGATTTAAAACTTCAATGTCTATTCATTCAACTGGTGAATCAGATTTGACTAGTACATATGAAGGAAAAATTAGAAGTGGTTACTCTTTAGTTCTTGGAGATAATAGAAATCATTCAAGAGATAGTCGCTATATTGGATTGATTCATAATGAAGATATTTTAGGTAAAGCTGTATTTAGATATTATTCAAAAGCTGCAGGTTTTGGGAAGATAGAGACTTCAATTTTGTAAAAAAATTCTTTTTAAATTAGTAATTTTATGTTATACTAAAAAAGTTTTAGGAGTGATATTATGGCACAATTCCAATGGTATCCTGGACATATGGCGAAAGCTCAAAGAGAGTTAACAGAGGTTTTACCTTTAGTTGATATTGTAATTGAGTTGAGAGATGCAAGAATCCCTTATTCAAGCCAAAATCCAGTAATCGATAATTTAATAAAAGATAAGTATAGATTGATTCTTTTAAATAAAGCTGATTTAGCAGATAAGAAAATTACTCAAGCATGGATTAAAAAACTAACAGCTGCTAACACATACGCTCTTGATATAGACTGTCAAACAGGTCTTAATATCAATAAGGTTATTCCAACAATTAAAACGATTTTAAAAGATAAGTTGGATAAGTTAAGAGAAAAAGGTCTTGTAAACAAGACTTTAAGAGCTACTATTGTAGGTATTCCTAATGTTGGTAAATCTACATTCATTAACAAGATGACTGGTAAAAAAGTTTCTATCACTGGTGATAAGCCAGGTGTTACTAAACATTTATCATGGTTTAAAGCAAGTGATGACTTACAAATACTTGATACTCCAGGTATTTTATGGCCAAAGTTTGAAAGCGAAGAAGTTGGTATTAAACTTGCAATTTGCCAAGGTATTAAAGATGAAATCGTTGATAAATATAAAATGGCAGTTTATGGTTTAGTATATTTAGCACAAAAATATCCTTCTCGTTTAAAGGAACGTTATAATCTTGATGATTTAGATACAAGTGATGAAGGTCTACATTTAATTGAAGAAATTGCAAGAAAACGTGGTTTTATTCAAAAGGGTGCTCGCATTGATTATGAGAGAACTATTACTTATGTATTAAATGATATTAGATCAAATAAGTTAGGAGCGATTAGCTTTGAAGAATCAGAATAATTTATATGAATATGAAGAAGCATTAGAAGATAGAGGCTACAAATATGTAGCTGGTGTTGACGAAGTAGGACGTGGTCCTTTAGCAGGACCTGTTGTTGTTGCGGCAGTAATTCTTCCTATGGGACTTAGAATTAAAGGTATCAATGACTCAAAAAAATTAAGTGAAAAGAAACGTGAAGAGCTTTATAAACAAATTATGAAAGAAGCTTTAGCTGTATCTGTGGCTTATGTATATGAAGATGAGATTGATAAAATTAATATCTATGAAGCAACTAAAAAAGGTATGCTTGAAGCAGTTGATAAATTACAAATTAAGCCAGAGCATGTTTTAATTGACGCAATGCCACTTCCAGAACTTAAGATTGAACATACTTCAATCATACATGGTGATGCGTTAAGTGCTTCTATTGGTGCTGCAAGCATCATTGCTAAAGTGACAAGAGATCATTTTATGGAAAAGATGGATCACAAATATCCAAATTATGGTTTTAAGAAACATAAAGGATATTGTACAAAAGAACATTTGGAAGCTCTTGAAAAATATGGTCCTTGTGAAATTCATAGAAAATCATTCGCGCCAGTAGCTAAATTTTATCAAAAGCAATTGTCTTTTGATTTATTCTCAGAAGAAAACTAAATTTATCTATATTATATATAATATAGGCTATTTTGGCCTATATTTTTTATTTGACAATAATATTTGTTTGTTTTATTATTTAAATAGAAAAATTTGGAGGTAGTTTACATGGAGAATATTATTATAGTTGAGTCACCTTCTAAATCACACACAATATCATCTTATCTTGGATCTGATTATAAAGTTGTTGCATCTGTTGGTCACATTAGAGATTTAGCAACTAGTGGTAAAGAGGGACTTGGAATTGATATTGAAAACAATTTTAAACCTACCTATGTTACTATAAAAGGAAAAGAAAAATTGGTTGCTGAATTAAAGAAATTATGTAAGGGAAAGAAAGTATTTCTTGCAACCGACCCTGACCGTGAAGGTGAAGCTATTAGTTATCATTTGAAGGAAGTATTAAAGTTAAAGGATGATGATTATTCACGTATTGAATTTCACGAAATTACTAAAGAATCTGTCCTTGATAGCTTTAATCATCAAAGAAAAGTTGATATGAATCTAGTAAATAGTCAAGAAACTCGTCGCATGATTGATAGAATTATTGGTTTTAGACTATCTAAGTTATTACAATCTCGTATTAAATCAAAATCAGCTGGTCGTGTTCAAAGTGTTGCGTTAAAGCTTATTGTTGATTTAGAAAAAGAAATTCTGGCATTTGTTTCAACGCCATATTACGAGTTATTAGCTAAAAAAGATAACTTAGAATTAGATTTTGTTTCTTATAAGGATAATAAAGAAACTATCGTTGATAAGAAATTAGCAGAAGAAATTTTAAAAAGCTTAAGTAATGACTTTGTTGTTACTGATGTAACGAACAAGGAAGTTGAACGTTTATCTCGTCCTGCATATACTACAAGTACTATGCAACAAGATGCATCTAACAAATTAGATTTTTCATCTCAAAAGACTATGAGTGTAGCTCAAAGCTTATATGAAGGTAAAAATATTGGTACAACTACTACTGGTTTAATTACTTATATGCGTACTGATTCTACTCGTTTAGCAGATGAATTTGTTAAAGATGCAAAAAGTTATATTGTTTCTAAATATGGTAAAGAATATGTTGGTTTCATGCATACAAAGAGCCAAAAATTAGCTCAAGATGCTCATGAAGCTATACGTGTCACAGATATTAATCGTACACCTGAATCAATTAAGAAATATTTAACTCCTGATGAGTTTAAATTATATCAATTAATTTATACAAGAACTATTTGTTCATTAATGGCTAAAGCTATTGATAATAGACTTACTGTATTTTTTAAGAATAATGATACTTTATGGCGTGTGACTTATACTACAAATATATTTGACGGTTTCACAAAGGCTGATGTTTTCTATAAAAAAGAAGAAAAGGCACCGCTTCCTAATTTAGCAGTTGGTGATATTTTAAATGGCTTTGATGTATCTATTAAAGAACTTTTTACTAAACCTAAATCTAGATACACTGAAGCAACATTAATTAAGGATATGGAAGATTTAGGTATTGGTAGACCTAGTACTTATGCTCAAACTTTGACTACTTTAAAAGAAAGAGATTATATTAGAGTTGAACAAAAAAAGCTTATTCCTACTGAGCAAGGTATATTGACAACTGAAGCTCTTGACAAATATTTTCCATCGATTATTAATGTTAAGTATACTGCTAATATGGAAAATAATCTTGATTTAATAGCTAAAGGTGAAGTAGAAGAATTAACTGAATTAAACGAATTCTATAATTCATTTAATCCTGTATTTTTAAACGCTAAAGAGACAATGGAAAAAGTTCAACCTAAATTATTAGATGAATTATGTCCTGTATGCGGTTCACCTCTTTGTGAAAGAGTATCTAGATATAAAAAAGTATTTATTGGTTGTTCAAACTACCCAACATGTACTTATATAAAACCTGATGAGAATAAAACACCTAGCGAAGATACAGGAATAGTTTGTCCTAAATGTAATAAAGGAACATTTATTAAACGTATTGCTACACGTGGTAAATCAAAAGGAGAAGCATTCTATGCTTGCTCATGTTATCCTAAGTGTAAGAATATTGTTAATGATGAACCAACAAATGAGAAATGCCCAAAATGTGGTGCCATAATGCTTAGGGGAAAAGATGGTAATTTATATTGTTCTCAAGATTGTGATTCTCCAAAGACATATGATTTGAGTGATATGTTAAAAGAGTTTAGAACTCAAGAATATAAGAAAAATCATTGTAAACCTTATATGGTATTCACAAATGAAGAACTTGAAAAAATAGCTTCATTACGTCCAATATCTAAAGAAGATTTTATTAAAGACAACATTTTTAAGTATAATGCTGAAGACAAAATTGAAAAATATGGTGATGGTATTATAGCTGTTGTTAATGAATATTTATCTAAGTAAAAAACATGGAAACATGTTTTTTTCTTTATTTGAAAAAAGCAATAATATATGCTAAAATAATATGAATAATTTTGGAGGTATATTTAGATGGGTTTCTTTTCACTTTTTAAGAAAAAAGATAAGTCTAAAGCTGAAAAATATAAATTAGGTCTTTTCAAGACACGTGAGGGAGCTTTTAACTCTTTAAAAGAAGTTTTAGATGGTAAAGATAAGATAGACGATGATTTGTTTGATTCTCTTGAAGAAATTTTTATTCAAGCAGACATTGGTGTTGAAACAGTAGTTAATTTTATTGACGCACTTCGTGATGAATGTGATGCTAAAAAAATTACTGATCCTAAGCTATTAAGTGAAATTATTATTGATAAGATGTTTGAAATTTATCTTAAGGGCGAAGTAGTAAATGCTAACTTAAACGTTGAAAAAGGTAGATTGAATGTTGTTTTATTCGTAGGAGTTAATGGTGTAGGTAAAACTACTAGTATTGCCAAAATTGCTAATATGTATAAAAAACTTGGTTATAAAGTTTTACTTGCTGCTGGTGATACATTTAGAGCTGGTGCTATTGAACAATTAGAAGAATGGGCTAAAAGAGTAGGCGTTGATATTGTTTCTAAGAAGGCTGGAAGCGATCCTTCAAGCGTCATGTATGATGCAATTGATAAAGCTAAAAAAGAAGGCTATGATTTAGTTTTATGCGATACAGCTGGTAGACTACAAAATAAAGTTAACCTTATGAATGAATTGCAAAAGGTTAACAAGGTTATTGGGGAAATTGCGCCTGGTAATCCATGTGAGACACTTCTTACAATTGATGCTACAACTGGTCAAAATGGTATGATTCAAGCCAAAGCTTTTTCAGAAATTACACATGTTACAGGTGTGATTTTGACTAAGCTTGATGGTACTGCTAAAGGTGGTATTGTACTTGCAATAAGAGACCAAATGGGTATCCCTATTAAATTTATTGGTTTAGGAGAGAAATTAGACGATCTTGAAGTATTTGACATTGAACAATACTTATATGGTCTATTTGCTGATTTCTTTACAGAATAATGGATATTAAAGGTAGAGAAAGATATATCAATTTGTTTGATATATATGCTAGTTTATTAACCAAAAAACAATATAGTTATTTTGAAGAATATTATTATCTTGATTATTCGCTACAAGAAATAGCCGACTTACATAGTGTTTCAAGAAATGCTTGTTATGACGCAATTAATAAAACTTGCAAGATTCTTGAAAATTATGAAGATAAGATGCACTTATTAAGTAAGAATCAAAAACTTAAAGAGGCTCTTGATTTAGAAAATATAGATGAAATTAAAAATATCATTAATGATGTAATTGAGGAGTGATTTATATGGCTTTTGATGGTTTATCAAATAGACTTCAAATGGCTTTAAGAAGAGTTACAGGTAGAGGTAGACTTAATGAAAATGACATTGATGAAATGTTAAAAGAAGTTAGATTAAGTTTACTTGAAGCTGACGTAAACTTTAAAGTAGTACGAGAATTCTTAAAGGATATTAAAGAAAAAGCTCTTGGTGAAAAGATTATGAAGGGTCTTAATCCAGGACAAGAAGTAGTCAAGATTGTTCGTGAAGAACTACGTGCTACTTTAGGGGATGAAACAAGTGAAATTGTATTCCCTATGAATAAGCCAACTGTCATTATGACTTGCGGTTTACAAGGTGCAGGTAAAACAACAGCTTGTGCAAAGATGGCAACTTTCTATAGAAAGAAAGCTAATAAGAAGCCATTTATGATTGCTGCAGACATTTATAGACCTGCCGCAATCGACCAATTGGTAACTCTTGGTAAATCAATTAATGTGCCTGTTTTTGAAATGGGTGCCAAAGTTAAACCTGAAAAGATTGTTGAAGAAGGTTTAAAAGAAGCTCGTAAAGGTGATTATGATTTAATTATTATAGACACTGCTGGACGTCTACATATTGATGAAGACTTAATGGCTGAATTACAAAGAGTTTCTGATATTTCAAAACCTGATGAAGTATTATTAACAGTTGACGCTATGACTGGTCAAGATGCTGTAAATATTGCTAAATCATTTAATGAACAATTGAAATTAACTGGTTGTATCTTAACTAAAATGGATGGAGACACTCGTGGTGGTGCTGCTTTATCGATTAAGAAGATTACAGGTATTCCAATTAAGTTAATGTCTACAGGTGAAAAACTAGATGCACTTGAAATTTTCCATCCTGATAGACTTGCAGACCGTATCCTTGGTATGGGTGATGTATTAAGCTTAATTGATACTGTCACTGAAAACGTTGATGAAGACGAAATGATGGATATGACTGAAAAGTTGATGAGTGGTAAATATAACTACAATGACTTGTTAAAGCAATTCAAGATGATTAAACGTATGGGTTCTATCTCAAAGATTCTTGGTTTTTTACCAGGTATGAAACAGTTAAAACAAGCTGCTAGTCAAATTGATGATAAGCAATTTGTATACATGGAATGTATTATTTCTTCAATGACTGAAGAAGAGAGAAAAAATCCAAACTTAATTAATACTAGTGCTTCTCGTAGAGAAAGAATCGCTAAAGGTAGTGGTAGATCTGTTGCTGAAGTAAATAGATTGAGAGAAGCTCTTGAGACTCAAATTAAGACTATGAAGAAGATGTCTACAATGAGTCAAGATGATATGACACGTATGGCCAATAACCTTCAAAATGGTAATTTCTCTAACATTCAATCTCGTCCTCACAAAGGAAAAGGTAAGGGAAAAGGTAATTTTAGATTTTAGTAGGTGTTAAAAATGATAATTGCTTCACTTGAAAATATAAGTGACATTGATTTTTATAAAACATATGCTAATGGAATAGTCGTTTATACAAACGACTTTTCTTCATTTTATAATAAAGCGTATGATTTAGAAGAAATTAAAGAAATTTATGAAAAAAAAGATGGTTTAATGATGTTTGTTGATGTCTCTATGATGATGGAGAACAAGGACATTTTAAATCTTTCTAAGTTTATTGATTCATTAAAGGATTTAGATATATATTATTATTTTAGTGATTTAGGTGTTTTCCAATTATTAAAGGATAAAGGTTTAGGTAATAGAGGCGTTTACAACCCATCAACTTTATTAACAAACCATTTAGATGTTAAATTCTATCTTGATTGTGGTATGTTATCCTGCCAAGTTGCAAATGAAATTCCTGTATCTGATATTGAAAAAATTTCTAAACATAATAGTAACAACATTTTCTTCAAATCTTTTGGTTATCATCAAATGTTCCATTCTAAGCGTAATCTTATTAGTTTATATAAAGAACATAAGAATCTTGATTTTGATATTGATCCAATGAATATGTTCTTGAAAGAACAAAAGAGAGATGACTTATACCATATTTATCAAGGTAATCACGGAACATTGTTATTTAGAAGTTATGTAATAAACTATATTGAAGAAATCCTAACTATTAATCCACGTTATATTTTCTTAGATAATATCTTTATTGATTCAGATACATTTAAATCTGTTTTAAAAACTTATAGTGATTTCTTGACTAACAAAATAAGTATTGATGAAGCGTTAAAAAATCTTTCAAATACTGGTTTAGATATTCAAGATGGATTTAAGTTTAACGATACAGTTTACCAAAAGGAGAAATCAAATGAATAAAATTGAGTTGTTAGCTCCTGCTGGAGATTTAGAAAAGTTAAAAATTGCTGTATTATATGGCGCTGATGCTGTCTTTATTGGAGGTTCAAAGTTCTCACTTCGTGCAAGAGCTTCTAACTTTACTATTGAAGATATTAAAGAAGGCTGTGAATTTGCGCACAAGCATGGTTCAAAAATTCATGTCACTTGTAATATTTTGCCACATGAAATTGATATTGAAGGAGTTAGAGAATATTTACATCAACTTGAAGAAGCTGGTGTTGATGCCATTATTTGCGCATCTCCTTTAATTATTACTGAAGTATTAAAGACAAAAATGGAATGTCATGTTTCAACTCAAGAATCTACTTTAAATAGTTCTATGGTTAAATTTTTCGAAAATTTAGGTGTTGAACGTGTTGTCCTTGGTCGTGAATTAGATTTAGACTCAATTAAGGAAATTAAGGCAAATTGTAATATTGATATTGAAGCATTTATTCATGGTGGTATGTGTGTTTCATACAGCGGTAGATGTATGTTATCTAACAATATGACAAATCGTGATGCTAATAGAGGGGGTTGTGCTCATAGTTGCCGTTGGAATTATGATTTATTTAATGGTAATACTAAGCTTAATCCTCTAAATGATTATTTTGCAATGTCATCTAAGGATTTATGTGGTTTACCTGTCTTAAAGCAATTTATTGAAACAGGTGTCACAAGCTTAAAGATAGAAGGTAGAATGAAGTCTCTTCATTATATTGCAACAATTGTAAAATCATATAGACAAGCTATTGATGAATATTATGCTACAGGTGATATTAAAAATATCGATAAATATATGACACAAATTAAGAAAGCCGAAAATAGAGAGACTTCAATTGGCTTCTTAAAAGGTATGACTACTGTAAATGAACAATTATATGATTTGTTTAAGGAAAATCCTACTCAAACATTTATAGGTACTGTACTTGGATATGATAAGAATAAACAATTGATAAAGCTTGATGTTAGAAATTATTTTACAAATCATTGTAAGATTGAATTGTTCTCATATGAAGGAGAAGATAAAATTTTTACAATTGATGATATTTTAGATGATAAAGGTTTTCATATTACTGAAGCTAATCATCCAAGAGATATTGTCTATATTAAATGTCCTTTTGTTGCTAAAGAAAATGATATGTTGAGGCTAGTTAATGAAGCTTAAAGTAGTAGATGTAGATTTGTCTTTAGAACAAGATGTTAAACCTCGTAACAAGAATATCTACATTAAAGTTAAAGACGATGTTTTGACTATTACTACTCCAAGATTATATAAAGATAATGAAATTAAAAAAATTGTTCTTCAAAATGAACAAAAAATATATAATTTGTATAAAAAAGCTAACAATAATAAACAAGAAAAAAACACTGTTCACGTCTTTGGAGAACTATATAATGTTAGAATTGAATCTGATGTTCGAGCTTATTGTAAAATTATAGGACATGATTTAATAATTCATACTCCGATAAATAGTGAATCTCAAAAGAAGAATATTTTTAAACTATTTTTAGCAAATGAATTAAAAAAATATGTTGATGAAGTGTTTCCTACTATTTATAGTGGCTCATTTAGTGATATTGTATCTAGTGAGCCTGATATAAAATATACTGATGTTAAAACTTATTATGGTAAGTGTTATCCAAGAAGAAAACTTGTTTATTTAAATATAAATTTGGCTAGATATTCAAAGATATATATATTATCTGTTATATATCATGAGATGTGTCACTTTAAATATTTTAATCATCAAGCTGGTTTTTATAAACTTTATGAGGAACGATTCCCTAAAGCGAAGACAATTCAACATAAATTAAAAGCTATTAAATATAATGATTTGTATTAAATAGCACTTTATATTTTTATATTTTTATTGTATAATAAATTAGCAAATTTTGAGGAGGTTTCGTTATGGCAAATAACAAACATGAAATTACTGAAGAATATAAGAAGCAACTAGAAGATGAATTAGACAACTTAAATAATGTCTTAATTCCTCAAAACGTTCAAGCTTTACAAGAAGCTCGTAGCCAAGGTGACTTATCAGAAAACGCTGACTATGATGCTGCTCGTGATGAACAAGCAAGATTAAATGCTAGACTAGTTGAAATTAAAGATATTTTAAAGAATTCTATTATTATCAAGTTAGATAATACTAGCAATGTTCAAAATGGTAAATTTGTTGTCCTTGAGTTCGATGGACCTAATGGAAAAGAAACTAAGAAGTACCAATTAGTAGGTAGCGTAGAAGCTGATATTTTCTCAGCAAAGTTATCTAATGCTAGCCCTTTTGGTAAGGCTATTTTAGGTCATAAGAAGGGTGATACTGTTCGTGTTGTAGCACCTAAAGGTATGATTAACGTTAAGATTGTTGACGTAACAAATGCTTAAAATTAGTATTTTTCATAAAAAGGATTAGAAATTTCAATCTAATCCTTTTTTTCTTGAAATTGAGTAAAGAAATTCGTATAATTATTACGTGGTGATGTTATGATAGAAAAGTTTATAGACTATAAAAAATGCATACCAGACGAATACGTTAGTGACGTCTTTCATATAGATTATAGTAGATTATACGCTCTTGGAAAAAGAGTTATATTTTTTGACCTAGATAATACATTGATTTCTTATAAAGAAACTGTGCCAGGCCAAAATATAAAAAATTTAATAGATTCTTTACAGTCAATTGGATTCGAAGTGATGGTTGTTTCTAACAGTCCTAAAAATAGAGTTAGAAAAGCTAGCAATTATTTAAATATTAAGCATGTTAATTTAGCCTTGAAGCCTTTAAAATTTGGATTTAAGAGAGCATTAAGAAAATGCGAGAAAAAATATACATATGACCAAGTTCTTGAGGTAGGAGATCAGCTTTTAACAGATGTATATGGTTCTCGTAGAATGAATTTTTACACTATTTTGGTCAGAGCTATTGATCATAAAACTGAAGTACGTGTTACAAAATTAAATCGTATTAGAGAAAGAAAGATTATTAACAAAATTAAAAATAAGGACTTTGAAAGTTATATTACAAAACTTCAAAAATACGAAAGTGAGAATTTATGAAAAAATTAATTTGTAAAGGATGCGGAGCTGAATTACAAACAACTGATGATTCTAAAAAAGGTTTTATTGCTAAAATTGATGAAACAAAAGAAGTATTATATTGCAAAAGATGTTATCGCTTGATGCATTATAATGAATTCCCAAAGATTTTAGCAACTAATGAAGAATATGAAAATGTTGTTGATGATTTACTAACAAAAGATGGATTAATTGTGTTTGTTGTTGATGTATTTGACTTTACAGGTACATTTATTCCAAAAATTATGGATAAATTGCGTAATAAGAATGTCATTCTTGTAGCAAATAAATTAGATTTATTGCCAAAGAGTGCCAATGTTTCTAAAATTGTTGATTGGTTAACTTATATGGCAAATCGTTATTTCTTTAAGGTAGATGCAATTAATGTAGTATCAAGTAAAAAAGGATATTACATTGATGATTTGATGAATACTATTAATTTCTTACGTAATGGTAAAGATGTGTACTTTATGGGTGTCGCAAATGTTGGTAAATCTAGTTTGATTAACGCTATTTTAAAACGTTGTTCGAATAAAACAACAGATGTTATTGCGACAAGCCCAATTCCAGGTACTACTTTATCAAGTATAAATATTAAATTCTTTGATGATTTTAAATCTATTATTGATACACCAGGACTTATTAATCAAAATAATGCTCAAAGCGTTTTAAATGAACAAAGCTATAGGGCACTTATTCCTACAAAAGAAATAAAACCAATTACTTATCAAATTGAACCAGGAAATACTGTCTTACTTGGTGCTATAGCCAGTGTAGCACTTGAGAGTGCTAAAGAAAATATTTCATTCACTTGTTATCAAAGTGAAAATGTTACTGTTCATAGAAGAAAGAACATTGATACAATTGAGTTTATGAAACGTCATAAAGGTGAATTATTAACGCCTCCATGTAAAGGCGATTTAAGTGAACTTGATTATGTCACAAAAGAGTTTAAATTACTTCCTAAGCAAGATGTTGTTATTTCAGGTCTAGGATTTATTACAACAAATAAAGCTTGTAATGTTAAAGTTACTCTTTTAAAAGATTTGGATGTGTTTGTAAGAAATGGAATTTTCTCAATCAAAGATTAATGAAGTTAAAGAGATAGTCAAAAATAAATACCAAACTTTATATCCTGATAAGATGGATAGATATTACCATATATTAGGAGTAGCTAAAATGGCTAAATATTTAGCTAATATTTATAATGTTGATGAATCTCGTGCTGAAATTTGTGGTTTAGTTCATGATTTTTATAAATATGAATCAATTGAAGAAATGAAGACTTTAATTGATCCAAAAGATTTAAATGAATGTATAAAATATCCTGTTTTATTCCATTCATATGCTTCATCAGAAGCTTTAAAGAAAGTATTTAATATTGATGATTTAGAAATGAAATCTGCCATTAGAAATCATGTGTTTGGTCACACAAATCAAACAAAATTAGAAGAAATAGTTTTAATTAGTGATTACACTGAAGAAACTAGACAATACCCTGATTGTATAAAGGTTAGAAAGACATTGTTAGATGGTAATTTAAATAAAGCCATTTATGATTCAACCTTAAATACAATTAATTTTATTAAAAAGAAAAATATAGAACCTCATCCTATGCAGGTTTTAGTATTAAATGAATATCGGAGGAAATTAATAATGAGTAAATTAGAAGATGTATTGAACGGATTAAAGAGAATTAATCCTGAAAATGTAGTTGCTTATGATTCAAATTTATCTAGCCCATTTTTTGATTTTATTGTTGTTGCAACAGTAGGATCAGTAAGACAAGCTAACCAAGCACTTTCATATATTAAAGAAGAATTAGCTAAAGAAAATTTCGATATCAAATCATATGAAGGCTTTGATTCTGAATGGGTTTTAATTGATGGTTATGACTTCTTAATTCACATTATGACTGAATCAGAAAGAGAAAGAATAAATATTGACAAGTTGTATATGAATTTAGATAAGTTAGATATTGAAAAATTATTATAATTTAATACATTTATTATATAAAAAGGAACTTTCATAAATATTGTGTTGTTAGTTCCTTTTTTTAATAGTATAATAATAAATCAAAAGGAGAGAAAGTATGATAGAATTAAAGAATGTATCAAAATTTTACACTAATAATGGTGTAACTTCTTTAGGTTTAAAAAGTATTAACTTAAAACTTAATAGAAATGAAATCGTAGCTATCTGCGGTGAATCAGGTAGTGGTAAATCTACTTTATTAAATGTTATCACCAAAATTGACACCTTTGATGATGGCGAAATTTATATTGATAACGAAGAGACAAGTTATTTTGATATCTCTGATATGGATAATTTTAGAAAGAATAAAGTCGGATTTATTTTTCAAAATTATAATATTATTGAATCTTATGATGTTTTAAATAATGTTATGTTACCATTAATCATTAATGGTATGAATAAACAAGAAGCCAAAAAAAGAGCTTTAGAATTAATTGAAAAAGTCGGATTAAGCCATCGTATCCATAATAAAGGTTCTCATCTATCAGGTGGTGAGAAGCAACGTTGTGTAATCGCTAGAGCTTTAGCAAGTAACTGTGAAATTTTAGCTTGTGATGAACCAACAGGTAATCTTGATAGTGAAACAAGTAAAGGGATTATAAAATTAATTAAAGAAGTTTCAAAAGATAAGATTGTACTAATAGTAACACATAACTTTGATGAGGTTAAAGATATTGTAAATAGAAAGATTACATTATCTGATGGTGAAATAGTTCGTGATGATGTTTATGAGAGCGTACCAGATGACAATAAACATTATCAAGAAAGTGCTGATTTAAATGTTTCAAAGAAAGCATTATTTCATATTGCGTTGTCTAATTTAAAATACACTCCTAAAAAGACTATTTTCATAAGTTTAATCTTTATTTTATTATCACTAATATTAACACTATCTCTTAGTAGTATAAGTATATCTCAAGATGGTTTACACGGAAAAAATAATTTCCCAAATGCTATTGAGAATAGAATCTATGTCTATAATCAAGACGAACCAATTTCTAAAGAATTTTTAGAGAATAATTATAAAAATCAATATGTTGCAAATCCTTTTGAGGTCAACAATAGAGCTACATTGGTCGGTATTGAAGATTATTGGATTTCTGCATATTATGAACCAGGCTATTCTGAAAAAGATTTAAAGTATGGTAGAATGCCTGAAAATGATAATGAAATAGCTATTAATTTCAGCCAATATCAATCAAGTCAAATTAAAACATATTTAAATAAAACTATTAGAATAAATATGTATTATAATGAAAGTTATGGAGAATTTAAAATTGTAGGTGTTTGTTCATCTGCAAATAGTTATTGTGCTTTTTTTGGAAATAATAAATTACAAAAAGCTATGCGCTACAGTTCATTAAGACTATCATTAAACCCTATTTTATTTAATGATACTAAATTCAGTAGTCCAATAGATGTAGTATATGAAAAAGATGGAGAGAATAAACTAGTTGTTAATAGTAGTTTAGATATATCTAATTATAGCCCTATTCTTTATAATAAAAAAAATAGTTCCATGAAATATTCTTTTGACTTATCAAAAGTTAAAATCGAAGTGAATGAAAATATTTCTTCTTGCAAACTTTATTTAAATGACCAATATGAATTAGATAAAATTCTATCAGCATTTGTTTATTGCAACGGAAATAAGGCGGATGCAATAAAACTAATAACTGATAATGGATACATAGCAATTGATACTTATAATTATGCTGAAAGAAATTATGCAACTTATATTAATGAATTTTCTATTATTTCAATAATTTGTAGTGTGATTGTAACGGCTTTATTGGCATATTTTATTAGCTATGCGATTTTAAGAATAGCATATAAATCAAGAATTCATGATTACAATATTATAAGAACACTTGGTGTTACTAATAGATATATGAAATCTATCGTAACTTATGAATTATTGGTTTCTTCATTAATTACTTCGATAATTATATTTATAGTTTCTAAAATTGTTGGTGAGTGTTCAACTGATGCATTTTTAATGATGCTTAGTAAACTAGATTTAAAACTATTTATTATTTATATTTTAGCTATTATTATTTTTTCATACCTATTAAGTGTAGGCTTCAATAAGAGATTATTTAAATTTAGCGTATCTAAACAATTTGAAGGAAGGGGTAAATAATATGATCAATATTAACCATTTAAACAAAAAATTTAAAAATGGCAAGAATAGTATTAATGTTATTAATGATACCTCATTATCATTACCTGATACTGGACTTATAACCTTATTAGGTGAATCTGGCAGTGGTAAAACCACATTATTGAATGTAATTGGCGGCTTAGATAAATTTGATAAGGGTGCTATTTCTTATGATGATATAACTCTTTCTAAATATAAAATGAATGAAATTGATAGCTATAGAAAATTAAATATTTCATACATTTTCCAAAATTATTATTTATTACCATCTTTATCAATTTATGATAATTTAAAAAAATCATTAGAAATAATCAATATTACTGATAAAGATGAAGTTGATTTAAGAATCAAAGAAGCTCTTACTGCCGTAAATATGTACAAATATCGTAAAAAACTTGTAACAAATTTATCTGGTGGTCAACAACAACGTGTTGCAATTGCAAGAGCTTTAACTAAAAAATCAAAACTAATTATTGCTGACGAACCTACAGGTAATCTTGATAGTGATAATTCTTTAAATATTATGAATATCTTAAAAGAGATTTCTAAAACTCACTTAGTATTATTGGTTACTCATAATAAGAATTTAGCTAGACACTTTAGTGATTACATTTATGAAATAAGTGATGGTTCTATCTATAACGGCTATGTGCCTCAAAAAGAAGATCTAGATTTTGATGAAAATACAATCTATCTTAAGGATTTAAATAATGACACTTTAAAGGACGATAAGATTGAATTAACAAGCTATAATAATGTTAATAATTTAAAGATTCAATTAATTAATATTAATGGAACTTATTATATTGAAGCAAATAAACCTATTAAATTATTATCTGATACAAATATAAAAGTAATAAATAAATCTAGAGAAGAAGTTAAAGAAGAAAAAGTTTCAATTAATTATGATTCATCAAAATTCACTGATAAATATGAACATAAAGTGTTAAAGAAATTTTTTAATCAATTAGCTATGTCATTTAAATCATATAAAACAAAGAAAAAGAAGATAAGATTCTTACGTCTAACTTTATTTTTCATTGGATGCATTTCAGCAATTTTAACTATAGGATTATTTAAAAATTTAAAGCCTGATTTTTCATCAATAAAAGAAGTTTCAAACTCTTATAGAATTTATAACAATACTGAATAT
>Ga0247611_10005446_pt1 | contig 16834 bp, 10 predicted proteins | sample 177DNAGHGhighgp2_FD_192422 | JGI IMG/M metagenome (GOLD analysis project Ga0247611, IMG submission 192422) | Sheep rumen microbial communities from Palmerston North, Manawatu-Wanganui, New Zealand - 1770 DNA GHGhigh gp2 | ecosystem: Host-associated > Mammals > Digestive system > Stomach > Rumen... | reverse complement strand
CTTCGGACAGGATATGGGAACTTATATTGGACACCATCCTGGAAATCGCAGAGATGATCTCTGCCGATGCCAGTGAACTGCTTTCTGCGGTTATTGATGGGAATCCTAAGTTCCATAAGCTATATCAAATGTATAAATTAGTCGCTTGATGAATGAATATTCACTTGCGAAAGTTCAGTAATATATCCTCATGGAAATCATCATCGTCATTGCCATCATCATCGCATCCATAGCCTATGCCGTAAACAGAATTACTCGTGCGATAAGAAGCAAGAGTTGCACATGTAACGATTGTTCTGGCTGTGCATTAAAAGAGCAAATGCTAGAAAAAAGAGGAAATCCATGCTGTGACTGCAAAAAACAACAAAAAAATTTTGCCAAATAAAAAAAAATGACTACCTTTGCATCCGCAAACAAGGAACGGTGCCTTGGATGAGTGGCTTAGTCAACGGTCTGCAAAACCGTCTACGGCGGTTCGAATCCGCCAGGCACCTCAAAACAAAGTCCTGAAACCTCTATAACAAAGGGTTTCAGGATTTTTTTCCTCCTACATAAAAAATGGAAATCACAAGTAAATCACCTACGACTTTCGATATAACAACCTACCACAACACAGGCTCATATACCTGTGGCACGTGCGTAGTTCTGATACGCCACTCCTTAGGATAAAGGTTATTGGCACGATTTCCAATATTCTTCATCAGTCCCAACGGGTGCCCCATGAAACAAACCCCCACAATACCCAGAGGAGTATCAGGAGGCAGCACGAAAGCCTCACGACGCAGATAAGCCATAGCCTGAGTATAAGACAATTCTACCTTTACCGCTGATGACTGACTGTTGAAATCTGATGTCATGGTCTTCAATCTGTCCATTTTGCCCCTTCCATCGTCCCTCTTACATCTTTCACCCCCCTTACGCAGCACACATAGAAACAATCCCTCACTGCGTGTAATACCAGGAATGAAACGATATACAGGAACATCAAAGTCTTGCAGGAGCGAACCAGTAATGCTCCACTCAGACTTTGTCTCAATAGAGACCACCTCGGCATCAAATTCAGACAACATCCAACGTATATTCTCCTCGTTCTCCTTAGTATTAAAAGTACACGTACTATATATTAGGATGCCACCATCGTTGAGACATGCCCATGCATCACTCACAATCTCTCGCTGTAACTGCCAACATTTCTCCACATTCTGCAGGCTCCACTCCTTGATGGTAGCCCCGTCCTTGCGGAACATACCCTCACCAGAACAAGGCACATCACATAGAATCAAATCAAACTTCATCTTCGCCTTACGATAGTCGCGCGGATAGAGATTGGTGACATAGTGATTCCCATATCCCCACTTCACTACATTTTCCAATAGAACACTAGCACGCTTCTGCACCGGTTCGTTACTATAGAGCAAACAATTGTCCGGCAGAGCCGTACGCAGCAACGTAGATTTACCACCAGGAGCTGCACACATATCAATAGAAAACTGACAATTGCTAATAGGTAATTGACGTAACACTTCGTCAAGAAACATTGACGCAGCCTCCTGCACATAATAACAACCAGCATGAAAGAGAGGATCGAAAGTAAAGTTAGGACGCTTAGTCAGATAGTAAGCGTTGCGACACCAAGGCACCGCATTCTCCCTCAGCCCACTTCCTTCTGTCATCTTTGATGGATTCAGTCGGATGCTCACAGGTACTTCTTCCTCAAAAGAGCGAAGATAGCGTTCAAAACGCTCTTCACCCATCAGAGCCTTCGTTGTATGTATAAAATCTTTTGGCAGTTGTATCATCACAGGTGCAAAGGTAATAAATAATTAATAATTGACAACCGATATTTAAAAAATAATTCGTAATTTTGCACAATAAAAAACCAAGATATTATAGTCAAACCTAAATCATCATGAGAAAAATTATCTATTTGTGTAGTCTTGCCCTTACCGTTTTGACAGTGAATGCTCAGACAGGTAAGGAATGGGATGAGCCCCAGAAAACCAGTGTTAACAGAGAAACAGCTCACGCCATCAGTATACCGATGACATCAGAAGCAGACATCAGCCGAAACGACATCAGTACATCACCTTACTACCAGTCGCTCAATGGCACATGGAAATTCCAATGGGTAGGCAAGCCTACCAACGCCAAGACAGAATGGTGCGCCAAGGAATACAACGACGCCACATGGACCATCATCGATGTGCCCAGCAGTTGGCAGGTATGGGGACTAAATCATGGGAAATCGTGGGATAAGCCCCTTTATTGTAACGTAGCCTATCCGTTTGCTTTCGACGAGACCACCTTCAGCATTATGAAAGAACGCCCAAGTTGGTTTACTTACAACAGCAACATGCCCAATCCCGTGGGCACCTATCGCCGCACCTTTACCATCCCCGCAGAATGGCAGGGACGCGACGTCTATGTACGTTTCAACAGTGTGGGTCACGGCTACTATCTGTGGATAAACGGACAACGCATAGGCTATTCAGAAGACTCCTACCTACCATCAGAATTCAAGATTACAGACTACCTTGTGGACGGAGAGAACACCATCGCCCTACAAGTGTATCGTTTCACCAGCGGTTCGTTCCTGGAGTGTCAGGACTATTGGCGCCTCACAGGTATCCACCGTAGCTGTTTTCTATGGTCAGCCCCCAAGAGTCAGATACGTGACTATTTTTTCACCACCGACCTCGATAATAACTACACCAACGCTAAGGCAACCGTACAAGTAAGTCTCAGCGGAGAGAATGCAGGCATGAAGGTAGAAGCAAAAATTATGGATGGCAACACCATCATTGCCTCCAAGACCATAGAACTCGCCAATCAGACATCAGAACTCAGTCTGGACATGGACGTAACGAATCCAAAGAAATGGAGTGCCGAGGAGCCAAATCTCTACGACCTGGTACTCACGCTGAAAGATGACAATGACAAAAAGATAGACATCCGCGGCGGCAAAGTAGGCTTCCGCGAGGTAACCATTGCCAGCAATGGTTCTCTGCAGATCAACGGCAAACGTATGGTGTTTCACGGTGTGAACCGTCACGACTTCTCACCTGTAAACGGACGCGCCATCACCCCCGAGGAGATAGAGCAAGACATCCTTTGCATGAAGCGCCTGAATATCAACGCCATCCGCACATCCCACTATCCCAACGACCCAGTGTTCTATGACCTGTGCGACAAATACGGCATGTATGTACTGGCCGAAGCCAACGTAGAGTGCCATGCCAACCAGAGCCTGTCGTCGAATGCCAAGTTCAAGAATGCCATGGTGGAACGCTCACAGAACCACGTACGCTGGATGCGCAACCATGTCTGCATTTTCATGTGGTCGTTTGGTAACGAGAGTGGAAACGGCAACAACTTCGCTGCCGTTCAGACTGCCATCAAAGCCCTGGACAAGACACGTCCGACCCACTATGAAGGCGGAAGCGACTATGCCGACGTCTCCTCAACGATGTATGGCAGTTACGAGACCATCGAGTGGATTGGTTCATCACGCCAGAGAGAAACCAACCCCAAACCCCATATCCAGTGCGAGAACTCACACTCTATGGGAAACTCCATGGGTAACGTCCGCGAAATGTTTGACCTCTACGAGAAATACCCTTGTCTGACGGGTGAATTCATCTGGGATTTCAAAGACCAAGGCCTGCTCACCAAGAGCAGCACAGGCAAGACCTACTGGGCCTACGGCGGCGACTTTGGAGATAACCCCAATGATGGAAACTTCTGTATCAACGGATTGGTACACCCCGACCTGAGCTATACCGCCAAGACCTATAACACGAAGAAGATATACCAGCCCCTGGAATGGGCGGCCGTGAGTGGCAAGACCAACGTGTTCCGCATGAAGAACAAGTTGGCTTTCCTGCCCAGTACCACCTACGACGTGAGCTATAGCGTGATAGACGAGGAAGGAAATATCCTGGGTTCTGGCTCCATCAGCGATGAGGTTGTGGCCGGTAAGACAAAGGATATCACCATCGACCTCAGCGAACTCAGCGAACTCTCTTCAGACAAAGAGGCATTCATCTATTTCTGTGCCAAACAGCGCACGCAGACCGCCTGGGCCGATGCCGGTTATGTAGTGGCAGAGGAGAAGCTGCCCGTGAAGACAGCCACGAAACCCATGAAGGACCTCACCTTTGCCAATGAGGAGGCCCTCACCCTTGACGAGACCAGTACCGCCGTCACCATCACCGGTGCCCATTTCAAGGCCACTTTCACCAAGAGCAAGGGTACGCTGACCGGTTACACCCTTGACGGTGTCACGATGCTCAGCAAACCACTGTATCTCAGTGCTTTCCGTCTACCCACGGATAATGATGGCAGCAAGAAAGGTACCTGGGACGGCATGAACCTGCCCAAGCTCAGCAGTACGGCCAAGGGCACCTCTACCACCGTGACGAAGGCAGAAGACGGCAAGACCATCACCGTGAGCATGAAGAGCACCTATGGCAGTGGTGCCAACACCTTCGACGTGAGTCTCGACTTCATCGTCTGTGCCGACGGTACCATCATGACCAACTCGTTTATCCGTCCTGCCAACACAGGCGCCATCCTGCCTAAGCTCGGCTTTAAGTTGGAGATGCCCAAGGAGATGGAACAACTCTCATGGTTTGGACGCGGTCCTTGGGATAGCTATCGCGACAGAAAAGAAGCCTGTTTGCCTGCTATCTACCAGAGCACCGTCACCGATCAGTATGAAGAATATATCCTGCCACAGGAGCACGGCACCAAACAAGAAGTGCGCTGGTTGTCAGTAACCAACGAAGACGGCAAGGGTCTGCTCTTCGTTGCCCCCGACCAGATGGCAGCTTCAGCAGTCCATTTCCGTCCGGAAGACAACTATACCAATAGTAACACCCGCAAGAAACACACCTACGAGTTTGTGAAGTGCGCCAACACAGTAGTCAACCTCGACGCAGCCACCCGCGGCCTTGGCAACAACTCATGCGGTCCTGATGTGATGGCGAAATACGAGTTGAAAGCCGCCAATACCGCCTTCCGTTTCTTCATCATCCCCCTGACAGCCGGTGTCAAGGCAGCCGAGGCAGCCCGCGTCGACATGCCCGTTTGTCAGCCCGTGAGTTGCGAACGCCTGAGCACTGGCCGCATCAAGATGACAACACCTACCAAGAACGCCACAATCTATTACAGTATCGACGGTGGGGAATATCAGAAATACACCACTACCCTGCTCCACAACGATGCCTGCAAGGTGACAGCCTACTGTACGGCTGAGGGCTTGATGGACAGTCCGAAGATGGACTACACCTTCCCCTTCTATATCAACAAGTCCAGCTGGACACTGGTCAGCGCCGACAGTTACCAGGGTGGCAACGAGCCCAAACTGGCCTTCGACAACAATACCGGCACGTTCTGGCATACGGCTTGGGGCAGCAACGAACCCCAGTGCCCCCACACCATCGTGGTGGATATGAAGAAAATCTACAAGGTGACGGCCTTCACCTACCTGGCTCGCCAGGATGGCAACAGTAACGGTATGGTGAAAGCCTACGAGGTATACCTGAGTCTGGACAAGACCACCTGGACCAAGGTGGCCAGCGGCGAGTTCAAGAACACCACCGCCCAACAGACAGCCAAGCTCACCACATCCACCGCAGGACGCTACCTGAAGTTCGTGGCCAAGTCGGAAATCAATGGCAACGCCTGGACATCAGCAGCAGAGATAGGTATCGAGGCCGAGGCAGACATCACAGGCATCAACACCGTGACAGACAAGCCCCTGGCCAACAACACCGGCTATTACGACCTGCAGGGACGCCACTATACCGGCGAATTCCAGTCACTGCCCAGCGGTATCTATATTAATAAAGGTAAAAAGGTGAAAAAGTAAAAAGGGACTCGCTTTAGCGCTTTTACAAAGCGTAGCGACTAAAAGAAAAAAAGTAATATAAAGATAAGCACTATGAACAGCAAGAATCTGATAGGATGCATGACCCTTGGAGTGCTGCTCCTTTCGTGCACCCCCCAACTCAAAGAGATGGCGGAGACAAAAATCACCACACCAGGCAACCCCTTCCTTCCACTCTGGGAGCACATCCCCGATGGCGAACCCTACGTGTTTGAAGACCCAGATAATCCTGGCAAGTACCGCGTCTATCTCTATGGCTCGCACGACGACCTAGTGACAGCCTACTGCGGACGCGATCAAGTAGTATGGTCAGCCCCCGTAGACAACCTGACCGATTGGCGATATGACGGCGAGATATTCAGCGTCAGCAAAAACGCCAAAGGCGAACTGCTGGACAGTGCCGGACTGGCCGACGTGCTCTTCGCCCCCGACGTGACGCTGACCACCGACTCCGCAGGCCATAAGGTCTATTACCTCTACCCCAACAATCAGGCTGGGGGACGCAATGGCATGGTGTGTAAGAGCAACCGCCCCGATGGTCCTTTCGAGGTGTGCAATTGGAATGAGCAGAACCCCAACATCACCGATGGCGTGCTGCAGTTCGATCCCGCTGTCTTCGTAGATGACGACGGCCGCATCTATGGTTACTGGGGATTTGAACGCTCATATGCCGCCGAGTTAGACCCCACAACAATGGCTACCGTAAAGCCCGGCACCAAGATTGTAGAAGACATGATATCTGGTCGCAACCAGAAAGGAATCTTCAGTTTCTTCGAAGCCTCATCCATCCGCAAGATAAAAGACAAGTACGTGTTTATCTACAGCCGTTTTACCAAAGACGGCGAATATGGATTACCCATATCCAACTACACCCTGGCCTATGCCTATAGCGACAACCCGCTGGGCCCCTGGACCTATGGCGGCACCATTATCGATGCCCGCGGACGCGACGTCAATGAACAAGGCGACACCATCGCCACAGCCACAGTCGATGGCAACACCCACGGCAGTATCTGCGAGATCAACGGCCAGTGGTGGGTATTCTATCATCGACAGACCGGCACAGACGAATACGCCCGTCAGGCCATGGTAGCCCCCATCGAAGTAGAGATAGAAGAAGGGCCTGGCGGCAAAGTCCTCATCAGCGAGGGCGAATACACCTCCGAAGGTTTCTGTACTAATGGTCTGAACCCGCAGGAGCGCCATTCAGCAGGTATCGCCTGCTGGTACACCGGTCCCAAGACGGCCATCCATGAGTGGCCCAACAACAAGTTCTTTGGTTCGTATATAGCCTCCTCCTATGGCACAGATGACAAGTATGATAAGCCATACGACCTGAAGAACAACACTAACCCTGTGGTTAACAATACCGACGGGTCTATCGTAGGCTATAAATACTTCAACTTCACCGAGACAGAAGGAAAGAATACCACACTCCTGCTCAACATCATTCCAGAAGGCATCCAAGGCCATATAGATATCATGATAGACAGCCCCTGGGAGTCGCACGGCGGCGTAAAATTAGGTGATCTGACCTTGACGGCAGACATGCCAAAAGAACCCACAGAGATGGCTGTTCCCCTGAAAGCCCTTTCCACCTATACCGACAAGCACGCCCTCTTCTTTGTATTCACGTCGGTCGTCAAGGGCAAATCCATCTGCAAACTCGAGGATTTCGTATTTCAATGCAGATAAAAACGCCTAAACCAGCATTTTTTATAAAAAAGTTGCACCTCGCTGCAACTTTTTTATTTCTCCCCACGTCAAACATGCAGAAACAACAAAAAAGGAGAACGAATATGAAAAAAATTCTATTGACACTGGTACTTGCCATCATGACAATGGCAATACCCATGAAAGCACAGAAGAAAGCTGCTACGCTCAATGACACTGTGCCTCAGATAGAGGCATACTCAGACACCACCGCAGCCGACACCTTGACGTTTGACGACAATTTTCCTTTTGACGACGAAGAAGACGACGCTTGGGACAAAATGAGTTCCTCCGATACCAAGACACTGATAAGCGAACTAGGTGTTGACGTAGATGACGTCATTGGAATGGTCTTTGCCATTATCGTCCTGACCATCATCTTCATCCTAGCCCCTGTCGGCCTGATAGGCATCATCCTCTTCTTTGTCTATAAGAGTCGCAAGCAGAAGATGCGCATGATGGAGATGGCCATCAGGAACGGCAAGCAGATACCCGTAGAGGCCGTGAGTATGCCCAGTCAGAAAGGCGAGGATGTGTGGAATAAAGGCATCAAACAACTATTCCTCGGTGCTGGCATTGCCTTCCTACTATGGGTGGTTATCGGCAAACTCGGATTGGCCATCGGTGCCCTCATCATGTTGATTGGCTGCGGCAATATGGCTATCGGCCATGGTGCCAAGCAGAAGCAGAAAGAGCAAGAGTTGCACGACCGCATGTTCAACAGAAACAACGAGAGTAAAACATCCCCCCAGGAACCAGAACACGAATAAAAAAAAGGATAAGAGACCATGCAGTCGCTAAGCGATATATCTCTCATAGCACAGGTGGCGGTACTCCACAACCGACGGGCCTTCGACCAGTTAGTCAAGAAGTACCAGTCGCCCGTGCGCCGCTTCCTGCTCAACCTCACGCTGGGCAACGAAGCGCTGAGCGACGACCTGGCCCAAGACACCTTTCTACGAGCCTATACCCATATCACGCAGTTTCAGGGCATCGCCTCGTTTCAGACTTGGCTCTTCCGTATTGCGTATAATGTGTATTATGACAACAAAAGGAAAACTCACCCCCAGTCCCTCTCTGAGAGAGAAAGAAATGGTCTGCCTCCGGAGCAGAGTCTGTCTGCCCCTCTCACCTATAGAGAAGGGACGGGAATGGGCCTTGACATCCACTCCGCCCTCGCCATCCTCAAGGAGGAAGAGCGAGTGTGCGTGACCCTACAGCTTATCGACGGCTATTCGCTCGACGAGATAGCCAAGATGACAGATATGCCGGTGAATACGGTGAAGTCGCACCTGCGACGTGGAAAAGAAAAACTGACGACCTACTTAAAGAATAATGGCTATGACGGAAATAAATGATCAATTACTGGAACAGTTCTTCCAACCCGCAAAGACGGTGAAAATAGAAGACAACGGATTTACAGAACGCGTGATGCACAAGCTACCCTATAACCCCATGTGCCTGTCGTACCTATGGACACTCTTCTGTGTGGTACTGGGCATCGTGGCCTTCGTGGTATTCGTAGGCTGGCGCCCCATCTACCAAGGTATCCTCACACTCCTGAATACCAATATCGGAGAATTACGCCCCGTTCCCTTCTTCATGACAGCTGGGATTCTCATTTCTCTGGCTGTGATTGAACTGATTCAGAAGATGGAGCGCCTGCAGATTTAGCATCCATGCCGTAGGTAGTACGCAACACTATGAACTCCGTACGGCGGTTCAACTGGTTGCATATTTCCTGTTTCTCCTCATCGAGGGCTTTGATAAACTCCTCTGTCAGCACATCGCCTTCCTTGAGCCAAGGATAAGTCTCCGTCAGTTTACGCTTCACCGTCTTAGGCTTCATTTTGCCATAGCCCACAGGTTTCAACCTATCCTCCGCGATGCCATGCTCTATCAAATAGTTTACCACACTCTCCGCGCGACGCTGTGAGAGACGCTCATTGTAAGCCGACGACCCACGATAGTCTGTATGCGCGCTCAGTTCGATGGTGATATTCGCATTCTCATTCAGCAGCTCTATCAAACTATCCAGCGCCTGGGTTGACTCTGGACGCAACGTGGCCTTGTCGAAATCATAGAAGATATTCCTGATGAGCACAGGAGCTGTGAGCGATGCCAGAGGGAACTGCAACACATACTCCTCCGACTCCAACACTGGTTGTACGCGCAACTGCTCTGTATGGTTCAGGTAGCCCTTACACGTACCTAGGAACACATAGTCCACGTTGGGGTCTATCAGTTCCGTAAACGAACCGTCACCCTTCACGCTCAGTTTCTTGTTCGTACCATCATTACCCACCATATAGACCAGCGCCTCAGGCAGTTCGTATCCGTCTTTCTCGTACACCCAGCCCTTCACCGTCTGTACCACCTCCTGCTTCTCAAACGAGTAGATATGGTCCCATCCGCGCGCATCACCACGGTTTGACGCAAAAAAGCCCCTGTTGTACAGCCCTTCGAACGTCATGCCGAAATCATCACCCTGTGAATTCAGTGGAGCGCCCGGATGCTCTATCTCGTAACGAAGAACTCCGTTCTCAATTGGTTTTGCAATGAAGATATCTAGTCCGCCAAACCCAGGATGGCCGTCGCTAGAGAAATACAAATCACCATTCGGCCGAAACGTAGGAAACATCTCGTTACCAGGCGTGTTGACAGGCGCTCCCAGATTCTCCAGACCGTTCAGTCCGTGGGCCGTAATCTCCACGCGCCAGATGTCGTAGCCACCTTGCCCGCCCGGCATATCACTGACAAAATAAAGCCACATGCCATCAGGCGACACAGCAGGATGTGCAAAAGTAGAGAGCGTATCCCTCGTGATTTCCAGCTCGGTAGCCTTACCCCACGAGGCGTCACTACGCTGCGCGGTGGCTATCTGTGCAAAACGCGGATAGTCAGGGTCGGTCTTGCACACAGTGAGATACATCGTCTTAAAATCAGGTGTGAAAGCACAGGCCCCCTCGTCAAAATCCGTGTTCAGGTCGGTCTCTATCACCTCCGGCTTCGACCACTTCCCCTTATCATCCTTCTGCGAGAAGAAGATATCAGCATTCTTCGTACCCGTGATACCACTCAGTTCGTCACCCTTTGCCTGACTGCGAGTGCTCGAAAAATATAACTGGTTGTAATCATCACCAGCCAGCATCGGTGAGTACTCTGCCCGACGCGAGTTAAACAAGTCTTGCTTCTTCACCGTATAGCCAGAATACTGCGCTTCCGACTTCCATTTCGGCGCCATCAGCGCACTCGTTAACCCATTCTTTACCAGGATATTGCAAGACATAGAATCCTCCAACGCTCTAAACGTTTTCTCAGCCTCCTTGTATGCTCCGTTTTTCAGCAGCAGGCGCCCAAGATGGAGCATCGCTGTAGAGTCGGCCTGCTTAAAACGCACCGCATTCCGATAAGCACCAATAGCCTTCTGCGTGTAGTTGATACGCCTGTAGCAGTCGGCCAGTTTCAAGGCCCGCTGTCCTCGCAGAGATTTGTCTTTCGAATTCGTTTGTGTGTAGGCCTTCCTGTACTGGTCGGCCGCATCGAAATATTCGCCAAGGGCATAGAATTTATCTCCCTTACGCATAGCAGAATCGGCTCCACATCCTGTAATGAGAAGACCGAAGACACCTGTATATATGATTGCGAAAAGTTTGCGCATACCTTATTATAACGCAAACATCCTCCTTTTATTGCTCAAAAGGCTTACGGAAAGTGCACCCTTCCTTCCAGCGTGAGCAGCCATAGGCCGTTTTCCCCTTGATAATAGTGCCTTTGCCGCAAAGGGGGCAAAGGGGCTCACCACTGGTCCCGCTCTGTAAAAGAGGCGAGTTGTTGGCCTTGGGAGCAGAGGCCGCTGATTCAGCAGTTTTGGGAGCAACAGCCTTGGGTGTACGCTTCTTTTTGACCTTCAGGTCCTCATCCGTGGTCACGGTGACACGACGGTTAGAGGGGTCGCACATCACCTCTCTCACGATGTCCGTAACCTGCTGTTTCAGTTCGTCGATAAACTGCTGCGGGTCATACTTCTTAGCCTCGATATCACGCAGTTTCTTCTCCCAGATACCCGTCAGTTCGGCACTCTTTAGGAGTTCCTCACGAATCAAGTCTATCAGTTCCACCCCCGTAGGTGTGGCCACTAGGTTTTTGCGCTCCTTGCGGATATAGTGACGCTTGAACAGCGTCTCGATGATGGCGGCACGCGTTGACGGGCGTCCTATGCCGTTCTCCTTCATCGCCCTTCGCAGTTCCTCGTCCTCAACCAGTTTACCAGCCGTCTCCATAGCGCGCAGCAGCGTAGCTTCCGTGTAGTACTTTGGCGGCGTAGTCATCTTCTCCGTCAGCGTGGGCGTATGCTCCCCACTCTCGCCTTTCAAAAAGGCGGGCAGTGTACGCTCTTCCTCCTCAGGCTTTTTCTCATCGTCATCCGTCTGTGTGTCCCTTGCATACACAGTCCGCCATCCCGGGTCAAGAATGGTGCGACCCGTCACCTTAAACTCCACGCCGTCCACATTGCCCAGCACCGTGGTCTGTGCAAACTTACAGTCAGGATAGAACACCGAGATGAACCGACGCGCTATCAAATCGTACACCTTACGTTGCATATCCGTCAGATTCTGAGGCACAATGCCCGTAGGGATGATGGCGTGGTGGTCGGTCACCTTCGACGAGTCGAACACCTTCTTCGACTTCTGCAGCGCTTTACCGCCCAGCGCCTTGACCAAGTCGGCGTAAACAGGCTGACCGGCAAACTTCACCTGGAACAGTCCGTTCATGGTTTGCGGACATTTGCCATACACATCATCCGGTAGGAAGGTAGTATCCACACGCGGATAGGTGGTCAACTTCTGTTCGTAGAGCTGCTGGATGATATTCAGCGTCATCTCTGCCGAGAACCCAAATTTCTTGTTGCAATCCACCTGCAGCGACGTCAAGTCGTATAGGCTTGGCGGTGTCTCCTTACCGTTTTTCTTCTCCACCTTTGTCACCGTGAAGGGTTTTCTCTCGATGGTGGCAAAGGCCTTCTCACCCTCCTCTTTCGACATGAATCGTCCAGAGGTAGCCGTGAAGGTGGTGTCACGATAGACGGTGGCCAGCACCCAGTATGGCTCTGGTTTGAAATTTTCGATTTCCTTCTGACGATTCACTATGAGCGCCAGCGTAGGCGTCTGCACCCTGCCGATGGAGAGCACCTGACGGTTCTGCCCATATTTAATAGTGTACAGGCGCGTGCAGTTGATGCCAAGGAGCCAGTCGCCCACAGCCCTCGACAGTCCTGCTAGATAGAGTGACTGATATTCGCTCTGGTCTTTCAGTGCGGCAAAGCCCTCGCGGATGGCCTCGTCGGTCATCGATGATATCCACAGGCGCTGCACCGGACATTTAGCCTGTGCCTTCTGCATCACCCATCGCTGTATGAGCTCACCCTCCTGACCGGCATCACCACAGTTGATAATGCCGTCGGCCTTCTGCATCAGTCTCTCTATGATGGAAAACTGCTTCTTGATGCCCGTATCGTCCTTCAGCCGGATGCCAAACTTAGGTGGAATCATGGGCAGTGCCGACAGGCTCCACGCCTTCCACACAGGCGTATAGTCCTCAGGCATCTTCAACTCGCACAGATGACCAAATGTCCACGTCACCTGATAGCCGTTGCCCTCCATATATCCGTCATGACTACTGTTAGCACCGATGATACGTGCTATATCTTTTGCCACGCTGGGTTTCTCTGCTATACAAACAATCATGTTTCTCGTAATTTGCATGCAAAGGTAATGAAAAAAAAAATATTTTGCGCTTTTCTCCCGAATAATTTGGACGCTACGGAAAATATTCTTACCTTTGTCTGTGGAAAAGAAAAAGAAAACTAATAGCGTCCGTCTGTTTGACACTACTACAATAGAATAATTATACTTTAATCAAAATAAAACCATTATGAATAAGAACGTGAAATTTGTCATCACCATCAACCGTGAACTTGGTAGCGGTGGTCGCACCGTGGGTCGTAAACTTGCCGAGAAACTGGGCGTTGAGTTCTATGACAAGGCTGTTATCAAGGGACTGGTGGACCAATACCACCTCACCGTAGAGGAGATTGAAAAACTCAAAGGCCAGAAACAGGGCTGGTGGGCCGACATCAAACGCATTATGTTTGTCAGCCCTAGCATGCACACCAACTATTACATCCCCAACAAGGGCAGCGAACCCGAACTGCTGGATACCGACATGATGTTTGAGACAGAGACAGAGATTCTGAAAGGTATCAGCGACGAAGAATCATGCGTCGTGGCTGGACGCAGCGGCTTCCATGTGTTCCGCAACCATCCCAACCACGTGAGCATTCTCATACAGGCCTCCGTCCCCTTTCGCGTCAATCGCCTGATGAACAAGCAGGGCATCAGTGAGAAGGAGGCCCTCAGAATCATTAACCAGGTGGACTTGATGCGCGAGAACTATGTCAAGAAGCACACTGGCACCTCGCGCTACGACACGCGCAACTATGACATCGTGATCAAGGCCGACGGCAAAACCGAGGACGAGATTGTGGATATCATCATGATGTACCTGAAGTAGTCAAACGCGCCCAACTCTCTTCGCTATGCACCAGCATGGAGCATAGCGAAGAGTCGCGGCGTCAATAAGGGGAAAAGATGCGCTCTAACTTGCAAAAAAAATTCCTAGTGCGCGAGGAAAATTGGAAGCACGAAAGCGATTTTAAACCCGAAATTGGCTCAAGTAAAAATAATCAATAACACACAAACACACAACTAACGAAACCATTTTTAGACACTTCTGAAGTGATTAATCCACCACAGATTTCATTGATTTTTCAGACTCTTGGCTACCCATTAACAGGGTATTTAACAGATTCTTTTGAGGATTACACAGATAAAAGATTACAGTATAAGTACCATGAAGAACAAGACTTTTTAGGAATTCGCTATTCAGACAGCCATCAGCGTGCTGTCGGCCATCACAACGGCACAGAACGCCACCTCGCACATAGCGTGACCCGACTCGCAATTTGCCATGTGCAATAAAGAAGAGCAAGGGTACGAAGATACGAAATCAGCCCTAAAAAAACTGTTTATAATTAGGTATGCAACGCTTATGGCAGCGATTATCTAAAGAAAATCGAAAATTATTGCAAAAAAATTTGTGGGAGTCAGAATTATTTCGTACCTTTGCACCCGCATTTGAGCGAGAATGCTTTTCGGACACCTTTAAAGGGAACCGAGGAAGTTTGGGTGAGTGGCTGAAACCAGCAGTTTGCTAAACTGCCGTACGGGTTCCCGTACCGGGGGTTCGAATCCCCCAGCTTCCGCGCTCAAAACATTTTGAAGAACCGAATGGTTGACAGGTCGAAAGACTTTTTTCTTCCAGCAGCGATGGTCGATTCATCTAATGGTTAGGATACAAGATTCTCAATCTTGGCATAGGGGTTCGATTCCCCTATCGACTACACTAGGAGGTTCTTTCAAGGTAAAAAGATTGGTCGAAAAAGACACATGTTGGTCGATTCATCTAATGGTTAGGATACAAGATTCTCAATCTTGGCATAGGGGTTCGATTCCCCTATCGACTACGAAAAAGGCTTCTCAACATTAGTTTTGAGAAGCTTTTTTGTATTTGTATATTTCGGCGTTTCAGCGGAGTTTTTAGACGATAGCTATCACCCCTTTTCTGCGAAAGAGAGCTGCAGGCGTCAGCTATTTCCTTCCACCAGCGCCTCGAGTTTCACCTCCCTTGCCTGCTTCAGATAGTTCAGGCGCATCACCACGGCACGCCCCCACTCCGTGCTCATGAGGTTGCCCAGCGGGAGGTCGAGCTTCCAACTACCCTGCGCCTCCAAACGGTCAATCATCACGCCCACGCTGAGGTTGTCAAGACTCTCGGCAGGCACAAAGACAGAGGTAGCACCCTTCTCGTCGGTCGATACCTCGATAACCATGCGGGCCTCGGCCAATTTAAACAGCAGGTCGTTGACAATGCGGATGGGGATGCCCGTTTCGCGACGCAGATCGTCGGCCGAGGGAGCCGCCTTGCCTTCGGCAAAGCGACGGCATATGCGCGACATGAGCAAGGCAGATATCATCAGCTGATAGCGATGCGAGATATCGTCGGTATGAGCGTCGTAGTCGTAGAAATCCAGATTCTGCGACGTGTAGGTCAGTTCGGCACCAAACAAGCAGATGGTCCACGATATCTGCAGCCAGAGCATGAACAGCGGCAGGGCAGCGAAAGAACCATAGATGGCGTTGTAGCCCGTGACCCACATCTGAGAGTGGATATACACAAACTGCACCACTTGCATGGCGATGCCCGAGAGGATGCCTGGCACGATGGCGTTTTTCACCTTCACGTGGGTATTGGGCATGAAGACGTAGAGGGCGATGAAGAGCAGGCACATCAGAAAATATGGTGCGGCATCAATGAGAAAACGTATCGTGGTGCTCAGCAGCAGGAAATCGTCCATCGAGTTGGCCATCGTAGCCAAGAAAAGACTAAGCCCCGACGACACCACGATGAGGATAGGAAAGAGGAAAAACATAGACAGATAGTCGGTGATAGTGCGGAAGATGCTACGCTTCTTCTTCACCTGCCATATCTCATTGAAAGTCAGTTCAATATTATTTACCAGCATCATCACCGTGTAGAGCATAAAGATAAGACCTACGCCTAGGAAGATGCCGCTCTTGGTATGCACCAGATAACTGTTGACAAACCCCACGATGACCTCGGCCACCTGAGGCTGCGACGAGAACGAATCGAGAAACCACACCTCTATATATTTATTATAGCCGAAGCCGCGGGCTATGGCGAAGACCACAGCCAGGATGGGCACGATAGCAAGCAGTGTGGAGTAAGTGAGCGCCGAGGCCTGGTTGAGCACTCGCTTGGCGGTGAAGAAACGGATGGCCAGCGATGCCACCTTGATAACCTCGTAGCACACACGCCGCAAGGGCGACAGTTCCTCGTCAGGAATGCGCCATATATCCACCTTCAAGAATTGTATCAGTTTTTTCATCTCTCACCTTTCATCTTTCACCTTTCATCTTGCGGCGAAGCCGCACCTCTCACCTCTCACCTTGCGGCAAAGCCGCACATCACCTTTCATCTAAAAAAAGAAAGCATTGCCCCTATAAGCCGGGTTCTGTGCCAGCATTGCTGCCGGTGCCTGTCATTTATCTACTACGCACGTCACCATGCGTCTCTAGCGTTCTACCCTCC
>Ga0247611_10005445_pt1 | contig 16838 bp, 10 predicted proteins | sample 177DNAGHGhighgp2_FD_192422 | JGI IMG/M metagenome (GOLD analysis project Ga0247611, IMG submission 192422) | Sheep rumen microbial communities from Palmerston North, Manawatu-Wanganui, New Zealand - 1770 DNA GHGhigh gp2 | ecosystem: Host-associated > Mammals > Digestive system > Stomach > Rumen... | reverse complement strand
TATCTCGTCTGTACTCTTTGCCATACGACTGCAAAGGTACGAAGAATATTTGGTTTGTATGCATACTCAACTGTTAAACACTTTAACGAATGGAAATGTTAACTCACACTAAATCCAGTAGAACCACATTTTTAATGTAAAAAGAAGCACAGGCATGCGTGAATATCACTTTTTATTTATATTTTTGCAAGCAAAATCATCAACACTAAAAACCATACAAGCAAACCAATGAAAAGAAAAACTATCATTCTATTCGCAGCACTGCTGGCATCCGTAGTCGGCAAAGCGCAAGACGTGAGTATTGAGTTCTTTACGCCTGGCATTGTCCACGTAGTGAAGGGTAAGCCCACCAAGAGTCTTGTGGTCACCGCCAAGCCGGAAAAGGTGGATGTGGTGAACAATGGCAACACAATGACGAGCAGCGAACTGGTGGTGAAAAAGGACCAGCGTGGCAATCTGACCTTTCTCACCCGCAAGGGCAAGGTGCTGCTGCGTGAGAAGAGCTGTGACCTGAACAGGCTGCAGCAAGTGTTCACCCTGGACAAGGACGAAGCCATCTACGGTCTGGGAACCATTCAGAACGGCAAGATGAACCGCCGCGGTGAGAAGAAACGCATGGAACAGTCGAATCTTGAGGATTTCCAGAGCGTTTTGCAGAGCATCAAGGGCTGGGGCATCTACTGGGAGAACTACTCGCCCACCCTCTTCGAGGACAATGCCACAGGCATGTCGTTTACGGCAGAAGCCGGCCAGGGCATAGACTACTACTTCATGTATGGCGGCTCTGCCGACGGCGTCATCGCCCAGATGCGCCATCTGAGCGGCGACGTGCCCATGTTTCCGCTCTGGACCTATGGCTACTGGCAGTCGAAGGAACGCTATAAGACGGCCAGCGAAACCGAGTCGATTGTCGATAAGTATCGCGAACTGCAGGTGCCCCTTGACGGTATCATCCAGGACTGGCAGTACTGGGGTTCCAACTACCTGTGGAACGCCATGGACTTCCTGTCGGAAGATTTTCAGAAAGGCCAGCAGATGATTCAGAACGTACACCGCAAGCATGCCCACTTCATGATTTCCATCTGGGCAAGCTTCGGTCCTCACACACTGCAGTACAAGGAACTCAACGAGAAGGGACTTTTGCTACCCATCGAGACGTGGCCGCAGAGCGGCATCTCGCACATCTGGCCTCCCCGCATGGAGTATCCGTCGGGTGTGAAGGTCTACGATGCGTTCAGTCCTGATGCACGCGCCATCTACTGGAAACACCTGAAGCGTCTTTACGACTACGGAACTGACGCCTGGTGGATGGACTCCACCGACCCGGACTTCTTCAATCCAAAGGAGAGCGACTACAATCACCCTGTCTATGGCGGCACCTGGCGCTCGCAGCGCAATGCCTTCCCCCTGGAGACGGTGCGTGGCATTTATCAGGCACAACGCAAGGAAGCCAGTAAGGGAAAGGACAAGCGCGTGTTCATCATGACGCGCAGCAGCTTTGCCGGACAGCAGCACTACGGTTCGAACATGTGGAGCGGCGATGTGGCTTCATCATGGGACATGCTTCGCAAGCAGGTTCCAGCCGGACTCAGCTTCACACTGATAGGAAATCCCAACTTCAACACCGACATCGGCGGTTTCTTCTGTGGTTCATACAATACGAAAGGAGCCGGATCGGCACCGCGCAATCCCCAGTTCCAGGAGCTCTACGTGCGCTGGATGCAATACGGATTGTTCTGTCCCGTGTTCCGAAGCCATGGCGCCGATGCACCTCGTGAAATCTGGCAGTTCGGCAAGAAGGGCGAGCCCATCTATGATGCCATAGAGAAGCAAATCCGCCTGCGATACCGCTTCCTGCCCTACCTGTACAGCACAGCATGGCAAGTCACCCGCAACAACGACAGCTACATGCGACCGCTCTTCAGCGACTTCCCCGGCGACAAGCGCGTATGGAACATGAACGACGAGTTCCTCTTCGGTCGCAGCATCCTGGCCGCCCCCATCCTTGAGCCGCAGTACACGGAGGAGAAAATCATTCGCGAGGATGCCATGACGGGCTGGAACAAGAAAGATGTCCAGGGTGGAGAACAGACCGATGCTTTCGGAATAGACTGGCTGGCAGCCAAGACCACCACGAAATACCTGCCCAAGGGGGCGGCATGGTATGACTTCTGGACGAACCAGCACTATCAAGGTGGACAGACCGTGACGATAGCAAGTTCGCTCGACCGCGTACCCATGTTCGTGCGTGCAGGCAGCATCCTCTTGATGGGTCCTGAGATGCAGTATGTTGGCGAGAAGTCGTGGGACGAACTGGAAGTGCGCATCTATCCCGGAGCCAATGCCACCTTCACGCTCTACGAGGATGAGGGCGACGGCTACGGCTACGAAAACGGCATCTGTGCCACCATCGACTTCCAGTGGGACGACAAAGCCCACACATTGAACATCGGCGACCAGCAGGGCAGCTATCCCGGCATGCTCAAACAAAGAAAGTTCACCATCATCCTGCCCAACGGCCAAAGCCAGGAGGTCAGCTATGATGGCAAACATCTCTCGGTAGTGCTATGATTCGACATGCCCATGCTGGGCGAATACTAAAAAGCGGCGCACCCTGTCCTTTCGGGTGCGCCGCTTTTTGTTCATCTCAGCAATAGGTTACTCTTCGTCGAGCAGAATCTTCATCATTTCGACGGCAGCCTTGGCTACAGAGGTGCCTGGACCGAAGATAGCAGCTACGCCAGCCTGATAGAGGAAGTCGTAGTCCTGAGCGGGAATAACACCGCCGGCAATGACCATGATGTCCTCACGACCCAGCTTCTTCAGCTCTTCGATGAGCTGCGGTATGAGCGTCTTGTGACCGGCGGCCAGCGACGAAGCGCCCACCACGTGGACGTCGTTCTCGACAGCCTCGCGGGCAGCCTCGGCGGGCGTCTGGAACAGCGGTCCCATATCGACGTCGAAGCCACAGTCTGCGTAGCCCGTTGCTACCACCTTTGCACCACGGTCGTGACCGTCCTGACCCATCTTCGCGATGAAGATACGGGGGCGGCGACCCTCCTTCTTTGCGAACTCGTCGGTCAGCTTCTTGGCCAACTCGAAGTCGCTGTCGTTCTTTGATTCTGAACTGTACACGCCTGAAATAGTTCTGATTACTGCTTTGTAACGGCCCACGACTTCTTCGCAGGCATCGGAAATCTCGCCGAGGGTGCAGCGCAACTGGGCGGCCTTGACGGCGAGGTCGAGGAGGTTGTTTTCACTCTTGCGGCCCTCGTTGAAGTCGCGGACGCAGTCGGTGATGGCCTTGAGGGCAGCCTGGCAGGCAGCCTCGTCGCGGGTGGAGCGCACAGCCTTGAGGCTCTCCTCCTGCTGCTTGCGCACGGCGGTGTTGTCCACCTCGAGGATGTCGATGGGGTCTTCGTGCTCCAGACGATACTTGTTGGTGCCGACGATGGTCTGCACGCCAGAGTCAATGCGAGCCTGCGTGCGGGCAGCGGCCTCCTCGATACGCATCTTGGGCAGACCGGTCTCGATGGCCTTGGCCATACCGCCCAGCTTCTCGATTTCCTGGATGTGCTCCCAAGCCTTGTGCACCAACTCGTTGGTCAAGGTCTCCACATAGTAAGAACCGGCCCACGGGTCAATCTGCTTGCACACTTTCGTCTCGTTCTGGATGTAGATCTGCGTGTTACGGGCGATACGGGCGCTGAAGTCTGTAGGCAGGGCGATGGCCTCGTCGAGTGCGTTGGTGTGCAGCGACTGGGTGTGACCCAGCACGGCGGCCATAGCCTCGATACAGGTACGACCCACGTTGTTGAAGGGGTCCTGCTCGGTGAGCGACCAGCCAGAGGTCTGCGAGTGAGTACGCAGGGCCAGCGACTTCGGGTTCTTGGCACCGAAGCTCTTCACAATCTTGGCCCAGAGCAGACGGCCTGCACGCATCTTGGCAATCTCCATGAAGTGGTTCATGCCGATGGCCCAGAAGAACGAGAGACGCGGAGCGAAGGCATCGACGTCGATACCGGCGTTGACACCCGTGCGCAGGTAGTCCATACCGTCGGCCAGCGTGTAGGCCAGCTCGATGTCGGCAGTGGCACCGGCCTCCTGCATGTGATAGCCCGAAATAGAGATAGAGTTGAACTTCGGCATCTTCTGAGAAGTAAACTCAAAGATGTCGGCGATGATCTTCATCGAGAATGCGGGCGGGTAGATATAGGTGTTACGCACCATGAACTCCTTCAGGATGTCGTTCTGGATGGTTCCGGCCATCTCTTCAAGTTGTGCGCCCTGCTCCAGACCGGCCACGATATAGAATGCCAGGATGGGCAGCACGGCACCGTTCATGGTCATCGACACGGACATCTTGTTCAAGGGGATGCCACCGAAGAGCACCTTCATGTTCTCCTCGTTGCAGATGCTCACGCCGGCCTTACCCACGTCGCCCACCACTCGGACGTTGTCGGGGTCGTAGCCACGGTGTGTAGGCAGGTCGAAGGCCACGGAAAGGCCCTTCTGGCCGGAAGCCAGGTTGCGGCGATAGAAAGCGTTGGACTCCTCTGCGGTAGAGAATCCGGCATACTGACGGATGGTCCACGGACGGAAGGGGTACATCATTGAGTACGGGCCTCTCAGATAAGGAGGAATACCAGCCGTGAAGTCAAGGTGCTCCATGCCTTCGAGGTCTTCTTTCGTATAGACGGGGCGCACCTCGATGTGCTCGGGGGTCTTCCAGTTCTCTACGATTCCGTTGTCTTTAATCCACTTGGCACCATCTTTCTGTACAATGCCGTCGTAGATATTTATGTTTTTGAAATTCTTTCTCATCTTATTTATTTACTATTTGACGATTTACTATTTACTATTTATTTACGACTTTGTAGATTTGGCTATTTATTCCTTTGGTGTTACTGTTTACGCTTTTTTTGATTTAGCGATTTCTTCAGCATTTATCCTTGTCTTCGTTGTCACGATAGACTTGGCAATGATGTTCAACAATTCACAGCACTCTTGATGTAGCGGCTTCAGGCGAGACTCTTTCATCATCTGACTGCGCATGACGATGTCGAGCCAGTGGCATGTCTCGTCCTGTTCTTCTTCCACCATCTTCAGTTTATTTATGAAATCCTTATCCGATTTTGCAAGGCAGGCGGCCCTGTAATTAGCAGAAGGCGATGTGCCAGAGCGGACGATTTGACGCGCAATGGCCAACCCCGATACCGATGAAGGCATCGCATCTACCATCTTTACGATTCTGACAGCAAAATTGGTCATCCTCTCACGCAACTCGTCTTTATTCATAAATAATTAAATATACAAATCTCAAATAAATCGTAAATAGTAAATAGTTAAATCGTAAATTTATTATATTCCTAACTTAGCATTATACTCCTTGAGGGTTTCGAGGACGTTGCAGCGGACGTGGATGTAGTTCTCGATGCCAGCGGCCTTGAGGTCTTCCATGCAGGCGGGAGCACCGGCAACGACGAACATGGCGCGGTTGTTGAGGTACTTGAAGGCGGGGATGGCATACTCAGCATACTCATCGTCGCTGGAGCAGATAACCACGATGTCGGCCTTGGCCTCAAGGGCTGCGTCGACACCTTCCTCAACGGTCTTGAAGCCGAGGTTGTCGATGACCTTGTAGCCGGCGCATGCGAGGAAGTTGCACGAGAACTGGGCACGGGCCTGACGCATGGCAAGGTTACCGATAGTCAGCATAAAGGCTGTGGGAACCTTGGTTTCTTCGGTGTGGATGCGCAGGTCTTCGAAGTCGGCAGCCAGACGGGTGGTAGCCAGAGCCTTGAACGGAGTCTCGCAATTGCCACCGTGGCAACAGCCAGCAGCACCAAGGGCGCGCTTGCCCTCGCTCTTCTCTGTGAAATTGGGGAACTGGTTGGTACCAAGGATGAACTCCTTGCGCTTGGCAGCATCACCATGGCGCTTCACATTGGTCGCATTGATATCGTCCTGCACGGTGCCAGCCTTCACGGCAGCAAGGAAGCCACCCTCGTCCTCAATCTTGAGGAAGAGTTTCCAAGCCTCTCTTGCCAAGGCATCGGTAAGATGCTCTATATAATATGAACCTGCCGAAGGATCGACGATGCGGTCGAAATGGCTTTCCTCCTTGATGAGCAGCTGCTGGTTGCGTGCAATGCGCTCGCTGAAGTCGGTAGCCTGCTCGTAGGGAGCATCGAACGGCGTGACCACCATTGAGTGAATGCCGCCAAGAGCAGCACTCATGGCCTCGGTCTGCGAGCGCAGCAGGTTGACGTAGCTATCGAAGACCGTCTGGTTGTAGGTAGACGTCGAGGCGTTGATAATCATCTTGCAGGCGCAGTCGCACTTCGGCTCATACTGCTTCACAATCTGAGCCCAGAGCAGTCGGGCTGCGCGGAACTTGGCTATTTCCATGAAATAGTTCTCGCTGATGCCCATGTAGAACTTAATCTTCTTGGCGGCGAGGTCTGCGTCGATGCCGGCATCGACCAGCTGCTGCAGGTACTCATTTCCCCATGCCAACGCATAGCCCAACTCCTGCACGATATAGGCACCGGCATTGTTAAGCGTATCCGAGTGAACCATGATGCAGCGCAAGTTGGGATAATCCTTCAGCGCCTCTACAAGTTTCGGCATTACTTCCAGCAGCGGTGTTGTGTCCTTGCCCTTCTGAAGCATCTTGTCAATGGGATCGAAGCCGAGCCCACCTACGATCTTCTGCTTTTCGTAGCCCATCTTCTCGAAATAGTCAACCAACAGGCCTGCCAGTTCGAGGGCATGACGGGGACAGGTGCGGTAGCTCACCTCCACGATGTCAAGCCGGATGTCCTTGAGCAACGACTCAATGAACTCTGCGCTCACCTTGTCGCCGCCAAAGCGGAAGCCAATGGAGTCGACACCCTTGTTCAGGATGTCAAGAGCCTTCTTGTTGGCTTCTACCGGGTCATCGACCTTGATGTTCTGACGAACATACCACTCGTTTGAGTCTTTCTTGTTGCCACGGACAAAGGGGAATTCACCCGGCAGGGCGTCGGGTGTCTTCAAATCCTTCAGATCTTCGCGGCGATAGAAGGGCTGCACGTTAAAACCTTCATTTGTTCTCCACACGAGCCGTTTCTGGAAGTCGGCCCCTTTCAGGTCTACTTCAATCTTGTCCAACCACTCTTGAGTGGTAGGCGCGGTAAACTCGGTAAAGAGTTTCTCTTTAATGTTTGACATAGTTTGAATTGTGTAATTTTTATGTAAGTTTCATAAAGCAATCTTGCTCATTTGAACGCGCAAAGATAATCATTTTTTTCTATGTCAACAAAAAGAATACTAAATATTTCATCAAAAAGGGCGTTAGTTAGCGTTTTTTATGTTACCTTTGCAGTCCTATGCCAAAAGAACAGACTTTTTTACGAGAGCGGCAGCGTACAGACCAGCGAGAGCCGCACCGATACAAGGTGACCATCTACAACGACGACTTCACCACGATGGAATTCGTAGTGATGATACTCACCGACGTTTTCTTCAAGAGCCAGGCAGAAGCCGAAGCCCTTATGCTGGCCGTGCACAAAAGCGAGAAGGCCGTGGTGGGCATCTACAGCTATGACATTGCCGTGTCAAAGGTGCAGAAGGCCACCAAGATGGCCCGCGATGCCGGTTTCCCGCTTCGTCTGACTTACGAACCGGAATAGACTGATTGTGAATGTGATTATTGAATTATGCCAGAAATAGAGAAAACAGAAAAGGTCAACAAACTCTTTGAGTCCATGCTTGGCTGTGCCGTGAAGTACCGTCACGAGTTCATCATGCCCGAGCATCTGCTCTACGCCCTCATCGACGAATCGACGTTTGCATTCGTGGTGAGCGAATACGGCTCGATAGAGCAGCTTACTATGAACATAGAGTCCTTCCTGGCCGATCAGGAGAAAATGCCTGAAGGAAAAGAGGTCATCCCCTCCCCTTCGGCGCAGACCAACCAGCTCGTCAGCGAGGCTTACAAGCAGGTGGTCTTCAGCAGCGCCCAGGCGCTCGACATCCCCCACCTGCTCTACGGACTGCTGCACCTGAAAGAATCATGGGCCTGCTATTTGCTGAAGAAGGCCGTGGGCACAGAGACCGAGCAGTTCATGAGCGACTTCCTCACCTACTACAACATGGAGGCACTTAACGAAGTCTTAGAGCATCATGACAACTATGATGATGACGATGAAGAGTACGCAGGCGACGATGACGATGACCTGTTTAGCGACGAGAAGCACCCTGTCTCATGGCGAAGGCTGGTGACGCTGATGAACGGACATGTAGGCGAGCGCAACCCGCTCATTGGCCGCGAGGCAGAACTGGAGCGCACCATTCAGGTGCTGTGCCGCCGCGAGAAGAACAATCCGCTCCATGTGGGCGAGCCCGGCGTAGGCAAGACTGCACTGGTGTGGGGACTGGTGAGCCGCATTGAGTCGAAAGCCGTTCCCAGCCGGCTCCAAGGCAGCCATGTGTTCCTGCTGGACCTGGGCACGCTCATTGCCGGCACCCAATACCGGGGCGATTTCGAGAACCGCATCAAGCAGGTGATGGAAGGCGTCGTACAGGACGGGCCGAACAACATTGTCTACATTGACGAGATACACAATCTGGTGGGAGCCGGAGCCGTCGGCGAGAGCTCCATGGACGCTTCAAACCTGCTCAAGCCCTACCTTGAGAGCGGCAGCATCCGATTCATCGGTTCCACCACCTATGAAGAGTTCAACCGCCACTTCTCCCGCTCCAAGGGACTGGTAAGGCGTTTCCAGCAAATTGACATACAAGAGCCCAGCACCGAAGAGACTCTGAACATCCTGCGCCAACTGCGCCCCAACTATGAAGCGTTCCATGGCGTGACCTATGAAGACGAGGCGCTTGCCTTTGCCGTGGAAGCCAGTGCCAAATATGTCAACGACCGTTTTCTCCCCGACAAGGCCCTTGACCTCATTGACGAGGCCGGCGCGGCGGCTGAGTGCAGAGCGGAAACTGAGGAGGCTGCCAAACTCGTAACCAAGGCCGACATCACCGACGTGCTGGCAAAGACATGCAAGGTCGACGCCATGGCCATGAAGGACGACGACAGCGAGCGTCTGGCCACACTCCACGCCTCGCTCTCATCCCTGATCTACGGGCAAGAAGAGGCCATACGCCAGGTGGTCGAGGCTGTGCAGATGTCAAAGGCCGGACTGACCGACGATGACAAGCCCGTGGCGTCGCTCCTCTTCGTGGGTCCTACAGGCGTAGGCAAAACCGAGGTAGCCCGACAGCTGGCCCGACAGCTGGGCATTGAACTGCTGCGCTTCGACATGAGCGAATACACCGAGAAGCACACCGTGGCCAAGCTCATCGGCTCGCCCGCCGGATACGTGGGCTATGAGGACGGCGGACTGCTGACCGATGCCATCCGCAAGACCCCCAACTGCGTGCTGCTGCTCGACGAGATTGAGAAGGCTCACAGCGACATCTACAACATCCTGCTGCAAGTGATGGACTACGCCCGCCTCACCGACAACAAGGGGCGCAAGGCCGATTTCCGCAACGTGGTCCTCATCATGACGTCGAATGCCGGAGCCCAGTATGCCGGGCAGGCTGCCATCGGGTTCCAGGGCGGTCTCTCGCGCGGTGAAGCCATGATACGACAGGTCAGGAAAACCTTCAAGCCCGAATTCCTGAACCGCCTCTCCGGCACTGTGGTCTTCCACGACATGGACCGCGAGATGGCCACACTCATACTGCACAAGAAACTCAGGGAGCTGCAGCAGAAGCTCGAAGCCAAACAGGTGACCATGACGCTGGCCGATGCCGCCATAGAACTGCTGCTATCCGAGGGCTACACCCGCGAATACGGCGCCCGCGAGATGGATCGTGTCATTGCACAACGGCTCAAACCCCTGCTCATGCGCGAATTGCTTTTCGGCTCGCTAAAGAACGGCGGAAGTATCACCATAGACGCTACAGAAGATGGTCTTTCAATTAGACGATGAACTCTGGTTCCCGGACCCCCACCTGGCCGACGACGACGGTTGCCTGGCCATAGGCGGCGACCTCAGCACAGACAGGCTGCTGCTGGCCTACAGCCAGGGCATCTTCCCCTGGTATGCCTTCCGCTATGACGAGCCCACCTGGTTCTGCCCGCAAAGACGCTTCGTCATCTTCCCCGACGAAATCCACGTGAGCCACTCCATGCGCACATTAATGAATAAGCATGAATACCACGTCACTTTCAACCAGGACTTCCAGGGTGTCATAGGCCAATGCAGCCAGCTGCGCATTGACGATAATTACGCCTGGCTGGGCAAAGACATGATTGCAGCCTACACCGAACTGCACCGCCAAGGCTTTGCCTACAGCGTTGAGACACGTGACAAGAATGGCCAGCTCGTCGGCGGGCTCTACGGTGTCACCATCTGGCCGGCCTTCTTTGGCGAGAGCATGTTCTCGCTGACGCCCAGCGCCTCAAAGCTGGCTCTCATAGCCCTTGCACGATTCATGCAGGAAAAAGGCGGCAAGCTCATTGACTGCCAGTTCGAGACACCTCATCTGCGCAGCATGGGCGGTCGTTTCATCGACTACGACGAATACATGCGCATCATCAGCAGCGAATAGCCGTCAGATTACGCTTTGCAGACTTTAGTAGTAATAGGAAAAGGATGCCCGCAGGCATCCTTTTTCCATATTCATTCGTGTGCAGAATAGCAATTAGAGTCCGAGGCTATTCTTGATGGCTTCGACCTTCTCGCCGGCAGCGTTCATGCAGCGCTCGTAGTCGGCAGCACCCTTGAACGACGGGTCTTTGACTTCGAGATAGAACTTGATTTTGGGTTCCGTGCCACTGGGGCGCACGCTAACCTTTGTTCCGTCCTCGCAGAACCACTGCAGCACGTTGCTGGTATCGGGCATGTCGAGTTTCTCCACGCTGCCGTCAGCCTTCTTCATCTCAAGCGTCTTGTAGTCCTTCCACAGGCATACCTTTGCACCGCCCAGTTCCTTTGGCGGGTTCTCACGGAAGTTGGTCATCATCTGCTTGATTTCGTCGGCACCAGTCTTGCCCGGGCGCACCACATTGACTGTCACCTCGCGCGAGAAACCATACTCCTTGTAGATGTTCATCAGCAGGTCGTAGAGCGTCATTCCGTTGTCGCGTGCCCATGCAGCAATCTCGCAAATCAAGCAAATAGAGGCTGGTGAATCCTTGTCGCGCACCTTGTCAAACGGCAGGAAGCCAAACGACTCCTCGCCGCCGCCAATATACTTCTTCACACCCTCGTTGACACGGATTTCGTTGGCAATCCACTTGAAGCCCGTGTAGCAGTCCTTATACTCCACCTCGTTCTTCTTGGCAATCTCGGCAATGACCTCAGTAGTCACGATGGTCTTCACGAGGAACTCGTTGCCTTTCAGCTGGCCCAGCTTCTTCTTGTTGGCGATGATATACCAGCAGAACATCATGCAGGTCTGGTTGCCGTTCAGAATCTCCCATTCGCCCTTAGCGTTGCGGCATACGATGGCCAGGCGGTCGGCATCGGGGTCAGAGGCAATCACCAGGTCGGCGTTGAGCTTCGTGCCCAGCTTCATGCCCAGGGTCATGGCCTCGGCATTCTCGGGATTGGGGCTCACGACGGTGGGGAAATTGCCGTCGATAACCATCTGCTCAGGCACCACGTGTATGTTCTGGAAGCCCCATGAGCGCAGGGCCATCGGAATGATGACGCGGCCTGTGCCGTGCATGGGCGAGTAGACAATGTTCAGGTCCTTCTGGCGCAGGATCACGTCCTGGTCTACCATAGCCTCCTTCACGGCCTGGATGTAGTCCCAGTCCATCTCACCGCCAATGGGGATGATGAGGTCTTTGTTGCCCACGAACTTCACGTCCCCGATCTTCACCTTGTTCACTTCGTCAATGATACCCTTGTCGTGCGGAGCCAGCACCTGGGCGCCGTCGTCCCAGTAGGCCTTGTAGCCGTTATACTCCCTCGGGTTGTGCGATGCGGTGACGTTCACACCGGCCTGGCACTTCAGCTGGCGGATGGCAAACGAAATCTCAGGTGTGGGGCGCAGGCTCTCAAAGAGGTAGACCTTGATGCCGTTGGCAGAGAAAATGTCGGCCACCGTTTCAGCAAACATGCGTCCGTTGTTGCGGCAGTCGTGTCCTACGACCACGCTGGGCTGCATATCGGGGAATGCCTTGTTGATGTAGTTGGCAAAGCCTTGTGTGGCCATGCCCACAATGTATTTGTTCATGCGGTTGGTGCCGGCACCCATAATGCCACGCAAGCCACCCGTACCGAACTCCAGGTTCTGGTAGAAAGCATCGATGAGGGCGCCTTTGTCCTCGTTGTCGAGCATTGTCTGAACTTCGTTGCGTGTCTCCTCGTCAAAGGCTGGAGAAAGCCATTCTTTTGCCCGTGCGGTGCACTCGGCAATAAGCTGTGCGTTGTTTCCCATTTTTCAGTTGGTTTATTTAGATTGTCTTGATTGGTTTGAAATGTCTGACAAAGTTACGAAATAAATTTGGAAACACCTGTCCTCTTGTGTTGTTTTTTTGATTTTTTAGCAATCAGCGGCTTGATTCCCTACAAAAAAATCTAACTACCCGTTTTGTCGGATAGTTAGCTCCTGTTTTGTCGAGGTGACAGGACTCGAACCTGCGACATCCTGGTCCCAAACCAGGAACGCTACCAACTGCGCTACACCTCGATTTCTTAAATCGGGTGCAAAGGTAAGCATATTTTTTGTGAAAATGAGCCTTAAATGTTATTTTTTTTTTGAGTTAAGTTTTTTTAATTGATTTCAGTGCATGACTAACTACTATAATCTCGGAATAATTTGTAACTTTGCTGCCGTTTCTCATGCCCACGTATGGCGAGGCAACTTATCATCCTAAAAACAAACTAAAGAAACTAAAAATGAAAAAGAATCTGATTTGCCTAAATACAATGACTCTTGCATTCTTAATGATGTTTAGCCTTACGACAACAGCACAAGTGTTGCCTTTTCAGAACCCAAAGCTTACGGCAGAAGAGCGTGCCAATGACCTGCTGGGACGCCTGAGCCTGGAAGAGAAGGTGAAACTGATGATGGATTCGTCGCCAGCCATCCCCCGGCTGGGTATTCCGCAATTCCAATGGTGGAACGAGGCGCTGCATGGCGTAGGACGCAACGGCTATGCCACTGTATTCCCTATCACGATGGCCATGGCTGCCTCGTGGGACGATGCCCTGCTGCATCGCGCGTTTACGGCTGTCAGTGACGAAGCCCGCGCCAAAGCCCAGCAGGCCAAGCGCTCCGGCAACATACAACGCTATCAGAGTCTGTCGTTTTGGACACCGAACATCAACATCTTCCGTGATCCCCGCTGGGGACGCGGACAGGAGACCTACGGCGAAGATCCCTATCTGACCACGAAGATGGGGCTGGCCGTGGTTCGTGGGCTGCAGGGCTACACCTACGAAGGCCAGCCCATCAGCCCCTCCTACAAGAAGCTCCTGGCTTGTGCCAAGCATTTTGCCGTACATAGCGGACCGGAATGGAACCGCCACACATTCAATATCGAGAGCTTGCCCGAGCGGGACCTCTGGGAAACCTATCTGCCTGCCTTCAAGGCTCTGGTACAGGAAGGAGAGGTGGCCGAGGTGATGTGTGCCTATCAGCGCATCGATGGCAATCCCTGCTGTGGCAATGCCCGATACGAGCAGCATATCCTGCGCGACGAATGGGGATTCAAGGGGCTCATCACCAGTGATTGTGGAGCCATTCGCGACTTCCTGCCCCAATGGCACAATGTGTCGAAGGACGATGCGGCTGCTGCGGCAAAAGCTGTGCTAAGCGGAACTGACGTGGAGTGCGGTTCGGAATACAAGAACCTGCCCGCTGCCATCAGGCGCAGCGACATCAAGGAAGCCGACCTCGACAGGAGTCTGCGCCGCCTGCTTATAGCCCGCTTTGAACTGGGCGACTTCGACGGCGACGAGCTGGTAGTGTGGACTAAGATTCCGGAAAGCGTCATTGCATCAGAGGAGCATAAGCAGCTGGCTTACCAGATGGCCCTGAAGAGCATCGTGCTCCTGAAGAACAATGGCGTGCTGCCGCTGAAAGACTTGAATCGTCGGCCATCAGACATCGTTGTGATGGGGCCCAACGCCAACGACTCTGTCATGATGTGGGGAAACTACGCAGGCTATCCCACCCGAACCATTACAGCACTCGAGGGTGTCACACACAAGGCAAAGATGCTCTCACCTGATAGCAGAATCAGATATATCCAGGGGTGCGGACTGACACGCAACGAAGTCTATCAGAGCCGTTACGACAAGGTTCTGGGACCATCAGGACATAAGGGTTTGCAGGCCCTCTACTGGAATAATACAGAGATGAAGGGACAGCCCGTGACAACGGTTGACATCGGCAATCCCGTCCATCTGAGCAATGGTGGCAACACCGTATTTGCCCCAGGGGTGAACCTGGAGCATTTCTCGGCAAGGCTCGATGGTGTGTTCAACCCCACCGAGGACGAGACATTGCTGTTTGATATCAGTGGCGACGACAAAATACGCCTGATTGTCAACGGCGATACGCTGGTAGACATCTGGAAAGTGCGTCACCGCATTCAAGGCGGCAAAAAGGAACTGACCGTCAAGGCGGGAGAACACTACCGCATCCAGATAGATTATGTACAGGAGACCGGCTACGGTGCCCTGAACTTCGACATCAAGCGGAAAACGACTCCTACGCAACAGGAGTTGCTGGCACAGATTGGCGACACCGAGACCATCATCTTCGTGGGCGGCATATCGCCCAGCCTGGAAGGTGAGGAGATGAAGGTCAGCGAACCGGGCTTCAAAGGCGGTGACCGTACCAGCATTGAACTGCCGCAGGCACAGCGCGATGTCCTGGCCATGCTTCACAAGGCTGGCAAGAAGGTCATCTTCGTCAACTGTTCCGGCTGTGCCATAGGATTAGTACCCGAAACGACATCGTGCGATGCCATCGTCCAATGGTGGTACGACGGGGAAAGGGGGGGTGAAGCACTGGCCGACGTGCTCTTCGGCGAACAGAATCCAAGTGGCAAGCTACCTGTCACATTCTACAAAAGCACTGACGAACTGCCCGACTTCCTCGACTATACGATGAAGAATCGCACCTACAGATACTACAAGGGCGAGGCATTGTTCCCCTTCGGCTACGGTCTGAGCTATACCACCTTCGACATCAGTAAACCTCTGTATACAGATAATAAGGTTCGCGTGAGGGTCAAGAATACGAATGTCAGAGACGGCATTGAGACCATACAAGTCTATATGCGCCGTATCGGTGACAACGAGGGACCGCTGAAGACGCTGAAAGCCTACCAGCAAGTAGCGTTGAAAGCCGGGGAGAGCAAGACCATTGACATTCCCTTCCCCCGCAGCAGTTTTGAGTGCTGGGACAACCAGACCAACACCATCCGGGTGGTGCCAGGGCAATACGAACTGATGGTAGGCTCTTCGAGCGCAGACAAAGACTTAAAACGTATACTCGTCAACATTTAGTACCGTGCGGTTGACTTCTGTGCGACCTGAAAATCAGTTCCCCAGGAATTCACGCACGGTAACGGTTCTTGCCCGGCTGATGTTCATGATGAACCTGTCGTAGCCGATGCCTTCGTGCAGGAACAGGCTGTGCAGCACGGACCAGATGAGGAAGGCCTGGTGGACGGAGCTGGGCGTGATTTTCACGCCCCACTCCTGTCCTTCTACCCTACCCTTGTAGTATTCGTCCGTCCTGAAGCATCCCGCCTCGCTGCGTAGCCTTACTATGGGCAGTTTCCGCTCAATGGCGGCAATCTCGCGCGGATTGTTCGTCACGTTCGTCATAGCACAATGTCGCTCACCATCTTCTCGTAGCGCTGTGGCCTCGTCGTGCCCGCGGGCCTGATGTAGCCGGCAGCCCTCCACCGCTGCAGCCGCTTTTTCCTGGCCGCGTCGGTCAGCGAGCCGTCCAGGTCGGCGGCGGTGAACACCTGCGGCAGCGCCCTGAACTCTGCGGCCGTCCTGTCCTGCACGGCCTTGCGCACCACGTGCTCGTTGGCCGCGTTCTGCCAGCTGTTCTGCAGCATGGCGCCGAAGTAGTAGTCCTGCCAGTAGATCACGGCCTCGTAGACGATGCTGGCAAACTGCAGGTCCTCGTCGTTGACCTCCACCTGCCTGGTGTCGCGGTACTGCTCCCACTGGCGTCCCAGGATGCGCGGGATGGTGAACCAGATGGCGTAGAACACGGCCCTCTTGCGCAGGAAGTCCAGCACGTCGTCCTGTGCCTCCTCGGCCTGCCGGGCGTAGGCCGCGCAGAGGTCGTAGACGTGATTCACGAGCCTTTGGACGGGTAACTCGCCCTTTACCGTGTCAAAGCGGTAACCCCATTCCTTCAGCCTCACGTCCACTTCGTGGTTCGTGCTGCGGCTGCCCCGCGGCAGCATCTTGTACTTCTCGGGCCAGATCTTGCAGAAGCAGATGCGCGAGCACAAGCCGTCGTTCACGTTGGCCATATTGATCTTCTTGGCCAGGCTGATGGGCGTACCCGTCACGCACTGGTTCCAGTAGATGGGAATGGTGTCGTTCACCGAGTCGCCGTTGGCGTAGTCCACGCCCGAGGTCTCGTTGTGGAAGGCCTTCAGCTCCAGGTCGTGCTTGCCAATCCACGTGCCGCCCTTCTGTGCCGCCGTCTGCGAGTCCAGCTCCGTGTCGAACATGTAGAGGTGCAGGTGCATCACGTCGCCCTCGATGGTCTCCTTGGCGTTCTCCAGCCTGCGGAAGAAGATGGCGTTCGAGGTCTTGGCAGGCAGGTTGCGGATCATGCCGTCG
>Ga0247611_10005444_pt1 | contig 16841 bp, 17 predicted proteins | sample 177DNAGHGhighgp2_FD_192422 | JGI IMG/M metagenome (GOLD analysis project Ga0247611, IMG submission 192422) | Sheep rumen microbial communities from Palmerston North, Manawatu-Wanganui, New Zealand - 1770 DNA GHGhigh gp2 | ecosystem: Host-associated > Mammals > Digestive system > Stomach > Rumen... | reverse complement strand
ACACGAACCAAGCCAAGGTCAATCATCAAGTCGATAGGCTGCCCTGCCTCAAGAGCCGCTTTATACAGGCTGTCGCGTTGCCCATCGGCAAACCCCATGTTGTTCTCGGCAACATATTCAGCGCCCCAACCTCTGCCCTCAATCGCATATTTGAGTGCGAACTTGGCTTTTTCATTATTTGCATGCAGCGCACGCTCAAAAAAGTCGCAAGCCCACTTGTTGATAGCAAGCATGCTTTCTTTCTTGTGGTGCTTGGCAACGTCTTCGGCCGATTGGCTTGACTCTTCGATTGTCATGCCATAGAGCTTAGCAAGGTCTTTCACTGCCTCGGGGAAGGTGAGGTGCTTATACTTCATGACGAAGTTGATAGCGTCTCCACCGTTGTCCCCCTGGGGACACCCCCCAAAGCAGTGCCAAGTCTGGGTGCGTGGGTTAACAATAAAGGATGGTGTCTTTTCTTTGTGGAAAGGACAGCACGCTTTATTGCCACGCCCAAGATGAACGCCGCTTCTTTCGACGACATCAATGATATCGGCGCGGTTAAGCACCGATTCAATATCTCTCTCGCTAATCATGGCTTACTGGAATTGAATGTCGTACTTCCTTAAGTCTTCATGTGGTGTGCCGTTGGCATCTGTGCAGTATCCACTGAAATTCCAACGCACTTTCTTGATGCGATAACTGCCTTCTTTCTGTTTGTATGGTATCTTGATGGCACCCAGAACTCGGTCCACATAACCGTCCTTAAGGTAAATCTCGTTGAACTCTATATCATGACGGCCAGCAATAGCTGCCTCCCATTGTGCTACGGTATACATATTATAAGTCTTTAAATGATGAAACAATTTGGTGGGTGTGCTTGAACTTGAGGCGAGCTTTGATGTTTGCGACGTGACGTGACACGGTGTAAACCGATATGCCCAGTTCATTAGAGACTTCGGTCTTGTCATATCCTTGACCAAGAAGTTTAGCGACTTCGAGTTCACGAGGTGAGAGAGTGGACTGGAGTTTGGGGCGACAAACTCTGCCCTCGAGCATGCATTCTCCACGCAATGGGCATTTAACTTCCTCGATGTGGAAGCCACCCATTGAGTCAACATCACTGTGCAGTGCGTCATACTCGCCGAAGTTGCAGCGGATGAAGCGGTGCACGATGCGATACTCATAGAAGAAGCGGTTTGCCTCACTCTTTGAGTAGAGTTCACTCAATGCTTTGAATGCGTCGGGGTAGAGTTCTTTGATGTTAATCACCATTTCTTCGATGATGCGTCGGCATGACTCATCGAGAACATACATTGGCTCTCCATCTGGTTTCACGCAAACGGAGCCATCAGGTGTGTTGTAGAATTCAATTTTGCCTATCATTTTGTGTTCGTTGTTAGGTGGTCAAATCTTGCTAATGACCAATAATTTATTAATAAATGTTTGGCAATATTTACGAGATTCCGTAAATTTGCGATGCAAATATATAAAAAAACCAAAAATATATTCTTGGTTTTATGATGTTAAATTTTATTAATATTATTGGTTTTATGTACAACGGACAAATTATCAACGTATTACTGAAAGAGCGAAATTTGAGAGCCAAAGATTTATTAGAGCATCTCCAATTGCAGTCCAACGGTTCAATCACATCACTCGTTCGTGGCAATCCCACCGCCGAAAGGCTTGAAAAAATCGCAGATTATTTTGATGTGCCCATTGATGTTCTTTTCAAGCGGAACAAAACTTATGGGTACAATGTAGTCGGAAATTCCAATCAAGTAGCCAATATTACTATTGGCGAATTGAGAGGAAAAACCAAGAGCCTGGAGAAAATTATTGAGGAGAAGGACAAACGAATTGCACTTCTTGAAGACATGATCGCATTGCTCAAAAAGCAGAAGGATTCATAGACGTGTTATAGACGGTAACCATCCAAAAATCAATTTTAGTGGAAGCGCAAATGGTTGATAGTGAGTCCACAGTAGAGAGGATACCACCAAGAATATATTCTTGTCCTCTCCGCTGAAACAAGGGTAACATGGTGAAATACATCTTGTTACCCTTAATTTTAAAAATCTCATAGACGCGTTATAGACGATAAAAAATAATGACCATTTGCATTCTTCACGCCAAAGAATGTAAAAAAATGTGTCCACGAAGGAAAAAATTAAACTCTTTAGGTGAAGTGTTGAAGTTCACCTATCCCACACTCCACACCGGAACAAAATGGTATGTCGATTTCTATGCCTATGACCCAGCCGATGGGGCCATGAGGCGCAAGAAATTCCACCTTGACAACATCGAGAAAATCTCTGACAGGCGCCATCGCGCCAAAGAACTCATTGAGTCTCTGACCAAACTTTTACGGTCGGGCTGGAACCCTTGGGTCGATGCTGACAGCAACCGTGCCTACACTATGTTGTCGGTGGCCGTTGATTTATATAGGTCAACCGTCAATAAAATGTCGCGCTACCACACCCGGAAGAATTACCTATCACGATTGAAAATCATGCTTGACTACAACGATAATCGGTTGTTGCCGATTCGTTATGTCTATCAGTTTGATGCTTCATTCGTGAGTGATTTTCTCGACTACATCTATTTGGATCGAGAAAGCTCAGCGAGAACCAGGAACAACTATCGTCAGTGGTGTCATTCCTTTGCTCAGTTCATGATTGAGAAACAATATCTCCTGGCAAATCCTGTGGAGAAGATTAAGGAGATAGAAGAAACACCAAAGAAGCGACAGCCACTCAGCGAAAAGCAGCTCAAGCAGCTGGAGCAGTTCAAAGCAACGCATCCATATTTCTACTTGGCGTGCATGATGGAATACTACACCTTCATTCGCCCCGAGGAACTGAGCCACGTAAAGGTCGGTGACATCAATGTCAAAGAACAGAGCGTGTTCATCAGCGGCACAGTGTCGAAGAATAAACACGACGGCAAAGTTGGTCTCAACTCTGCCGTCATAAAACACATGATAGAATTGGGTGTTTTGTCGGCACCCACCGATTACTATTTGTTTGGTCCTCGCTGTTCAGCTCCAAGTGCGACACGAGGCGATAGCGAGATGTTTCGTCGCCTATGGAATAGACTTGTTCGCAAAGGGCTCAAGTGGCCCGATTGTTATCAGTTCTACTCGCTGAAGGACTCTGGGCTTAGAGACTTGGCAAATGCCGAAGGCATTGTCATAGCTCGTGACCAGGCACGTCACACCGATGTTTCAACCACTAACAAGTATCTCCATGGGCGCGATGCGCCGGTGCATGACGAGACCAAACATTTTAAAGGTAACCTTTAGTCGGCTATTCTATAGAAGTATCCAGTCACCAGCGGTGACACACCTTTGCTTGTGATGTTGTACTCCAACTTTTCACAAGCATATTTTATATTATTTATTATGAAGAGCCCTGTCGATGGCAGCACCTTGTTGCTGATGAACTTGATGCAGTACTTCACTGTAGTGTCAATCTCTGTGTCTCCGTCAAGCGACTCACTATATAGTGTCTTGGAGTTGTAACCGTCGGGTAAGGCATTAAGAGTTAAGAACTCATTATTGTTGCCAGCACCACGATGAATTCCAAGCGTGTCGATCATAATTGATGGATAGCTCCTCACGTCTGGATAGTAGTAGTTGACGTTGTCCTTTGTGCGAGTAATGATGTCGGGAGGTATGACCCCAACATACATCATGTCCTCGCCGTCCTCACTTGTTGGAACCTCTTGCTCACCCGCAAGCAGAGCTTGGATGTCGAGTTTGCTTGTGTCAACATCAACCTTGTCAGTCCCGATGTGCGGGGTATCGGGCCTCGAGAACACACTCACCTCCATGGTGTTGATCTCTACGTCCCAGTTATAGCCACTTTGACTACTGGGTGTCGTTGTCATTATGACGGGACAGTCCCATGTCACAATTGGGCACGGCTTAATCTTTAGCTCTACATCCACACCACTTTTCTCTGTGTTGCGTTGTAGCATGCGATATTGGTTCACCTCTTGCCAGTAGTAGTTATCATCCTGGTCGGTGCATAAGATAAACTGGTGCCCTTGCACCTCATAGATTTTGGCTTTGTTGTCGGCATTAACTGTGTGTTGGCGTATAGCTGTGAGTAGTTGCGGAATTGTGGTGTATGTAGTCTTATCAATAGTGGCCGCAGCCAGTATATCATCACCGATGTGCATCTCACCATCTCCCATGTCTGCGAAACCGACATTGCCATTGGTTATGTCGGTCGTATCTTGCTTTGATACATCCACAGAGTATTCGTCAACAACGTCATCTATAGTTATGGGGTCACTGCTCCACCAATCATCACGACTCACCACGTGTGTTGTCTTGGTGTGCTCGTCGGCCTCTATCACCACTCCAAAGAAATGCTCTATTTGTGAAAGGAACTCGTTGAATGTCCAGTGCGGTAATGCGCGATTTAGCTCTATGCGATTGTTGGCTGTAACAATGAAGATGTGGCGAAACAAACTGTTGCTAAGCAGCAGCCGTTCACTATCGATTTCCAAAGGATAACCAGCTGCCTTCAGCACCTTGCGCACCATCATTATCAGCATCGGTTGGAATGATGGTATGGCTTGAGGAAAATTATCGGTATTCCCGCCAGTTTGGTTCGGCCATGTCCATCTGAATTGAGGGAAGTAGGCTGTCGTGCCACTCCCGTTGTCAGCGGCTCGCATGATGTATCCGTTTACTATTGCACCGCTATCGATATGCGATGACTCAGCGTTATAGTCCGCACTTTCGTTAATGACAGGGAACATGACGCCTTTATCTATGGTCGCCTGGTCACCACCTTCGTTCTTCCACCAGCGAGATTTCCAGTAGTTCATTTGTGCTGTTGCTGATCCTTTGTTGCGCATGTCCTCCGACTCAAGGTAGAACATACCCATGGCGTTGCCGTGGTAGTGTGCTACGTCATCTTCTATAGGTGTGTACACACGTACTACTGTCATCCAGTCACCCAAGTCGAGTTCGTCCACATAGATGTCATTGCCGTTCTTTGTGAAGTTCATGTCAGCGTTGCCACCAAGCAATTGCACCTTAACAGCCGAATCTGTGACCTGGTTAATCACTGCGCGCCCATCAATCAGCACTGTGTTGTCTACTCTGAGCAAGGCTTTGAATTCTTTATATTGAGTATCAACGTCCTTTCGGTTGATGCTGCCGAAGATAGCACGGTTCTCGGTGCATTGGAGTGGCAGTTCCACATCGTAGGTGTAGCTGCCACTCTTTGTGAAGTAAACATTTTCGCGTGTCAACTTGATTGACACAGAGTCTTTCACTACGGCTGGTTTGCCGTCAAGGAATAATTCTATCATCGTTTTCGTGTTTTGTATGCTATCAATAGCAGAAGCGCTATCAGCGACGAGCCGCCGATGATCATCAGCGTCTTCTGCCACCATGATAAAGGGCGCGGCACCTCCACTCTTGTCTCAATTGTTTGAGTTGTCACCACTGGCACTTGTACGCTGTCGGTTTTATGCACGGTGTCAACACGCACAACATTGGTGGTGCCTTGCACATAGTGCCAACGTTCTATGCGCACGGTGTCGCCCTGGATATAGTGATAAACCGAGTCTCGCTGAATAAGTGTGTCACGCACATGGTCTATCTTGACACTTTCCGTGTGATGCTCCTGAGTGACTACAACAGGCACCTCCACTCGCTCGGTGATAGTTTTGGTGCCTTTGCAGCCAATCATTAAGAAACAGGCAAATATCAAGAATAGGTGAAAGTGTCTCATTTCAGTCGTTCTTTAAAGGCAAGCCATTGCTTGCTGTTGTTTTTGTTGGCGTTGTTCCACCCTATGACACCAGGGCATACCTTGCCCGATATGTCGTAGTGGCGCACCACTCTCTCAATGGGGATGTTGAACTTGCGCATCAAGATCTTTGCGAGCTTGACGGCATTGTTCAACGAAGCTTCTGTGAAATACCACCCTTCGTGGTTGACTTTAGATAAGTCGAAGCCCGGCTTTAAGTTGGAACAAATTTCGATGCTGATGGTGTTGGAATTGCCAGCTATCTTGTATAGCTGCCCACCTCCGCTATAAGGGTTCTTGCGGTCGCCAACGCTCCAGCAACGATAGTTCTTCAAGTCGGGATTGAATTGAACCATTTGGGCATCGTCCACACCGAAGTCAGCCGAAGCTCTCTTCCGCTTTTCCCAGCCAGCCTTCATGCTTTTTGCTTGCCCAGGGGCTGAACTTGCGCCAGCGGTGTAGTGGATGGCGAGATATTTGATGGTTCGGTTGGGTGTGCGAGTGATGCAGTATTTCAATGGCATGTAAACCACGCTTGGGTCAACACATTTAGGGTTGACGTTTGCTTGCACCGAAGCAGTTATTTCACCGGCTGTGAATGCTGCCATAGTTTTGCTGCCGACGATGCCATCAACCACGAGACCTCGGTCTTTTTGGAAGGCTCGGACTGCTGCCTCTGTCTTTGGGCTAAATACTGAATCAATACCCACAGCATAGCCGGCACTGTTCAATAGCCTCTGCAAGTCCATCACGTCTTCGCCTTTACTACCTAATTTAAGCGTCATCTTCGTCAAGTTTGTTGTGAATATAATTGCTTATCTGCCCGAACTTACCCTTAACGTAGGTGGCGATGCCGAGCAGCGCACCGCCTGTCACGAATACTTCTGAGCAGTAGAACAACACTCCGTCCGTCACGTTGTAGTCTCCAGTGAGGAAGAAGCACAAGAACGCCATGATAATTCCACTGGCAATAAGTATAATTGCCATCGTGTAGGCCACCTTGTCACGGAAATCGAGCTCTCGCCATCCGATGTGACCGTCTTTGTTGATGTCTGTTGTTTTTTTCATAGTTTGTGAGTTTATTTGCAAAGGTACCAACAACTAAAACCCGATAAAAAGACATGGAACTCAACGAAATATTGAACGAGATTACCCGAAAGCTGCAAGGTCATGTTGCAGTAGTGCAGATATTTGTGGATGGCGAGGTGCATGTGCGCCGTGTCGGTGACGCAAACCGACTCATCGACAACCCGAGCCTCATCCCACCGTCCTCTACTCTCTCATTCCTGGAATGGATGCGTCAGCAGATCGACGAGGCGAATGTCACCAGTGGCACACGCTCCAACCATCGCAACTGCCTTCATCACCTCGTCGCCTTCCGTGAGGACATCACCTTTGCTGACCTTGACTATCGGCTCGTGTGTGCCTTCGACCGCTATCTTCGTGCGCTGAAACTCTCGGTCAATACCATCGCCAAACTCATGAAGGTATGGCATCGCTACATCAACATCGCTTTAAGCGAGGATTTGCTTATTGCAGACCCGTTCAGGAAGTACACAATCCATCGTGAGCAGACACACAAGAATACGCTCAGCGAAAGAGAGCTCAAGCGAGTGGAGAAGAACGTGGAAACCTTGCCCGACAACGAGCGCAATGTGGTGCGTGCATTCCTGTTCTCGTGCTACACTGGGTTGCGTTACTCCGACTTGTGCCGAGTAAAGGGCAGCGATGTGCGCTCACAAGGCAAGCAAAAGTGGCTAATCTTGAAGACGCAGAAGACCGGTGCTGAGGTTCACGTACCTTTGTCTGTCTCTTTCGGTGGCAAAGGTGTGAGCATGGTCGAGAACCAGGGAACGTTATTCCACTTGCCGAACAACGCGAGGTGCAATGTGCTGCTCAAGCGAGCGATGAAGAAACTGCATGTACGAAAGAAGCTGTCGATGCACTGTGGACGTGTCACGTGCGCCACTATCTGCCTACTTCGTGGCGTTCCGTTGTCAACCATTCAGCACGTTCTCGGCCACAAGTCTATCAACACGACGGCATCGGTGTATGCCCAGGTACTCGATAACACCATATCGAGGACAATGCGCCGTGCATGGAGGGCGTAGTTCCATCGGAACGGTGTTTAATAATAAAAGCATCACAACATTTCCAGAACTTAATCACTTTGTCAATGTCAAAACTCTTTCCTTTAGAAAGGGTGGCCACATTAATGAATTGGGGGTACGTAATATCACAACGGCAAGCTTGCAGTGTCTTTCCGACACTCATATCACTAAACCTTTAGTATTCGACAACCTTATCGATTGTCAAAGTATGGCATTCAATTCTATATCAACCTTGTCTGCTATGATTATCAGAAGTAATGTCGTGCCAACAGTTGGTGGAACGCCACTTTTCGGTGGCTATTTCAAGATTGATGCCATTTATGTACCTGATGACCTTGTGGATGCTTACAAGGCTGCGACAGGCTGGTCCACCAAGGCGAGCATTATCTTCCCATTGAGTGACTGCCCTTACGACTTGCCTCCTAAGGTATAGCATAAATCCTACTTGCAAGTGAGGACCACCCAGACGCATTCTTGTAGGCATCCACGCTTGCCGCTGGGACATAAAATAGGCAAGTGGTATTAGCTGGAGGTATAGTCACAGCAGGCGGTGTAGTAGCAAGTATTGTCAGCTTCGTCAAGGTGGTGCAGTAGAAGCTATACTCACGGATAGCGGTTATCGTAGCTGGTACAGTCGCCTCAACCAACAATGCGTTACGGAACACGTTCCATTGGATGACGGTAACATCTGGGAATTCTATCTCTTCAAGTGTTGAGCCCATGAAGGCGCCAGCCGTAACCACATGTACGTTGACGAAATGGGTAAACTCTTTGAACGACCTAATATTGGTTTTAGCCTGGAATGCAGTTCCGATGGTATTCCATCGGAACAGCATTCAAGGGGTCTGCTATTACAATATTTGACGAGATAATAGAATTCACAAGCCTAACAAACATTGCTGCAGAAGCATTCATGGGTTCTACTCTCCTTAATATGTCTGTGCCATCTTTTATCACTACAATATCAACTCGTGCATTCTCGGGGTGTAGTAAACTTGAGAGCGTAACATTGCCGAACACAACTAAAACAATAGGTATACAAGTATTCAAAACATGCCCCAATCTCACATCAGTAACTGTCTATGCGGATACACCGCCGACACTCGGTGCAGATGGATTCACAGCATCGCCTAACCATCATGTTTATGTACCAAATGGAGCTGTGGCTGCATACAAAGCAGCGAACCAATGGATGTACTGGAACATTGAAGCTATACCTCAATAGCGACAATCTTTGAGGCCCATGCGCTCCACCCACTTGCAGACTTGTAGGCAGCCACACTCGCTGATGGGACATACACCACATCGGGAGAAACACCTTGAAACGCACCTATGCTCAATGTCGGAGGTGTCGTTGGTTGACTTGTGATAGTTTTAAGTGACGAACACCCTCGGAAGCAATATTCTCCTATTGTCGTTATAGCACTCGGAATCATAATTGCATTGAGTTTTGAACAACCGTCAAAAGCAAGGTTCTGTAATAGCATTCGTGGGGCTAATGAAACTTCTTCAAGTTTATTACAACCTTGGAATCTCATCAGCAAACCTGTCACAGACGTAAATAGTGACAACTCATTAAATAGCCTAATAGTTTTGTTGTTTCTGAAATGTTCAGTTCCGATGGCATTCCATCGGAACAGCATTCCAAAATAAGAACGGGTTTGGTCCTTTCGACGAGTTTGTCCAGTTCACAAGAATGACATTTTTGAGAAGATTTGCTTTCTACAATACTTCTTTGACAAGAATAACTTTACCAGCGAATATTGGTTCTATTGAGGGTGAGGTATTCCAGCTTGCACGTTCGCTCACAACCATCAAGATACTCAAAGTAGATGGTATTGTCACGCTTGGTAATAACGTCTTTGACCTTGCAACAAGCCTTGCCCATATCTACGTCCCCGCCAATCTTGTAGATGCATATAAGGCTACACCAGGCTGGAGTGACCATGCGAGCATCATTACTGCTATTCCTGAATAGGTTGTATCTTCGATGCGTGGTCACTCCATGCGCTTTTGTATGCATCAACACTCTCGGTCGGTACAAATATGACGCAATCGGGCGCAAAGTTGTCGCCGCCGAGTGTTGGAGGTGTTGTGGCATAGATTGTGATTGGCCCTTTGACATTCTGGAACGTCATAAGCCCTATTGATGTGATGCTACCTGGCAAAACGGCTCTAAGATTAACACAGTTTCGGAAGGCATAGTTGCTGATTTTAGTAATTGTTGTAGGGATTGTCACTTTCCTTAGTGAAGTACAACTTTCAAAGGACTGGTAGAGTTGTTCTGTTATACTAAACAGTTCCAGCTCATCAAATGCCGTGATTTCGGTGTTCCCTTTAAATATTGTTCCGATGGAACTAACTGCAGCGCATTGTGCCTTAGTGATGCCGTCACCGACCTTGACCTTATCCCATGCGCCAGCACCTGGGTTAGATGCCTCCACGATGTTGTAGTAGCCCTTGCCCTGCTTGTTCTCCACATAGTTGTCGCCAGCCTTGTCCCAACCGCCATTGCCAGCAGCAACGAAGGTCGCAACGATGTCGTAATTACCAGTACCGCCAGCGTTAGGCTGATACTCGTAATGCCAGTCGCCCCAGTTCGTAGCACAGATGTTCATGACTACTGGGTCCTCGAAGCGCACATAGTAGGTCTCGCAGTTAATTGTCAGCGAATTTCCGAAGAACGCACGCAAGGTGTCGGCGGTGTCCTGGTACATTGGAGTGGTCACATTGATGGTGCCCTGCAACAGAGCGTGAGCGTCCGAGTTGGAGATAATCTCGTTCTCGGGGTCGTAAATCAAGCGACCGAAGCCAGTGCCCTCGCTTGGGTTGTAGGCTTGAGCGAGTTGTACAAGTAACTCCATCTCGGCACCAGTCATGCTCAGCGGTTCCTCCCATATCAGCGTCACGAAGCGCAATGCGTTCCCCTGGGTGGCGAGCATGTTACGCAGGATGTTGAATGGATTAATCTGCTTGCAGTTCTGAATGTACAGTCCTGTACATGCCTGGATTGCCGCCGTCCCGAGAGTGATGTGCTGCTCGGTCAGCAAGGGTAGCGTGTGCAGGAACAACGTTGTAAGCTGGTCGCCGAACTCCACCTCGCTTACCTTGCCACCCACAGGCAGCATCAGCGAAGGAGCAGAGCAACCACCGAAGTAGGCGCGTCTCAAGCGAGGACACTGTGACAACGATACGGTGTTACGCAGAGTCGTCACGTTACGGCAGTCAACCTCCTCGATGGCGTTGCCCTGGATGTTGAGTGTACCAGCGTTGAAGCGCACGTTGGCGGCAGTCGCGTCACCTACCTTAACGCGGCGCAGCCTCTTGCCCACGATGCTCATTGTGGCACCCACCGTTGAGTCACCACCACGAGTGGTGAGTTGAAGGCCACTCAAGTCACCGAGGTCAGTGTACCAGTCAACACCCTTGATGTAGAACGTGGTCGTACCATCAGAGGTCGCCTGAACTTGGCAAGCAGTACCAGCTGGGGTCCTCGCTCCTCGCACATTAGTACCACCACCCGAGTTACCAGTGGGGTACATCTCGATGGCAGGTTTCAACGCGAAGTTGAATGCACTCGCTGGAGTGAACTCCAAACGGCCGTAACCATCATCGCCAGCACCAGTGAACGCACCGATGCCGTACTTGCTGAACAATGCTACAAGGTGGTGCTCCGTCCACTGCATCTCGGCATTGAGTTGGGTGCCGTTGGCTTGGCGCAGTGGTGGCACGTTGTTGTAGACTGCGGTCGGGTCAAGTTCCCACACATCCACATACGACCAGTCACCGTCAGAATTGTAGGCGGTGCAGGGGAAATACTCTGCCGACTGTTCCCAGAAGTAGTAGTTGAACATGTTGATTACAGACTGATGGATATTCGCACCGGCAATGTTCTTTGCCACAGCGAGGGAAACAAGCTGCTCCACCATCGTGTTGAGCATATCCTTGACTCCGCTGTAGTAGCCATTCTCAGCGGTGATGATTGCCCAGAACGCACTCGACGAGCCCTGGAAGATGTCAACATTGTCCTGTGTCACGTCACCCACCTCAACGGATGGGCTCTTTGTCTGCTGGCCGTTGTTATCTGTCATCAAGATGGTATCCATATCGTCCTGGCACCATATCCAGCGACCGCCCTGTGCGAGCGTCTGCCACTTCATGGGGTAGGAGTTCTTGGCATGGTTATCCGAGCAAGCGATGAGCTCACAGAACGCCTCATGGTAGCATGCGCCATTGATAGACCAGTAGTTCGGTCCTTCTGCCTTGAACTTCGCCATACGAGCGGCGAGAAGCTGGGCAGTAGTAGGACTTGACACACCACCGAGGTAGTCGGCAAGGTATTGCCTCATATTGTGCGACGAAAGCACCTCATACTGACCTGTCGACGTGCGGTAGTAGATGAGGTTGTAGTTACTGTCGTAGAGTTGCAGAACCTCGTTCTTGCGGTTGCCGAGGATGTTGTTCTGTGCTCTCCATGTCGCTGGGTCAGCGTTAAGTTGCGCCAATGTCTTGCCGACATCGGTAAGACTGCGGAGGTAAGGTGAGCAGAAATAGACTATCTCGTATGCAGGCTTCCATTCTTGCTCAAGGAGAGCAAGTATGTTAGGTGCATCCTCTGCCTTGTCGGTCTTGAAACGGCATGCGTCAACATCCCATGCCTCCTCGCCACCAAACTTGAGAGTCTCCTCGGTGTAGTCATACTCAGCATCCACCCAGGGGTGTAAAAACCTTGTGCCGAGAGGCGCATGGTTGGGACCTTCGACGCATAGCAGGTTAGGATAAGTCTCGTAATCATAACCACGAGTGCCAGCATCGTTCTTGTCGGGACCACTGGTGTAGAGACCGATGAACTCATAGGTGCCGTCCTCGAACTTCTGGAAGCCGAAGAATGGATACTGATAAACCGACACACGCACATTGCTGTTAGGCAATGAGGATTTCAAGCCACAGGCCTCAAACAACTCATCGTACATGTTACAAGCACCCATCTTGTGACCTTGCATTGACGATGCAACGTTCTTCTTGGCAACGATACGGCTCACCTTGGGGTGCAGACCCTTGCCGGCAATGTAACCCGAACCACTGTCGGTTGTGCCGTCGGCATAGTGGAATATAGCAGCACTCTTGAGTTTCCATCTCAAGTTCCAGCGGTAGTAACGCATTGAGGTCGTACCTTGACCGTCAATGGGTGCGTTCTCGATCCAAGTGTTCCATGTTGGGTGGTCAGCATACTCAAACCACACTGTGCTATTGCCACCAGTCGAATGAGTCAGCGATGGTATATCAACGTCATTGGCCATCTTGATTACCATGGTGTTGAAACCTGCAGCCTTGCAGAGGTCGTAACTAATCTTGCCTCCATCGAGAATGTTATTATCGTGGCGAACACCACTTCTTGTATAGTCAAGACCGTCAATGATTGAGTTGAGGAAGTTCTGAAGAACAGCATCTTTCTCAAGAACCTTGTTATACACTCTCATCGAGTAGAGGCACAGGTCTGCACTCTGCTGCCCGAGAACTACCGAGCCAGTGCCGAACGAGCCTTCACCCGAATACTCAAAGACAGCTTGCTGAAAGCCGTTGATGTAGATGCGGCACAGGTTACGGCCAGTGCTCTTATACAAGCGCTGGAATACAGCAACCATGTGCAACACCTTGTCTTCGTTGAGCTGCACAGTTTGTGGGGTTATCTGCCTGTCGGTGGAGGAAAGCACAGTTACACGGGTGGGGAACACTATAAGACCGTTGGTGGTCGCACTGCTGAAAGTGCTGTCGCTCATGATGCTGATGATTGGAGTATCATAGTCAGCGATGTCGCTCACACGGAACTTCATCTCGATGCTCACGTCACCTGTGGCCGAGCGTGTCAACGGCTTGAGGTCGGTGATGGTACATGTAGAACCAGCCTTGATGACCAGGGCACGGTTAGCGTCGCTGTCCTGTGACCAACCATCGGTTGACCAGCTCATGTTCTCCCACACGGCATCGTAAGTGGCAACGGCAGCACCAGGGGCGATGTTGAGGATGTCCTCACGGTCGCCCGAGCCATTGGAACGAGTGGCAGCGTTCATATAGAAGGCTGCACCATCGGTGGCAGCATACGAGTTGCTGTTGTCAATAGGCAGGTCAAGCTCTGCGGTATTGTCGGCGACCTCAAGTGCTATGTGCATGGCGAAGCCAGCAGTCGCCTCACTGTCGAGCTCGAGCGATGTGGTGTAGGTCTGCTTAGTCTGTGGAGTGACCGCCTCGGTCTCGTCCTCGGCAATTACAAACTGCTGTGTGCCATCGTTGGCGGTGATGTTGATAGTGACCTCGGTGGCGTTGTAAGTGGCGTAACGGAACAAGCCTTGAGTCGAGTAGTTGACGGCTGTGTCAAGAGCCTCGTTGATGCACACCAACGACACTTGGTTGACATCACCACTCTCCACGCACATGATGTTGTACTTGAAGTGGGGAGTCTCCACGCCGTCGCCCGATATCCAAACCTCCACGGTGTGGATGCCAGTGGTACCGGGGAACTTGTCGGTCATGTTGAACGAATATGGCGTCGTGATGTAGTTGGATCCCGAGGCAAAGACCTGTGTATAGAGTGTGGTGTCATCAACGAGGACATTCAGTGTCTTCTGCAAGTTACCGCTAAAGTAGAGGCCGTTGATGGCGAAGTCCTGACCCTCAATGAACGGCACATTCCAGTTGAAGCGGCTGGTGAGCGTGAGCGATGTCACGCTTGCGGTGAACGTGGTGGACTTGCTTTGCCCTGAGTCGATGCCGACAACAGTGACCTTGACACGGTTGGCACCGATGGCGAGGTAGTTGCGCACGTTCTGGCGGATTGTGCCACCACTGAGACATGTTCCGCTGGACTTGTCGACAAAAGAGCCGCCTCCGTTGTCCACGGCGATGGTCCAGGTGTAGTCCTCGGGGAAGTCGTCCATCTCACCACCCAGCGTGCCGGCCTTGGTGCTCGGTGTCACGTCGATGTAGGCGGTGGTGTCGTCCTTCAATACGTAGAACGATGTCGGTGTGGTGCTCGCCAATGTGATGGCGTATACCGTACCGCTCAAGGGCACACTGCCTAACTGGTTGCCACCTTCACGGTCATAGAACACGATGGCGCCATTCTCGTAGCTTATCCAGCCCACCTTCTCGTCGGTGGTGGTGATAAGGTTGATGAGTTGCTCTTTGATGAACTCCTCTACTCTTGATTTCTTGTAACCGTCCCAACTGGTCTGCATGTTGGGTATCTTCTCGTCAATAACTGTTGCCATATTGTTATTATATTACCATTGTTCGTCATTACGCCACACGTCGTTGTCATACCAAGCGTCGGTGAGCTTGCTCCATACGAGGCGAACTCCCTTATACACTTGGTAGATTGCACGCTGTCCACGAGCAATCCAAGTGATTTTCGTTGTGCCTTTGTATATCATTACTCTTCGTAGATGTAGTATTTGGTGTAGGGATCAATCGTTCCAGCATCTACCAATTCCTGGTACTGCTCCATAGTGCAGTACACTTCCTGTACGGCTTCTTCAACGGTTTCAACTCGGTCGATGAGCTCGTTGAATTGTGTCTCCGATGGGAAATACACTTGGGGCAACCATATCACAGACACCACACCATTTTCAAGCCATATATCAGCTTGTCGCCAGCTTCTATAATATTGTACGACTAATCGTATATAGTTGGAAGTCTGCGATGCTATAGCAGGGTTCTTACGATAGATAAGGAATTTGCCGGTGTTTATTGCATCGGCGAGAGCGTTAAAGTTTGCCTCTGTCCATCGTGTCTGGTATTGAAGCCAGTCGGCATCATAGTAGCTCAGCTTGAGGCTTGAAAGGGTTGTGATGTTGTCTTCAGCACTCGCAACACGAGGAGTGAGATTATCCACCGCCGAAGTTGCACTGTGAAGCTCTGCCTTCAGCGTTGGCGACATCAAGCCAGCGGCCGTTGTGTTAACAATCGGTATGGATATTGAATTGCTGTGCGCCACACCGTCGCCGTCAAGCGTGTGGAAGGTCAGTGTGAAACTGCTCGCCCCTGGCACACCTGATGTGAGGTTGCCGTCAACGAGCAGCTGTGGCAATATATCCAAGCACGCTTGGATAAAGTCCACAAACATCGTGCCCACGCGAATCGCGGTATTCTCTTTGTCCTCGGTAGCGTCACGGATGACTGCTGCCTGTGATAATAGGTCTTGAAGTTTACTCATGTTGCAAATTTAGGTTTAAAGTGGCGAGTCCAAAAAGACACATTATATTATTTAATGGCTTTGCGAGCATCATCAAGAGCGTCGCATATCACGGCAGCTGCTTCCTCTCCTATCATGCGTGCCATAGTCTCACGAAGGCGCATCATCGAGCCGAAGAGCTTCGGGTTGAACCAGTCTCGGCGTTGGCGTGGTTCGCCACTGGTGTAGTATCCACCCCATGCAGGGCCAACCTTGCGAGGAACGTCAAGACGGTGCTCACGTCGGTACGCAGGATCAAGAAACTGCAAGTCTCCACCGTTGCCAGCCGTATAGCCATGGCCTGTGCCGTAGGCTTGGTAAATGCCGTAGCGAATGAAGCGCATAAGAATATTTGCGCTGAGTCCGTTGTGAGCCACCGAGTCGCTGAATGAGCCCATGAGCGTTCCGGTGCGATAGATGTTGAAATATGAGAGTTTGTCTCGCCATATCTCAATCATCTTCTTAGCCCACTCATCGAGCCATTTCCGTTGCTGTTCCTCTATGCGTGCTGCCGTTAGCTCTGCCATTGGTTTTCGTCGTAAGTCAAGTCAATAGGTTCTGAAACTTCTACCATAAAGTAAAGACCGGTGCAGCCATTGAGGAAGTACTGCCCGAGTTCACGAGAGAGCACCGAAGCGCTGCGAAGGTACACCATGTCGTTGCTCAGCGAGTCTTCATCAATGAGCAACCTGGAGTAAAGTTGTTGGAACAAGTTGCGACACATGGCCAGTGCAGCCTTGTAGC
>Ga0247611_10005443_pt1 | contig 16842 bp, 8 predicted proteins | sample 177DNAGHGhighgp2_FD_192422 | JGI IMG/M metagenome (GOLD analysis project Ga0247611, IMG submission 192422) | Sheep rumen microbial communities from Palmerston North, Manawatu-Wanganui, New Zealand - 1770 DNA GHGhigh gp2 | ecosystem: Host-associated > Mammals > Digestive system > Stomach > Rumen ... | reverse complement strand
GCTCAAGGGCGTGCTCCACGACAAGGACCTTAACCCATATCTCGTGGTGACGACAGCCGACTTTGGTGCCCCGCTCGAGAACGACGTGGTGATCGAGAATGTGAACATGGCCGAGCCATTCGCCTTCAAGCCTAACCAGGTGATTGACGTCACCGGCTACTGGAACGCCAGCGACGGCGCCCTGCGTGCCTACGCTCCTAACAACGCCATCCAGGGCCAGAGCCTCACGCTCAGCACCGAGTGGGCATTGTGGGGCGGCCAGGTCACCCTCATCGACGGCACTTGCTACAAAGTGCGCGCCGCCATCACCCTCAAGGAGCCGTGGAACAGCAGTTCTACTGGCGGCGGCATCGGCCCTAAGGACTACGACTATCCGTTCCAGAACTACGTTGCCAACGCCCTCTATGAGCCCGAGAGCAACATCGCAACGGGTGTCGAGAGTCTGCGCGCCACCGTCAAGAGTGTGCGTTACATCAACGCAGCAGGCCTCGAGAGCGACACCCCATTCCAGGGCGTGAACATCGTCGTCACTGAGATGGCCGACGGCACCAAGAAGGTCACTAAGATGCTTAAATAATGCATAATTCATAATGCATAATGCACAATTTCTAAATGCTTGGCGCGACACACTGCGCCAAGCATTTTTTCTATCACTGCCACATCCACCGCCACAACTCTTTAAGGGGCACACTAATTAAACGAATTAATACTAATGGCTCACGCGCCAGGGGGGGCGCCTGGCGGCAGGCATTTAACATCTTTTTCACTTAAAGAGAAAAATACCACATCATTTTATTATAACAAATCAAAAAAATATTCCTACCTTTGCACCGTGGTAATGAGATAAGGTAACAAAATGCACAATAACAACCACAGGCACAATATGTTAGAGCGCTCTACACAGCATCACTAGAGCACTACAGCATCTTGTGCATTTTTTGTTTTAGGCACATAACAACAAAACACAGACGTGAACAAAACCGATTATATAGTCTTGCTTCAGCAGCATGCCGACGAGATGCGCGACACCTACGGGTTGCGCTCCATGACCTTGTTTGGCTCTGTGGCTCGTGAAGAAAACACCGAAGACAGTGATGTTGACCTCTACGTAGAGATGGAACCAAAAATCACTGCCATAATACGCCTCAAGGAATTCCTCGAGAAGCTGCTCAACCGCTCGGTAGATTTGGTGAGGAAGCACAAGCACATCAACCCCTTTCTGCTTAAAGAAATTGAAAAAGATGGAATTCTCATTTTCTGACGACACACGGAGCCAAGCCAGCATGTTGCTCACACAAATCAATGAGGCAATTATTCAGCTAATTGATTGGAACAGTGATATCAAAAGCGAAGACGATTATTATAGCTCAAGTTTGGGCACACAAAAATTGGCGGCTTCTTGCATGACAATCGAAGCCATTGGAGAAACCATTGGCAGAATAGACAAAATCACCCAACAAGAACTGTTTGTTCTAAGACCAGAAGTCCCATGGCGAGCCATTATTGGAATGAGAAACCACATTGCTCATGGATATTTCAATATTGACGCAGGGATAGTTTTTGATGTCGTAAAAAACAACCTAAACGATCTTAAGGACGCAGTGGAATTCTTTCTCAACCTACTAAGTCGCGCATCCAAGAGTGGAGGCGACAGCATAGACGACCACGGGAGCAAATCATGACCGCCCTGCTCCATCGCTCGACTATTCCACTTTTTTACTGATTTCTATTTTACTAAATATTTCTACTAACTACTAAACATTTTCATGCGTATGAAAAAATTACTAACGTTTTTAACCCTGCTCACCCTCTCCATAGGAGTCACGTGGGCAGCAGAAGTAACAGACACATGGACAGCATCTTCTGGTGCAATAGCTGCATCAACTTCAGGTACCATAAGTACTACGGGAGGAAAAACATGGAATTTCACCAGAAATACTGTTGTTTATACAGGTTGGACAAGTAACTGTATTCAATTAGGAAGTAAGTCTGGTGCAGAAACAGTGACTTTCTCATCCAGTGCTTATGGTACATCAACGATTAAAAGTGTAAGTGTAGAATGTGCAAGTTATCAAGGCGCCCACAAGGTTTCAATTTCTGTCGGCGGTAATACATATCTTGCATCAACTGCAACTAGTTCATGGACTACTGTTGAAACAAAAACAGGTACAGGCACATCTTCTGGTCAAATTGTGATTAGTTTTACAAATGGCTCACGTGCTCTGTATATTAAATCTATTTCTGTAACTTATGAGGATGACGGTGGCGACACACCACAACCCACCACTTACTCAATCACTGGTACTGGAGCCGTTACTGGTGGTAATGTAACTGCTTCTGCCACAAGCGGCATCACTGCTGGCACAAACGTCACCATCACCGCCACTCCAAGCACTGGCTATGACTTGAGCAACCTCACCGTTGATGGCAATGATGTGACAAGCAGCGTCAACAGCAGCTATCAATACACCTTCACCATGCCTGAGCATGACGTTGCTGTTTCTGCCACTTTCACCGAGCAGTCAACACCCCAACCCTCTGGCTCTAACCGCTTCGAGCGCATCACAAACGTAAATCAGCTAGAAGCTGGCAAACGCTATTTGCTGGTTGATGAGACAAAACCAGCTGTGTTAGGTGAAATTTCTACAGGCAATACGACATATGGCTTAAGCGAAGAAGGGACTTTCACTTTAGCAAATGATGTTGTCTCATTAAACGCAAACTCAGGTGCAAAGATTTTGACTCTTGGAGGTCAAGCTGCTGAATGGACTTTCCAACTTGATGATAAGTATCTAAGTTGGACAGGTGGAAACTCATTAAGTGCCGCTTCTACTGTTTCAGAAAACACTCAATGGATTATCAATATTGCAAATAATGGAGAAGCCACAATCAGAAATGTCAATAATAACGAAAGGTATCTCCGCTATAATTACAATAGTCCACGATTTGCTTGTTATGCATACTCCAACAACACTTTAACTGGTAGAAATTGCTACCTCTATGTAGAGGAAGAGACCGGCAACCTTACAATAACCTGTGCGGAGAATATTGAGCATGGTTCGATTGAAGCAAGCCAATCTACCGCCAATGAAGATGATCTTATCACCATCACCGCCACACCCGAAGCTGGTTATGAGTTAAGCACTGTAACTGTAATTCCTGAGAACGGCACTGCTTTCCAAGCTACTGTTAGTGACAACACAGCCACCTTCAACATGCCCTCGAGCAACGTGACCGTCACAGCCACCTTCAGCCTCCGCACGTTGAACATCACTCGCACCATCAAGACTAACGGCAATGTTAGCAGTGCTGGTGGTTGGGTAGGCAGCTGGGGATCTAATTGTACCGTTGGCACCGACTGGGAGACCAACCCTGAATATATTGTGACCACCACAGTTGGCAAGGAAGTCACATTTATGGTTGGCACCAACAGCAACTATCAGATACTTCAAGGCAACGTCACTGCTGTAGACGAAGATGGTAATCCAGTAACTCTCACAAGCACTTGGCGACCTAACGAACAAGGCCAAATCTCATTCTCGTTCATAATGCCTGGTGGAGATGTTGCAATTACTGCCAACTTCACTAACTACCGCGGAACCCTGCGCCTAGCAGGCCACTTCAACGGCAACACTACATGGCGTACTGGTGAAGCAGGACCTGCGTTCACTTATAACAGCGGTAACGACACTTACACTATCAAAGCTTATTTCACTGGAATTGACGACAGTGGCGCCAATGACTACTTCTTCCTCACCTTAGACGGAAAAGAGAAGCATCCACAAGCCGATCAAGGTAACTACTACATCTACGACTTAAATGGTGGTTCAATGCCATTCAATTTAAGTGGTGGTAGCAGCAATAACTTTGGCTGCGCCCCTGGCCTATTCGACATCGAAATTAATGGTGCTCTCACAAGCATGAAGTTCACCAAGGTCACCCCCTCCATCAGCTTCAATCCTCCTGCAGGCGAAATTGAGGGTGGAATAAGCGTTAGTGCAACAAGTAATATTGAAACTCATGTGAGCGCAGTCAAGGCTATCGATAGCGATGCTGTGGGTGATGTTACCGTGGGTGTTAACACCAACAACGGCGACACTTGGAATGCTAGCGTTACATTAAATGATGGCATTGGTCAAACCGTCTATGGCAAGGCTTGGCTAAGCAACAATAGCGACATCAATGCTACAGGCAGCGCCACCTACGACGTTGCTACTCACTATCCTATCACTTGCACCGCCAATCCAACTAAGGGTGGTACCGTTAAGGCAAAGATTGGCGACAATGTAGTCACCCAAGCACTCGCTGATGACAATATCAAACTTGAGGTATCACCAAAGGCAGGTTATAAGATTTCCTCTGTAACCCTTAATGACGCTGCGCTCACAGCTGTTGATGAGGTTTACTCGTTCACAATGCCTGCAGAGGCAGCAAACGTAGTAGCCACCTTCACAGCTAAGACCCTCCATCTCACAATCAACAACGAGAACAGCAAGGGTACTGTATATGGCGTTCCCGCCACTTCGACTGTTGGCTCGGAAATCAGCTTCAACGTTACTCCAAAGGACGGATATGCAGTAAACACTGTAACTTATTCGTTCACTCCAACTGGTGGCACCGAGAACACGACCACTTTGACTGCTCCTTATAGCTTCAACATGCCTGGCTACGATGTAACTATCGATATCACCTACACTGAGCAATCATCAGGCTCGGGCGGCGACGCTACCGATCTCTACCATGAGTCGTTTGGCAACAACCCAAACAGCGCCCGCACTTGGGATGATAGCTATAGCGTTAAGACTGGTGTTGAAGATGTTTATAGCGGCATTACAGGTTATACAGTAAGCAATGTTAAACAAGGCAAGAACACTACTGGCTATATTGAATCTGGTCTGAATCAATCTTCATCAGGTACCGACGCAAGTATTATCATTGGTCCTCTTAATGTTGCCAATTACACCGACTTGGTATTAAGCTACTACTGGAAAGCTGCTTCAATAAATGGAACTTATACAACAAACCTTTATTATGCCACCAGTGCTGATGGAACCTATACCGAAGTTGAAGGCACAGGCAATGGAGCAACATCATTTGTAAAACGCACCTACAACCTACCAGAGACAGCACAGGTTTCCACACTCTATCTGAAGATAGTCTATAACACCTCGAACACTCAGGCCATTATCGACGAGGTCAACCTTGCTGGTGTCCCCAATGGTGTTCAGGCACCTGTCTTCACTCCAACACAAGGTATCTATGGCATTGATGTGGATGTGACAATCTCTTGTCCAACTAGTGGTGCAACAATCTATTACACCGACGACGAAAGCGATCCTAAGACCAGCACTACTCGCAAGGAGTACACCGGCGAAATAGTAATAAGCGAGACTACCACATTCAAGGCTTATGCCGAGAAGAATGGACTGAGCAGCGATGTTGTTATAGCAACTTACACCATCAACAAGAACACTGAGATCGAGACTGTAACACTTGACTATATCGAGACCTTCACTGGAAGTGATGGCATTGGCAAATTCACAATCATCAACGAGAGCGGTTATTCTCCTATATGGTCACTTGATGGCAACTATGGTGTTAAGGGTACTGCTTACAACCCCAACACTACACCTACCAACAATGCAGCTACCAGCCGCCTTGTATCGCCAATCATCGACCTTTCTGCTGCAAATCTTCCTGAGCTGACCTTCAGCCACCAGATCAACAGCTACTTCAATAATCCAAGCGCCCAGTGCCAAGTATTCATCCGTGAGACAACCGACGGCACAAGCGGCACATGGGAACAGTTGCCAGTAACTGTTACTGTTCCTGCATCAGGCAGCTGGTCTAACGACTTCGCCCGTATTGACTTGAGCAACTACATCGACAAGAAGATTCAAATTTCGTTCCTTTACACCAACCCCGAAGCTGGTTCAGGCGCTGGCACTTGGGAGATTCAGAACTTTAAGGTTGCTGACAACACAGACATTGTTATTGTCAACAACATTGCCGAGTTTATGGATATCAATAAAGTTAGTCAAGGTGAAAAGGCCAAATTCCGCAACCCAGTTGTTGTTCTATATCACTATCAGCAGTACTATAATGACGAGCAAGGTGACTACGATAATGACTATATCTGGATTAAGGATGATTCTGGATATGCCATAGTCTATGGACATTATCTCGATGTTGAATATGTAAATGGAGATGTGATTCCTGCAGGTTTCACAGCAACCAAGAACTACTATGCAACAGGTGGATTCTATCAGTTATATGAACCCGAAGGTCTGCAACCTGCGACAGAGAAGGCCCTTGCCGATCCCGAGCCTGTAACCCTTGCTAAGCTCAATGAGAACAAGGATGCTTATAATGGTCATTACGTTACGATCTCTAAGATGCAGATTCAATTCAACAAGGGAAAACTTGTTGCTTGGAGTAATTCTTCTAGTGGTCAACGCGATTTCTCGGTAGGTGATGAAACTCTTGCAATTGAAAACAACCAAGCAGGCACAAGTGATGCAATTAAAGGCTACAACAACTTTGACAATCCATGGCTGGAGACTCTCAACTATCCAGATTATCAGGACAAGTCTACTGTTTATGGTGACTTTAATATTACTGCTATATTTGAACAGTATAATGGCACATGGGAATTCATGCCAATCATCATAACTCCCTGGGAACCAAATAAGATGACATTGCATGACCTTTGTGAAAAGGGCGTTACTACAGAAGGTCAAAATGAGTACATAATCAGCAACAACCTGATGTGTGTATATAGCTACTACGATGAGACTTTGGATACCGACATCCTTTGGGTAAAGGACGACAACGGCCAGTCAATCCACATGGTAAGTCCTGTAGCTCCTTACACCGAGAACTTCGCTATCGAGTTTGAAGACCTCAAAGACGGCAACGGCAACGTTGTTATTCCTGCCAACACTCGCCTCGAGCAGCAGTACTACGACCAGAGCAACTGGTGCCAACTTATCCTTACCGGCAAGAACGGTAAAGACTTTGAAGGCAAAATCATCAAGGGCGGCGCAATCAGTGGCAAGTTCACCGACAAGCTGAACCCAACCATGACTGGTGTAACCCTTACCCAGGATGACATCTACAGCAATGGCAGCTATGCCCCCAACTATTACATTCCTGCTAGTTTCGTAGGCAGCCAGAGCTGCAATACCGACATGTATGGCGAGGAAGGTCATGGCAACTTCTTCTTCATGACTCCCAAGCCACAAGAGTATGCAACAATTGTATGGGCAATATGGGATGGTGAGAAGATGAACATGCCCACTAGGCAGGAAGGCAACAGCCACGACCTGTTTGGTGAGTTCTCTATCAACCTGAGCATGAACCAAAGTCATGTTACCGCAATACCAAAAGGCGCATATAGTTTCCATGCAATCATTCGTAAGGTGAACACCGCAGGTGCACCAGCTCTTAAAGGAAGGGGCGACATTCTGAACGACCAAAGTGCAAGCTATATGGTTTATCCTCTTGATATTGACCCCGACAACAATCCAAGCACTGACATCAACACTGTTGATGTTAACGGCAAGGCTGTTAAGAGCGTGAAGTATGTTAACATGGCTGGCGTGGTTAGCGACGCTCCATTCCAGGGCGTGAACATCGTGGTTACTGAATACACTGACGGCTCTCGCACTACCAGCAAGATGCTGCGCAAGTGATAACCACTAATTTCACTAATTATAAAAACCACTAATTTCACTAATTATAAAAAGGTGCTCACCAGCAATGGTGGGCATCTTTTTTTTCGCCACTCGCTCCTGGGGCTTGGCACTTGCGCCTGGCTCTTGCTTGCCGCCTGGCTCTTTTTCTGCGCCTGGCTCTTGCTTGCGCCTGGCTCTTGGTTGCCGCCTGGCTCTTGCTTGGCGCCTGGCCCTTTTTGTGCGCCGGCGGTGCGGCGCAATACCTGACAACACCCACGCTTGGCTTCCTTTCTCTCTTCTTTTCTCTCCTCTTTTTCCTCTCCTTCCTCCTCTTCCTCTCCTTCCTCATCTCTCCTCTTCTTTTCTCTTCTTTCCTCCTCTTCCTCTCCTTCCTCTTCTCTCCTCTTCTTTCCTCTTCTTTCCTCCTCTTCCTCTCCTTCCTCATCTCTCCTCTTCTTTCCTCTTCTTTTCTCTTCTTTCCTCTTCTTTCTCTCCTTCCTCTCCTTTCTCTCTTTCTCTTCTTTCTCTCCTTCCTCTCCTTTCTCTTCTTCCGCTTCTTTTCTCTCCTTCCTCTTCTTCCTCTTCTTTCCTCTTCTTTTTCTCGCTACTCGGTGGGGGCTGTTGGTGTATTGCGCCGCACTGCCGGCGCTCGGGGGGGGTGAAATTTTGCTTTTTGGGCAAAAAATGGTGCTGCTGCTTGCTTGTGAAATAAAAATCTGCTATTTTTGCGGTTATGGAAGATAAACGCAATGAGCAGCGGCGGCAGTGGTGGCAGCGCAATGGCGGCAAGCACGAGAAGAAGCCGTCGATGACTCGCCGCAAGGCGGGTCACGACTACTATGGCCACTGCGTGTATATGATCACGGTGGTGGTGGCAGGCCGCCGCGAGGTGCTGGGTACGCTGTGCCCTCCCGACGCTAACCACCGCGAGCCCTGGGTGAGGGCCACGGCACTTGGCGAGGCGGTGAAACGCTACTGGCACGAGATTCCGTCGCACCACCCTCACGTGCAGCTCTTCAGGAGCCAGCTCATGCCCGACCACTTCCACGGCATCCTTCATGTGACGAAGAAGACCGAGGTGCATCTGAGCAATATCGTCAAAGCCTTTAAACAGATGTGCAACATCGCTGCCAGCAAGATGGATATCGCCACGCCGCTGTGGGAGAGCGACTACCACGACCTGATACTGAGCTCGCGCGACCAGCTGAGCCACATGATGAGCTATGTACACGACAACCCGCGGCGGCTGTGGGTGAAACGCAACCACAGCGATTTCTTCAGGGTGAGAAAAACGGTAGAGGCCGGCGGGCAGCAGGTGGAAGCTCTGGGCAACGTGTTCTTGCTCGAGTGCCCCCTCATAGCCGCCGTGCAGTGCTCCCGCAAGTTGAGCCAGAAGCAGATACAAGAGCGCGTGGAGCACTTCCTGGCGCTGGCGCGGCGTGGCGTGGTGCTCGTGTCGCCCGCCATCAGCCCTGGCGAGAAGAAGGTGATAAAAGCTGCTCAAGAGGCTCACTGCAAGGTGATAAAGGTGGGTTCTATAAATTAATTGAGATGGATTTTGAATTTATGTCGAGCAGTTTTTTATTAAAAGTTGAAGAATAGTAGCGGGCTACATTTCAAGACTTTAGATAAAAAGATGCCGACAGAAAACAAAATACAACCAAAACATCATTTTACTTTTTCTTAATTTATAGAACCCACCTAAAGATAGTGGATAACGGCTTCACGTCGCTGTCGAAGCCCGCAGGCGAGGACTTCGACGCCTGCTCGCGTGGCGAGCTGCTGCTGGTCTCGCCCTTTGAGCACCGCAACCACCAGAGCATGCTCACCGAGCAAATATGCTACCACCTCAACCTGCTCGCTGCCGCCATCGCCACCACACGATGAGAGCTGCTTTGGCGCCACCTCCTCGAACGCCGGCGGTGCGGCGCAATACTCCAACAACTCCATTATGAGCGAGGCGTCAAAAAACTGACAACTAGAAACTGATAACTGAAAACTTTTTCTTACCTTTGCAGTTTGAAACGATGAGAAAGCGTGTTCACATATTGCAAGCTGTGGTGCTGGCGCTGATGGCGCTGGCAGCGGTGGCGTGTGCCAACATAGGCTCGCCCGAGGGTGGCCCTCGCGACTACACGCCGCCCATGATGCTTCGCAGTAATCCTATCCCTGGCGCCGTGAATTTCAAGGGGAAAAAGGTAGAGATCCAATTTGATGAGATTGTGAACCTCAAAGACCAGACCACCCGCGTGATAGTGTCGCCCGCCCCTAAGGAGCAACCCATCATCCGCGCCCAGGGCAAGAAAATCACCGTGGAATTTCAGGAAGACCTGGAGCCCAACACCACCTACGTGATCGACTTCACCGACGCCATAGAAGACAACAACGAGGGCAACGTGCTCGACGGCTTCAGCTTCGCCTTCTCTACCGGCGCGCGCCTCGACTCGCTGCAGGTGAGCGGCATGGTGCTGCGTGCCAGCGACCTTGAGACGATGAAAGGCGTGATAGTGGGCCTGCACAGCAACCTGAGCGACACGGCATTTGCGACGCTGCCCTTCGACCGCGTGAGCCGCACCAACAGCCGCGGCGAGTTCACCTTGCGCAACGTGCCGGCGGGCAAGTACCACATCTTTGCGCTGCGCGACGTGGATAACGACTACAAGATGGTGCGCACCGAGGACATCGCCTTCCTCGACCAGGTGATAGAGCCCAGCGCCAGCGACTTCACCTCGCAAGACACCATCTTCACCTTTGACCACCGCATCGACACCATCATGACGGCGGTACACACCGAGTTCAAGCCTAACGACGTGCTGCTGAGCCTCTTCAACGAGGAGTTCCACTCTCTATACCTCAAGAAAAGCGAGCGCCAGGCCGACAACAAGCTCCTGGCCCTGTTCTCGACCACCCTGCCCCAGCTGCCCACCACCCGCGTGCTCGAGCCAAAGACCTATAATGACGACTGGCACTGCCTGGAGACACGCCAGGCACAAGACTCGCTAGTGTATTGGCTCACCGACTCCACTCTGATCAAGGCCGACACCCTCAGGCTGGAGATGACCTACCTGCACACCGGCGAGGGCGACTCGCTCACGCTCAAGACCGACACCCTCACCTTTGCCAAGCGTCGCAACGCCAGCGAGCTCAAGCAACTAGAGAAAGCCGCCAAGGAGCGAGAGAAACAACAGAAAGAGCTCGCCAAGCTCGAAGAGAAACTCGCCAAGCAGCAGCAAGAGGGCAAAGACGTGACCGACCTCGAAGACGAGATCGAAGACCTGCGCGAGACCCTGCGCGTGAAGCCTGTGCTGCTCGCCATCGAGACCAACAAAGGCTCGGCCGAAATCACCGACTCGCTGTTCATAAAAGCCACCACGCCAATAGGGCACATCGACCCCGCCGGCTTACACCTAGAGATAATGACCCCCGACAGCACGTGGCTGCCGGTGGAGCTGCCCGCCATGATAGCGAGCAACCAGTGGGACATATACCGGCGCGTGGCGCCCATGACGCTCAAACCCGGCGCCGACTACCGCCTCACCATCGACTCACTCGCCGTGCAGTCGATATATGGCATCGCCTGCGACACCGTGCGCACCACCTTCAAGGTCAAGGGCGAGGAAGAATATGCCAACCTTCACGTCAACTGCCTCGGCTTTGAGGGCAAGGCCTTTGCCCACCTGCTCAACAGGCAGGGCTCCGTGGTCAGGACAGTAGATGTGCTGGGAAGCTATGCCGACTTCTATGACGTGCCCCCCGAGGCCTACTACCTGATGATGGTGCTCGACGCCAACGGCAACGGCCGCTGGGACACCGGCAACTACAGCCAGCACCTCCAGCCCGAGGACGTGTTCTACTACCACAACCCCATCAAGCTCAAGAAGTTCAGCGACATAACACTCACGTGGAACATCTACGACACCCCCGTCGATAAGCAGAAGCCCGACGAGATACGCAAGTTCCACCCCGAAGATCGCGACACAAAACTCAAGAAGGAAGACAAGAAAAACAACCAGCTCGACGAAGAAGACGACGAGTTTAACAGCAACGGCTTCATCAACAGCAACGCCCCCTACAGCGGCGACAAATACCGCGACACCAAGGGCGGAGCGGTGCGCTAGCCTGGCGCCAGCCGCCATTTTAAAATCATCACTGCATATTCCTAGATGCCCTAAACCATCTAGAAGCTCTAGATTTTCTAGAAGCTCTAGATTTCCTAGAAATTCTAGATTTTCTAGACTTTCTAGAGCATCTAGTTTTTCTAGAGTATCTAGACTTTCTAGAGCATCTAAGCTTTATTGGTAAGCTAAAACCTAAAAAATCACAACAAGTGGTAAAAAAATTTTTATAGGTTAATAATTTATTGTATATTTGCAGGCTGAAACGTGAAAAAGTGCTTTTCTCACGCCCTAATGACGTGTCAAAAGCACTGATTACCATTGAATTAAATAAACAAACATAACTAATAATTTTTTGAAATGCAAACTAAAGGTTTTATTTTAACTATTGCTACTGCTTTAGTGTTGATATGCATTTTCTACCTCTCGTTCTCGTTTGTTGCCAACAAATATGAGAACCAGGCCGTCGCAGCTGCCATGAAGGCCAACGGCGGTGTCAAAGACGAGGGTAGCCAAAAGTACAAAGATGCCTACAACACATTCATTAGCAAAATCGAGGAGAAAAAGAATGTGTGGCTCGGCTACAACTACAAGGAAGTTCGCGAGAAGCAGCTTGGCTTGGGCCTTGACTTGAAGGGTGGTATGAACGTAACCCTCGAGATCAAAGTCCCCAACGTGCTTAAGGCCCTTGCCGGCATCAAGAAAGACGGCCAGGACAAGAACTTCGACAAAGCACTCAAAGAAGTTAACGAAGAGAGCGCGAACTTCGTTGCTGAGTTCTGCAAGAGATACAATGCCACTGGCAGCAACGTGAAAAATCTCTTCAAGAGGAGAGTGCAACAAATTCAAGACAACCCCAATGCCACCGACCAAGAGGTGCAAAAATACATCGAGCAAGAAGTTGACAAAATCATCGACAACTCCTACAAGGTGCTCCGCACTCGTATCGACCGCTTTGGTGTGATAGCCCCCAACATCCAGCAGCTGGCCAAGAAAGGCCGCATCCTGCTCGAGCTGCCAGGCATCAAAGACCCCGACCGCGTGCTCGACCTGCTCAAGAAAGCTGCCAACCTCGAGTTCTATGAGACTTATCAGTACAAAGACATAGCCTCTAAGCTCAATGAGCTGAGCCAGAAATATGCCTCGAGCGCCGCTGCCGACACCATAGTAGGCAAGAAGACCCTCATGGCAATGCTCGGAGGAGTAGGACAAGACTGGTGCGTGGCAGGTAATGTGCTCACCACCGACACCGCCGCCGTGAACAGAATCATCAACAGCGAGCTCGCCACACAGATTCTGCCCGACGACATCAAGCTCAGCTGGTCAGTAAAAGCCGAGCAAGCAAAAGAAGGCCAGCCCGAGAGATTCACCCTCGTGGCACTGAAGACCGACAAAGAAGGCAACCCAGCCCTCACCGGCGAGGTGGTGACCAGCGCTTCCACTTCCTATGAGAACCTCAAGGGTAGCACCGTGAGCATGACCATGAACGACGAAGGCGCCAAACGCTGGTCACGCATCACCGAGGCCAACCGAGGCAAAGCTGTAGCCATCGTGCTCGACGACCAGGTTTATTCCTACCCACGAGTTAACGACAAGATTGACGGCGGCCGCAGCGAGATCACCGGCAACTTCACCCCCGAGGAGGCTACCGACCTTTCTAACGTGCTCGAGAGCGGTAAGATGGACGCCCAGCCCGAGGTGATAAGCCAGCGCATCATTGGTCCCTCACTCGGACAAGAGTCAATCAACAAGGGTCTCACCTCATTCCTCGTGGCCCTCGTGCTGCTGATGATCTTCATGGCGTGCGTCTATGGCATCAAGGCCGGCACCATCGCCAATATGGGTCTGATCTTCAACCTCTTCTTCACCGCAGGTATCTTAGCCTCGTTCCAGACCGTGCTCACCCTGCCAGGCATCGCCGGTATCGTGCTCGCTCTGGGTATGGCCGTTGACGCCAACGTGCTCATCTTCGAGCGCATCAAGGAAGAGCTGCGCGCCGGCAAGGGCCTCAAGGCTGCCGTGGCCGACGGTTATGGCAACGCCTTCACGGCAATCTTCGACTCCAACTTGACCACCATCATCACCATGGTAATCCTTGCGTTCCTGGGAACAGGCGCCATCAAGGGTTTTGCCATCACCACCATCGTGGGTATCTGCTGCTCGTTCTTCACCGCAGTATATCTCACCCGCATCATCCTCGAGTGGTTCATCAACAAAGGCTGGTATTCTAATATCGCCTTCTCCACTCCATGGACCCGCCACATGATGGAGAACACCAACTTCGACTTCATGGGCAAGCGCAAGATGAGCACCACCATCGTGGGCATCATCATTGTGGCAGTCATCGCCATGTTCATCATCCCCGGACGCGGCCTTAGCCGTGGCATCGACTTCTCGGGAGGACGCAACTACATCGTGCAATTTGACCAGCCCGTTGACGTAGAGACCCTCAAAGACAAAATCAGCGACAAGTTCCCACAGTCGAGCACCTCGATCATCACCATCAACAACGACCGCACCGTGCGCGTCTCTACCAACTTCAAGAATGGCGAGGAATTCGACACCAAGAAGGTTGACGACGAGATCGAAAAAGTGCTCTACGACAACTTCAAAGACTCGTTCAAGAGCAAAATCAGCGCTAGCGACTTCAGCACTGCCAACGACGAGACCGGTATCATCGATATCGAGCACGTGGGCCCCTCAATCGCTAAGGACATGACACGCTCAGCAATCTGGGCAGTGTTCTTCGCCCTCATCGCTATGGCACTCTACATCCTGCTCCGCTTCCGCAACGTGGCATTCTCGGTAGGCGCCCTCGCCGCCGTGGCATTCACCGCATTCCTCGTAATTGGTGTTTACACCCTGCACGGACTGCTGCCATTTGCCATGGAGATTGACCAGACCTTCATCGCCGCCATCCTCACCGTGATTGGTTATCAGGTGAACGATACCGTGGTGGTATTTGACCGCGTGCGCGAGTACCGCAAGCTCTATCCCAAGCAAGACCTGAACCTCACCTTCAACAAGGCGCTCAACAGCACCCTCGCCCGCACCATGATGACCTCAATCACCACATTGCTGGTATTGCTCGTGATCTTCTTCCTGGGCGGCGACTCAATACGCAGCTTCATCTTCGCGATGATCCTGGGTGTGATAATCGGTACTTGCTCGTCACTCTTCATCGCCTCGCCAGTGGCTTTCGCTATCTACAAAACCCTGGGCAAGCGCAACGAAGCTAAGAAGGCATAACTTGACGCGACCTCTAAATAATAAAACTTCTACATAACGCTGAGAAGCCTGGCATCACCACGATGACCAGGCTTCTCTTTCACTTCCTCAACCCCTTCTACTTAACACTTAACACTTAACACTTAACACTTAACACTTAACACTTAACACTTAACACTTAACACTTAACACAAGAAATCCCGCAAGCAGTCTTGCTTGCGGGATTTCTTATCGTGGTACCTCCAGATTTATCTTTTACTTTCACACACACATCACTAGTTACACAAAATAGTCTATATCAGACTTTTACACACTTGCAACAACTTTATATATAGCAGTGATAACTTTGTGTCAGCAGAAAAGGGGGGAATAAGAAATTGCTATTGTTCCCCCCAATTATTAACATTATCTTTGCATTATCAATGTATTTTTAAATTTATTATTTATGAAAAAAATCAGTTATAATTGTAGAGTTTATATCAACAATCGCAATCAGGTAGTGGTGCGTGTGCGATGGAACAAGAAAAGAAGTGAGGTCGGTTTATCAACTGGAATGTATGCCGACCCACTAAAATGGGACGAGAACACTCAGCGTCCCAAGCGCGGCTCAACCCACATCATTAATGCAGAGAAGATACCTTCTCGCGCAATAAACGAGCGTATAGATGAATTTCTCGAAGCTATAGAGAAATCATTTAGTGAATTTGCTGTCAATAATGTAACCCCAAAGACGCAGGATTTGCGCGAACGCGTGAATGAGATCATAGGAAGAAACAAACAAAAAGAAGCTGAAGAAGAACCAGAAGTGCTCAAAGAAAAGACTTTAAAAGAAATTTTTGATGAATTCCTGCAGTCAGGTGAGGAAGAGAGAGGATGGGGAGATAAAATTAAGTACAAATATCTTCAGTCGTGGAAGCATTTAAACAAGTGCGTTCCCAACATAACTATTGACACACTGACGAAAGAGACAATGCAGAAACTCAAAAATTGGTACATCAAGGAAGGATATAAAAACCGCACAATAACTAATAGGTTTAAAACACTAAAGTCGTTTTTTAGATGGATGAAGGTCAACGGTTACAACGTCACAGATGGAGTGCTCGGATACAAACACCATCTCAAGGTAACAGAAAAGAATGTTGTATTCCTAACTTTTGACGAACTGTTAATGTTTTACAACTACAAGTTTAATGACGACCAGAAGACATTAGAAAAAGCGCGTGACTTATTTTGCTTCATGGCTTTCACCTCGTTGCGTTACTCAGACCTAGCACAACTAAAACGAGCCAATATCACAACGCGGGGCATTGAGATATACACCAAGAAGACCTCCGACCACATTACAATAGACATTAACCATTATGCCCAGGAGCTAATAGACAAATACATAGTCTCTGCTGATGAGTTTGTATTTCCTGTGCCTACGAACCAGAAACTTAATCAATACTTGAAATTAGCAGCTAAAGAGTGTGGTCTGGACAGAGAAATCATAGACACTAACAATATTGGCAATCAAAGGATCGATAAAAGCAACAAGTTATATGAAATAATAGGTTGCCACGACGCACGAAGAACCTTTGTGTGCTGCTCATTGGCACTGGGAATTCCTGAGACCACCGTGATGAAATGGACGGGACATAAGTGCTATGAAAATATGAAGCCCTATATCGAGGTGACAGACAAGACTTTAAAACGAGAAATGAGCAAATGGGATGGTTATGGCATTAAGAATCAGATCATTGACTCTATAGACAAGCTGCCCAATGAAAAACTTGAGCAAGTATATGATTTCATCAAGAACATCGCCTAGTACACCAGATCGG